>ERZ802826.135-NODE-135-length-23825-cov-11.6765_pt1 | contig 23825 bp, 19 predicted proteins | sample MGYA00345651_ERZ802826 | MGnify/ENA primary metagenome ERZ802826 (study PRJEB30503, sample SAMEA104212371) | marine metagenome | biome: Westerlies Biome; feature: [SRF] surface water layer (ENVO:00010504) within the epipelagic zone...; material: water...
TACTACGGTCAGCCCGAATGACAGACGCTTTAGCCTGTTTCAAGGCCTATGACGTTCGCGGACGGATCCCGGACCAGCTCAACGAGGATATCGCCCGGCGTATCGGCAAAGCCTATGCCGAAGTGGTTCAGCCGGGGACGGTCGTGGTCGGTCATGACATCCGCCTGACCAGTGAGTCGATCAAGGGCGCGCTTATCGACGGGCTTCTGGAGCAGGGTGTGTCGGTGCAGGACATTGGCCTGTGCGGCACGGAAGAAATTTACTTCGCGACGGCGCACCTCGGAGTCGGGGGCGGCATAGCCGTCACCGCCAGCCACAACCCGAAAGACTACAACGGCTTGAAGTTCGTCCGTGAGGGCGCCAAACCGATCTCGGGGGACTCAGGCCTGGCGGAGATTCGGGCGCTAGCCGAGGCCAATGACTTCACCGCAGCGGATACGCGGGGTGAGCTGGCGGCTGCGGATACCCAGCGGGCCTATGTTGAACATCTACTGTCCTATATTGATGTCACGGCGCTCAAGCCGCTGAAAATTGTGTGCACGGCGGGTAATGGCGGCGCGGGTCGAGTGGTGGACGCACTGGAGCCGCACCTGCCCTTCGAGTTCATCAAGGTGCATCACGAACCTGATGGCCATTTCCCCAATGGCGTCCCCAATCCACTGCTGGTCGAAAACCGTGCCGCTACAGCCGATCGCGTGGTCGCCGAGCAGGCGGATCTTGGCATCGCCTGGGACGGCGATTTTGACCGCTGTTTCTTCTTCGACAGCGCCGGCCATTTCATCGAGGGCTACTACATTGTAGGCCTGCTCGCTGAGGCCTTCCTGTCCCAGTTGGGACCCCAGCGGATCGTGCACGACCCTCGGCTGACCTGGAACACCCAGGATATTGCTCGGGCCGGGGGCGGCGAGCCGGTGCTCAGCAAGACCGGGCATGCCTTTATCAAAGAGCGGATGCGCGAGGTCGACGCCGTTTACGGTGGCGAGATGTCCGCACACCACTACTTCAGGGACTTCGCCTACTGCGACAGCGGCATGATCCCCTGGCTACTCATTGCCGGGTTGATGTCCCGGACAGGTCAGTCTATGGGTGAACTGGTGGCGGCCCGGGAGGCGGCTTTTCCCTGCTCGGGAGAGATCAACCGCGAGGTGACCGATCCAACGGCCTTACTGGCGGTGGTGGAGGCGCGTTACGCGCCCAACGCGCTAGCCGTGGAAAAGCTCGACGGCCTTGGCGTTGAATTTGGAGAGTGGCGCTTCAATTTGCGAATGTCTAACACCGAACCGGTGGTGCGGCTGAATGTTGAATCTCGGGGTGATCAGGCGCTGATGGCAGAGAAGACCGAGGAATTGCTGGCGCTTATTGACGCCTGAAAAGTCAGTCTGCGTTGGCCGCGCGCCAGGCCTCTGCTGCAGCGAGCGTAGCGGCATCCATTTCGACATTGCTGTCATCGCCACTCAGCACGGTCTGCATGTGCCCCGCAATCACCTTACCCAGCTCTACACCCCACTGGTCAAAGGGATTGATCCCCAACAGCACCGCCAGAAAATAGGTCTTGTGCTCGTACGCAGCGATCAGGGCGCCGAGAGACTCCGGCGTGACGGCATCCATGATAAGCAGCGAGTGGCTGTGATTGCCCGGCATCTCGAATTGTTGACTGGCTGACTCATCAAACCCGCGCTCGACGCCCAGCTGGCGGGCCTGCTCGGCTGGGCGGCCAACCATCGGCGCGCGGCTTTGGGCCAGAGCGTGGGCGGCGAGGGCGCGACGCGCATCGCGATCTCCCTCACCCGAGCGCAGTGGCAGGATGATATCGGCGCTGAAAGACCGCGTACCCTGATGCAGCAGCTGATAATAGGAGTGCTGTCCGATGGTACCGGCAGAGCCCCACAGTACTGGTGCTGTGTCGTGTTCAAGCAGCTCTCCCGTTGGAGAGACGCGCTTGCCGTTGCTCTCCATGGTCAGCTGCTGCAGGAAGTCCGGCAAATGAGCGAGCTTTTGGGCATAGGGCAGGACAACATGGGTGTTGGCGCCGAGATAGTGGGTCTGCCAGAGCTCCAAAAGTGCCATGACCATGGGCATGTTGTGAGTCGGTGACGCGGATTCGGTATGCATGTCGAGCGAATGCGCGCCGTCCAAAAGACGTTGAAAGCTTTGCCAGCCCAGCGACAGCGCGATGCTGAGGCCAATGGCGGACCACAATGAATAGCGCCCCCCCACCCAGTCCCACAACGGGAAGCATCGCTCTGGCGGAATGTGCCAGCGCTCAGCCTTGGCGACTTGAGTGGTCACTGCGATGAGATGCGCACCCAAGGCCTGCCCTTGAATACCTCCCGCCTGAAGCCACCCAATGGCGCGCTCGGCGTTGGAGAGGGTTTCCTCGGTCGACAGCGACTTTGAGCAAATGACAAACAGGGTTGTCTCAGGGTTCAGTGGCGCCAGCGTGCCATCGAGATCATCGGGATCGATGTTGGCAACGAAGTGCGCCTTGAGCGGCGCGGCATGGGTGTGGAGCGCCTCACAGACGAGCCGCGGACCCAGATCAGAGCCACCGATGCCAAGGTTGACCACATCGGTAAAGCGCTTGTCCGTATCGCCCGTCGACGCGCCACTATGGATGCTCTCAACCAGCGCAGCCATCCGGGAAAGTGTTTCCTCTATTTCTTTTGACTTTTCCGGGTGTTGATCGCTCGCGGTGCCGCGCAGCAACGTGTGAAGCGCGGGGCGGTGTTCCGAGGTGTTGACTATCTCGCCACCGATCAGCGAGGCGAACGCCGCAGGGAGTGCCTGTGTATCAGACACGGTCAATAAAGTCTGCCGGGCGCTGTCATGCAGCAGGTGCTTCGAATAATCGAGGGTCAGCCCCGCGGCCTCACAGCGATACCCGCTTGTGCGATCTGGTGTTGTATCGAATAGCCCTTCTATGCGCTGGGACCTCAGTGCTTCAGCTGCCTGTGTCAGCGCGTCATGTAACGCGGTGGGGGTGATGGCCATCAGCCTCGGCGGTCCACCGCTCTAGCTGCCATCTCGCTCAATGCGACGGTCGCCTCATTCTGCCCAAGCGTCTCCAGCGCAGCCATCGCCTGATTTTGATGCTGCAGCGCCGCTTCCCGCGTCGCCTTGATGCCACCGGTACGCTGCACAACCGCCATGATGTCGGCGAAGGCACTGCCGTCCTTGTTGCGCAGGGTGTCTGCGACCAGACGCTGGTCGCGCTCGTCGCCCACTTTCATGGCATGAAGCAAGGGCAGGGTGATTTTCCCCTCGGCCAGATCGTCACCGACGTTCTTGCCGGTTTCACTGGGATCGCCGGCATAGTCGAGCAGGTCATCCGCCAGCTGGAATGCAATCCCGAGGTGCATGCCGTAGTCGTGTAGCGCATCGGCTTTCGCGGTGCTCGTATTGTGCAAGAGCGCCGCACCATGGCAGGCAGCCGCAAACAGTGCGGCGGTTTTACGGCGAATAATTTCTTGATACTGCTCCGCCTGTGTATCGGGGTCACCCGCGTGGACGAGTTGCATGACCTCTCCCGCAGCAATCGTATTGGTGGTTTTCGCCATGTGTGCCAACAGCGGCATGTTGCCAAGCCCGACCATCAGCTGGAACGCCCGGGTGTAAATAAAGTCGCCGACCAGAACGCTGGGAGCATTGCCAAATTCGGCGTTGGCGGTGGGCATGCCCCGTCTGAGCGTGGAGAGATCCACTACGTCATCGTGAAGAAGCGTCGCCGTATGAATGAACTCCACCACCGCGGCGAAGCGGATATGGGCATCCTCAATACCGCCCAAAGCCTTGGCAGACAGCAAAACCAGCAGGGGTCGCATGCGCTTGCCGCCTGCCTTGACGATGTAATGGCCAATATTCTCGACCATTTCCACATCGGACTGCAGTAACTCGACGATGACATCATCAACCTGCGCAAACTCGGCTGCGACGCTGTCTTTGATGGCTACATTCACACCAGATCCCCCAACATGCTCGCAAGTATAGGACGGCCGCGCACTGCCCGCCACGCTCCGTTCGCCTTGCCGGCCGCGCGAAAATCCCCCAAAACCCGCCCCCGGGGCGGCTTTTGGGCTGTTTAAGGCCTATTTCTCACACTTGCGCTTCACCCCATGAGCGCGTATCTTTCGCGCCCTTGGTCTGACCTTGTGGTCGGGTTTCGGTGCCTGAACTCTGCCCCGCGCTAGCGCGGTCCCCTTTGCGAGCAGGCTAACTGAGAGGAAAACAGCATGTACGCAGTAATTAAGAGCGGTGGCAAACAGCACCGTGTAGAGGAAGGCGAGCAGCTCAAGCTCGAGAAGATTGAGGCCGCTACGGGCGAGACCATCGAATTCGACGAAGTGTTGATGGTGGGATCAGGTAGCGACGTCAAGATTGGCGCGCCGCTGGTGGAAGGCGGCAAGGTGACGGCGGAAGTTGTGGCACACGGCCGTCACGAAAAGATTCGCATCGTGAAGTTCAATCGACGTAAGCATCACCGTAAAGAGACGGGACATCGGCAGTGGTATACCGAAGTCAAGATTACGGCGATCAACGGCTGACAGGAGACACGAGAGATGGCACATAAAAAAGCAGGTGGTAGTACTCGTAACGGACGCGATTCCGAGAGCAAACGGCTCGGCGTTAAGGCCTACGGTGGTCAGGCGGTCTGCGCGGGCAGCATTATCGTGCGCCAGCGCGGTACGCGCTTTCACGCGGGCGACAACGTGCGCGTGGGCAAGGATCACACGCTCTATGCTACCGCTGATGGCAAGGTAGAGTTTTTTAACGGCGGCCCGCAGAATCGTAAGCAGGTCCGTATCGTAACGGCGTAAACCGGACGCCCCAGGATCAGAGAAACCTCGTCACCCGGCGGGGTTTTTTTTTGCCATGGCGCCAGTGCGAACGTATCAGGCCAGATCATGAAATTTGTCGACGAAGCCACAATTGAAGTCACCGCTGGAAAGGGCGGCAACGGCTGTGTGAGCTTTCGCCGCGAAAAGTACGTGCCCAGAGGCGGGCCGGACGGCGGTGATGGTGGCGATGGGGGTTCGGTGTTGCTCGAGGGTGACGTGGCACTCAACACTATGATCGATTACCGCTACACCCGCCGTTTTCGCGCCGACAATGGCGAGGCAGGCCGCGGACGCAACTGCTCAGGGAAATCGGGTGAGGACTTGGTGTTACCCGTGCCGCTGGGCACGACCGTGCTGGACGAGGAAACGGGCGAAGTACTGGGTGATATTCGTGAACCCGGCGCCCGTTTGCTTGTGGCGCAGGGTGGTTTTCATGGCTTGGGTAATACGCGCTACAAATCGAGTGTGAACCGGGCGCCGCGGCAAAGTTCGCCAGGGACAGAGGGTGAGTCGCGGAAGCTGAAGTTAGAGCTCAAAGTGCTCGCCGATGTGGGTCTGCTGGGGCTGCCCAACGCCGGTAAATCAACCTTTATCCGCGCTGTATCCGCGGCGACACCCAAGGTGGCGGACTATCCCTTCACGACGCTCATACCGAGTCTGGGCGTGGTGAAGGTGGATGCGCATCGCTCGTTTGTGGCAGCGGATATCCCGGGGTTGATCGAGGGTGCTTCAGAGGGCGCTGGCCTCGGTATTCGCTTCCTCAAGCATCTGACGCGTAACCGGGTCCTACTGCACCTAGTGGACATAGCACCGATTGACGGCAGTGATCCGGCTGACGCCGCGTGCTCAGTCGTACGTGAGCTGGAGCGTTTCAGTCCGGCACTGGCCGCCAGGCCCCGATGGCTGGTGCTGAATAAAATTGATTTGCTTGATAGCGATGCGGTCGCGAGCTGTCGGGAGCGCGTGGTGGCAGCCCTGAATTGGCAAGGCCCTGTGTATGAGATCTCCGCCGTCGCGGGGCAGCACACGGAAACGCTATGCGGAGACCTGATGACCCATCTGGAGACCCAGGCCGAAGCGCTGCGAGACAATCCAGAGGCGGAACAGGCCGAGCACGCGGCACAAGAGCAGATGCAGCAGGAAGCCCGTGAGCGGATCGCTGCACTGCAGGCGGCCAGAGCGGCCGCGCGGGCACGGGCGCGCAACGGGCGTGACGACGACAGCGAAATGGAAGTGGAGTACCGACATTGACCGATGCGGTTCAACAAACTGATCGGCAGCGGCTTGCCGATGCCCGACGCTGGGTCGTTAAGGTAGGCAGCGCTCTGCTGACCAATGACGGGCGCGGTCTGGACGCGTCAGTGGTCAAGATGCTGGCAGATCAACTGGCCGCGCTACGGTCAGGGGGCTGTGACGTCGTGTTGGTGTCCAGCGGTGCGATTGTGGCGGGCCTCGCGCGCCTGAATCTCGCAGAGCGTCCCCATGAAGTGCATTTGTCCCAGGCCGCCGCGGCGGTTGGGCAGTCCGCACTGGTGCGCGCCTATGAGGAGCACCTCAGTCCGCATGGTGTGACCACCGCGCAGATACTGCTGAGTCACGCAGACGTGCGTGCCCGGGATCGCTATCTCAACGCACGAAGCACGCTCAGCACGCTATTGGCCATGAATGTGCTGCCGATCGTGAACGAAAACGACACCGTGGTGACCGATGAGATTCGTCTCGGAGACAACGACACGCTGGCGGCACTGGTGGCCAATTTGGTCGATGCCGACGCCTTGCTGATTCTCACGGACCAGGACGGATTAATGGACAGCGACCCGCGGCAGAGCGCTAACGCGGCGCTTATTCAGACAGCAGATGTCCACGACAGCTCGCTGGATGCGATTGCAGGCGCCGGCAGCGCGCTCGGTCGCGGAGGTATGGCGACCAAGCTGAGTGCGGCGCGCCTCGCCGCCAGATCAGGCACCGCGACAGTCATCGCTAACGGACGCCTGCCCAATGCCATAACTCAGGTGGCCGGGGGCGCATTGCTGGGTACTTTCTTACAGACCCAACGCCAACCCCAGAGCGCGCGTAAACAGTGGCTGGCCAGTTTGCTCCACGCCCAGGGTAGTCTGGTGCTGGATGACGGCGCGGTGAGAGGTGTCTCGGATCAGGGCCGGTCGCTACTCCCTATCGGCGTTGTCAGTGTTGCGGGGGACTTTCAGCGCGGTGATCTGGTGTCCTGTCTAGACGGCGCCGGTCGGGAGCGCGCGCGGGGTCTCGTGAACTATTCAAGTGAAGAAGCCAAGGCGCTGGCGGGCAAGGGTTCCGCCGACATCGAGTCAGTGTTGGGCTACCGTGGCGAAGAAGAGCTGATTCACCGAGATAATCTGGTGGGGAGCTAGGATCATGGACGGCACGTCGCTACTTGCGCTGTATGGCTCGGCGCTGTTCGCCGCCTCGCTCCTCGGGAGCGGGTTGCCGCGGCTATTTCGCATGACCCACACGCGCACCCAGATGGTGTTGAGCCTGATATCGGGACTGATGCTGGGTGTTGCTTTGCTGCATTTAATCCCGCATGCCTTCACCGCTGGTCAGGCCATTGATACGGTCATGGTCTGGACTCTGTCCGGTCTGATTTTCATGCTGTTGTTATTGCGCTGGTTTCATTTTCATCAGCACGATTTCGCGAGCGCTGCGGCGGACTGCGACCTGGCCTCAGCCGACGAACATCATCACGCGCATGCCCACGATCATGCCCACTTGCCTGAGCAGGCGCTGGGCGCTGTTGGCTTGTTCGCGGGGCTGTGCGTGCACACGGTGGTCGATGGCATTGCCCTTGGCGCGGTGCTTATCGGGGCGGTGCAGGGATCGGCATTGGCGGGTGTAGGCGTGTTCCTGGCGATATTGCTCCACAAGCCGCTGGATGCGTTATCTATCGAGACGGTGATGGGCGCGAGGGGTTGGTCCTCAATCAGTCGCTGGACTGCTGGTACGGTCTTCGCGCTGCTGTGCCCGCTGACCGCAGCCGTCTTTTACTTCGGTGCGTCGGCGCTCGTTCCCTATGAGGGCTTGCTGCCTGCCAGTCTCGCGTTTGCCGCCGGTGCCTTCATCTGTATCGCGCTGGGTGACTTATTGCCCGAGGTACAGTTTCACAGCCATGACCGGCTGCGGCTCACACTACTCTTTTTGCTGGGCGTAGGCATTGCGTTTGCGCTGGGCTGGCTCGAACCCGCGCATTGAAAGTTTTCTAGCGCTCTGCGCCCAACTTCTTAGCTAACTGCTCGGTGCGCTGGGGGTCCGACTCGATGTCGAGCCAGCCATTCAGTTCATCGTTGATGAGATCCGTCAGGGCAGCCAAATGACCGTCCTGGGCATTAAGGCAGGGAATGTATTCGTAACGCGTACCGCCGGCTTCAAGAAAAATGTCCCGGTTCTCCATGCCGATTTCCTCAATCGTTTCCAAGCAGTCAGCAGAGAAGCCCGGGCACACCACCTGCACCGCTGTCACACCCTGGCCCGGGAGCGCCCCTAGGGTTTCGTCGGTGTAGGGTTGTAGCCATTCTTCGCGCCCGAACCGCGATTGAAACGTGGTGATCATCTCGTCTTCTGACAACCCTAAATTCTCGCCAATCAGTCGAGAGGTTTTATGGCACTGGCAGTGGTAGGGGTCGCCCTCGACCAGATACCGCTTGGGCATACCGTGGTAAGAGAGCACCAGTTTGTCTGTGCGTCCGTGGTCTGCCCAGTGGGTGCGGATGCTGTCTGCGACGGCGGCAATGTAGCGCGGGTCGTCATGGTATGAGCTGATAAAGCGCAGGGCGGGGAGCCAGCGTCGCCGCGTTAAGTCGCTACTGACTTCGTCAAATGTTGAGCCGGTGGTGGGCCCCCCGTACTGCGGGTAGAGCGGCAGTACCACCAGTTTTTGCACCCCCGCTTCAAACATCTCGGTCAGCACATCGGCGATTGCGGGTGAGCCGTAACGCATCGCGCCCCGAACCACAAAACGATCGCCATGTTGGCCTTTAAGTTGCTCCGCTACGCCGGCTACCTGATCCTCCAGATGCGCGAGTAAGGGTGAGCCACGCTCATTCCAGACCGCAGAATAGGCTTCGGCCGAGCGCTTGGGGCGCGTATTGAGAATGATGCCGTTCAGAATCAGCCACCAAATGGGTCGCGGCACTTCTACAACGCGAGGATCCCACAGGAACTGCTTCAAATAGGGTTTGAGTGCCTTGGCGGTCGGGGCCTCAGGTGTCCCGAGATTCGTCAGCAGGACGCCAATGCGCGGCACGGTCGCATGCTGATAATCGGACTGGCCGAGGTATTTCATAGTGGGTTCCTGAGCGCTGTTGGCTTGATTTGCGCGCCCCAGCGCGAGATCACACGGGCCGCGATTGTACCTTATACGCGAATTGACTCGTCTCTGATCAGTGCGTAAAACGAGGGGTCGCCGGGCCCGATCGCGGCGTACTCACAAGGCAATAATAGGAGCTGACCATGAGTCTCGATTTTGACAGTGCTCGGTTGCCCAACCCGCATTTCACCGAAGAACATCACGCATGGCGCGAGGCGCTGCGCAGGTTTATCGATACCGAAGTCATGCCCTATGCGGATGACTGGGACGAGGCGGGTGCGATTCCCACTGAGCTGTGGCCAAAAGCGGCTGAAGTCGGTCTTCTTGGGTTGGGCTATCCCGAGCAGTTCGGCGGCACGCCTACAGACAGCTGGCACTCCTGGATTGTGAATGAGGAGCTCTCCCGGGTCGGTGCGGGTGGTATCAGCGCCTCTCTCATGGTTCATGGTATCGGCTTGCCGCCAGTCCTTAACTGGGGGCCGGAGTGGATGCAGGCGGAGGTTGCGCCGCAGGTGTTGAAAGGTGAGAAGTGGATCTCGCTGGGGATTACCGAACCCGGCGGTGGCTCAGACGTGGCGAATCTCGCAACCACCGCAGTACGCGATGGCGACCACTACGTGGTCAGCGGAAGCAAGACCTACATTACCGGGGGTATGCGCGCCAACTGGGTGTCGACCGCAGTCAGAACTGGCGGATCGGGCGCGGGCGGTGTCTCCATGCTGTTGATTCCAACTGATGCTGAAGGCTTCTCGCGGACACCGCTGGACCGCAAGATGGGTTGGTGGGCATCGGATACCGCCACCCTCTACTTTGACGAAGTCCGTGTGCCGGTCGACAACCTCATCGGTACCGAGAATGAAGGCTTCAAGGTCATCATGACTAACTTCAACAGTGAACGGATGGGCATGGCCGCTGCTATGGAGGCCTATGCGAGAGTCTGCCTTGAGGAAGCGGTTGCCTGGGCGACGGAGCGCAAAACCTTTGGCAAGCGTCTGGCTGATCATCAAGTGATCCGCCACAAAATCGCGCAAATGAAGCAACAGCTTAACGCCACCCAGGCCTATATCCGCTTTTGTTACGAGTCGATTGAAGCGGGTACGCCCAACCCGGGCGATATCGCATTGTTGAAAGTTCAAGCGAGCGAGGTGATGGAGTTCTGCGCCCGCGAAGCCATGCAGATTCTAGGTGGCCTCGGTTACATGAGGGGTAACCGGGTTGAACGGATTTACCGCGAGGTGCGCGTCAATGCCATCGGCGGCGGTTCCGAAGAAATCATGCGTGATCTCGCTACCCGGCAGTACGGACTCTAGCGAGCAGGCCGTCGCTCGACGCAATCAGGCACGTTTACCAGCAGGCGCTCATGCGCTGACAGGGCCGACCGGCGCCCGACTCAGGCGCCGCTCCTGCTGACAATTTTGCATGCCCTATGCCACACTACGCCAGCGACGATCAACAACAAAATCTGGGATGGCAGGAGCATCATCATGAGTGATAACAAAGCGGCGTTGTCCGCGTTTCGCGAGGAAGTATCCGCGTGGATGTCGGAAAATGTGCCGTCGGACCCCGGTTTTCTCTTGCCACTGACTTTTCTGGAAGTGGGCACCGAGCAGCAGCTCGATTTTCTGCGCGAGTGGCAGCACACACTCTGGAGCGCGGGCTACCTGGGCATGCACTGGCCCAGTGAGTACGGAGGTCAGGGCGCTGATCCCGCGTATCAATACATCGTCGACAAGGAACTGGCGAAGCACAACGCGCCGATCATTTTTAACACGATTGGCCTTAACTGGGTTGGGCCGCTGCTGCTCGATATGGGCACCGACGAAGAGAAAGCGAAATACATCAAAAATATCCTCTCGGGCGAAGAGATCTGGTGTCAGGGCTTTTCTGAGCCCGACCATGGCTCAGATCTGGGTGCGGTGCAGACTCGAGCGGTACGCGACGGCGACGACTATCTCGTCAACGGTTCCAAAATTTGGACGACCTTGGGGAACTACGCTGACCATATGATTCTGCTGGCGCGCACCAACCCCAATACCGAGCGCAAATACGACGGTCTGTCTTTCTTTCTCTCGCCCATGAAGATCGATGGGGTCGAGGCGCATCCCATCCGCAAAGTGACGGGTGAGTATGGCTTTAATCAGACATTCTTTACCGACGCCAAGATACCGGCGAGTTGCCTGATGGGCGAAGAGGGCGGCGGTTGGATGGTCGCTATGAAAACACTGGAATACGAGCGTGGTGTCACGGCGGGGCAGGCCAGTGGGTACTGGGGCGTCACGATTCAGGTCGATGACATGATCGAGGAACTCTCAAAGCTGGAGCATGACGGTGAGCCGCTGCTCAGTGATCCGGTAGTGCGGGACGATCTGGTCGGTTTCATTATGGATGCCAAGGCGCTGTCACTGACCGGTCGCCGAACGGGCATTCCCGCCCTGACTTCGGATTACCCGATGGGTCTTGCGCTGTCGGTTAAATACCGCGGGACAGAGTATGAGCGCCGCATGAAGCAATACACCGCCAGCAAGCAGGGGGCGCAAAGTGCCCTGTACGTTGGCGACGCCGACGCGGTGAGCGGTGGATTCTGGCAGCGCGCCTACTTCAGTAACTTCGGCGCGACCATCGGCGGCGGCACCACGCAGGTGCAGGCCAATATTGTGGCCGAGCACGTGCTCGGCCTGCCGAAATAAGGGGGCCGGGATGTCAGTTTTAGGAAATGTATCGATCAGCCTTACCGAGGAGCAGGGCATGCTGCTCGATGTGGCCAGAGGCTTTGTCCGGGATCAGGCACCGATCGACGCGGTGCGCGCTCAGTTGGAGACCGATACCGGTTTCGACGCGGCCACTTGGCAGGCGATGGTTGAAATGGGTTGGGCGGGCATTGCCTTGCCCGACACGGTCGGCGGTGCCGGCACGGGCGTGGGCTCGGCCGTGCCCGTTTTTGAGGCGCTGGGTGGTGGCTTGTTGGGCACGCCGTTGCTCAGCAACACGCTGGCGGGCCAGTTGATCTGGCGCGCCGCGGGCGAGTCGGCCGCCGAGTGGCTGGGCCGCCTGTGCTCTGGATCGGTTGGAACAATCGCGTATCTCGACTACGCCGACTGGGGCGCAGCGAATCTGGGTGTGGAGCTGGGTGCCGACGGTACGCTCAAGGGCGGCAAAAGCTTTGTCGCGGATGCCAGCGTGGCCGACTGCTTTGTGGTACTGGCCAGCGAGGGTGACGAGGCGGTGTTGGCCTTGGTAGAGCGCAACGCTATTGATGACAGCGCGCTGACGGAAAATGTGATGATCGACCTGACCAAGCGCGCTGCCAATGTCGACTTCACAGGTGTGACCCCGGCACAGGTGTTCCGCGGCGATGCCGTGGCAGCGGCACTGAGGGACACCCTGTTGTTGGGCGCTTTACTGACCGCAGCCGAGACCACGGGTGCCGCCGGGAAGTGTCTGAATAGCATCACAGAGTATCTCAAGACGCGTAAACAGTTCGGCAAGCTGATTGGCTCTTATCAGGCGCTCAAGCACCCGACGGTCGATATTTATGTCGGCATGGAGAATGCGCGCTCTTTTGTTTACCACGGGGCGACCGTGGTGGGTGATGAGGCGCTCGACCGGGACGCCGAGATTGCCTGCCGCATGGCTAAAGTCGCCGCCGACGACGTCATGGTGTTTGCCGGTGATCGCTCGGTGCAGTTCCACGGTGGCTTTGGCTTTACCTGGGAGTGTGATTCCACGCTGTTCATTCGCCGCGCCCAGTGGGCGCAGCAGATGTACGGGGGCGCGATTCACCATCGCAAGCGCTTGGCGTCGCTGCTGCTCGATAGTTAGGCGACGAGACGCCGCCGCAACCCCAAGCCCTTAGCCGGGTGGCAGGTGTTGCGCCAAAAAGCGCGACATGTTGCCGCCCATCACGGCGCGCACCTCGGTCTGCGTCAATCCGGCATCCAGCAACGCCTGAGTCAAATGGGGTAATTGTGAGGCATCGATTGGGGTCGTGACCGATCCGTCCCAGTCTGATCCGAGCGCGATATGGTCGACGCCAAATCGCTCGACGCCGTATTGAATGGCACTGGCAATCGCATCAATGCCCTCGCCACAGGTCACGTCGGCCCAGAAGCCGACCCCGATCAAACCGCCCGCCTCGGTAATCAATGCCATGGTCTCGTCGCTGATGTTACGGGGGCTAGGGCAGTGCCCGTCAAAGCCGGTGTGACTGACGATAAGGGCATCACCCTCTGTCACCCGCAAGGTGTCTCGCACCGTGGCTTCACTACTATGGGCCACATCAATCATGATCCCTTTCTTCTGCATGTTGCGCACAGCTAGCTCGCCAAATGGCGTGAGTCCTGTTTGCGATTCTCCGTGAAGGGAGCCACCGAGGCGATTATCGAAGAAGTGATGCAGGCCCATCATGCGAAAGCCCGCGTCATACAGCTGGCCGATATTGTCTAATTGGCCATCGAGCGCATGGGACCCTTCGGTGCCCAGCAATGCACCGACCACCGCTTCACCTCGACCGCGCCGGGCCAATAATTGACTGAGTTCCGATTGTGAGGTGATCAGGGTCAGCTGCGGGCTTTGCGCCGCTGCCGCCCGCACCCGGTCGGCTTGCAACATCGCTCGGGCAAAAAGGCTGTCATAAGTCGCCGCGGGCCAGCGCTGTGCCATGGCCAGTAGCGTGATGTTATCCGCCGTGTCGGTCGCATTCTGTTCGTAGTTCTGTCCCTGCGGTGATTTGGTGACGGTGGTGAACATCTGCAGCGCGGCACCGCCCTCAATCAGGCGCGGCAGGTCGACCTGGCCCCACGCGTTGCGGTGCAAAAGATCCTTGCCCCAGAGAGCGGAGTCCGCGTGCAAGTCCCCCACGATGAGCTGCGCGTGTAGCGCGCGTGTTTCGGGCGTGGGAGCCCGGCCAGGGTCGCCCAGTACCAGATTGGCGTTGCGATCCACCCACTGCGGTCCCAGCAGAAAAAATGCGGCGACCAGTCCGCCCGTCAGCAGCGACACGACGGTGAGTAATCCTTTCAGCCATGTCATGGGCGACCTCCCTTGGACTGCGGTTTTTGAGGGTGTCCGCAGTCTGTCTGGTTTCAAACGCCCGGGCAACCGGTCTGCCCCGAGAGGCGCTACGTATGCCAAGCATGAGCCGAAAGAACGCGATTTTGTTGTTGGGAGACCAGCTGAGCTGGGGCCATCCTGCGCTGCAACAGGCCGACCCCGGTACCACGGTGGTGATCCTCGCCGAAGTTCGCGAGGAGGCCAGCTATGTCCGCCACAACCGCCACAAGATCGCGCTGCTCTTCAGCGCGATGCGTCACTTTGCCGAGGCGCTCGGTGAGCGCGGCTATCAGGTGGCGTATTACCCCTATGAGGATTCAGTCCCGTCCTTGCTCGCGGCGTGCGAGCGCGCACAGGAGCAGTGGCGCTATGAGCGGCTAGTGGTCTGCGAGCCCGGAGAGTATCGGTTGCTCGAGCAGATGCAGTGTTGGTCCGATGCTTTGGGCTTGCCCGTTGAGCTGCTTGAAGACACGCGGTTTCTCGCCTCCAGGCAGGATTTTTCAGACTGGGCTTCTGGCCGCAAACAGCTGCGCATGGAGTATTTCTATCGCGACATGCGCAAGCGCTATGGGCTGTTGATGGACGCCGACCAGCCGGAGGGTGGCAAGTGGAACTACGATGCCGACAACCGCACCGGCTGGCGCGAGCAATGTGAGATCCCTGCGCGATCCGAACCCGAGCAAGATGACACTGCGCGCGCGGTGATTGCGATGGTAGAGGCCGCCTTTCCTGACCACCCCGGAGACCTATCGACCTTTCGCTGGGCTGTCACGCATAAGGCTGCGCAGGCCGAGCTCGACTGGTTTTGTGAGCACGCGTTGCCCGCCTTTGGCACTTATCAGGACGGCCTGGCCGAGGAGTCACCCTGGCTTTTTCACGGTCTGATTTCCATGTATCTCAACTGCGGTTTGCTGGACCCACTGCCTGTTTGCAAGCAGGTGGAGGCGGCTTACCGTCGCGGTCATTGCTCCCTGTCAGCGGCGGAGGGTTTTATCCGGCAGGTGCTGGGTTGGCGTGAGTATGTTCGTGGCTTGTATTGGCACCACATGCCGGATTATCGCGAGCGCAATGCTTTATCGGCAGACAGGCCCTTACCAGAGTGGTTCTGGACAGGTGATACAGAGATGCGCTGCCTGTCTCAGGCGCTCAGGCAGTCGCTGGATCTCGGCTACGCCCACCACATCCAGCGGCTGATGGTGATCGGCAATTTTGCGCTGATTGCCGGGCTGAGCGTGCCCGAGGTGTGTGACTGGTATCTCGGTGTTTATCTCGATGCCTACGAGTGGGTCGAGCTGCCCAATACATTGGGGATGGCGCTGTTTGCCGATGGCGGCATCATGGCGTCCAAGCCCTATGCGGCCAGCGGCAAATACATCCAAAAGCAGGGCAACCACTGCAAGGCCTGCCGCTATGACCCCAAGCGGGTCACGGGGGAGGATGCCTGCCCCTACAACAGCCTGTACTGGCACTTCATCCACCGCCACAACGCGCTACTGAGCCAAAACCCCCGCATGGGGCTGATACTGGGTGGCTGGAGAAAACGGAGCGATGAGGATCGCGAGGCGGTGCTGCAGTGGGCGGATCACACTCTCGAACAGATTGCCGAGCTCTAGGCGTCACTCGTGGTTAGCACAGGTTTGCCTTTACGCCAGCGTTGGCCGCTGCATCGCTTGGAGCAATACACGATCTCGTCCCACTGATGCTTCCAGCGCGCGCGCCAACTGAACGGGCGCTCGCAGACCGGGCAGACCTTGGTGGGTAGGTCAGATTTTTTCCGATGCGCCATCAGCTCTGATCCGTGATGGGCCAGTCGGCACCATCCACCACGTGTTCCGGCTGCGTCGGGCGGAACCCCTCCCACTTCAGGGTAAAGGTGTCGTCCGGGTCGTATTGCGCGGCCTGCTTTGCCAGATTGAATTGCCGGCCCCCTCGCGGGTCTGAACCCACTCCCGCGATGTACTGCCAATTGCCGTAGTTGCTGCCTACGTCGTAGTCGATGAGCTGTTGTTCAAAGAAGGCCGCGCCGTAACGCCAGTCGAGTCCAAGTTCATTGATGAGGCACGAGGCGGCGATCTGGCGACCGCGGTTGCTCATCCAGCCTGTGGCGACCAGCTGCCGCATGAGGGCGTTGACCAGCGGATAGTCGGTATCGCCTGCGCACCACCGAGCAAAGTGACGGGGCTCAAAAGTGTTTAGTAGCCTTCGACCCGAGCGACCGCCCTGGCGGAACAGCGATTGGCGGTCGATCACGGCGCGCCAGTGGAAAAACTCCCGCCATAACAGTTCGAAGTACAGCCAGTAGGTGGAGTCATTGGCGACGTGTTCTCGCTCGTAGCGGAAAATCGCGTGGGCCACCGTGCGCGCAGACAGCGCCCCGCCAGCCAGCCAAGGTGAGAGCGTGCTCGAGCCACTCAGGCCATCGAGATCATTGCGGGTTTGTTTGTAGTCCGCGATGGCATGGGTGTGAAACAGAAACTGATCGAGGCGCCTGAGCCCGGCGGTGCTCCCGCCTGGGAGCGGCAGGCCGGGGTGGGGCGAGGCCGCTGCTCGGGGAATCGCGTCAAATTGCGCCGAGGGCGGCGGTGGCAGCGTGCCCGGTGCTGTCAGGGGACTGCTGATATTGAGTTTTTCCACCTTGCGCCGAAACGGCGAGAACGTATCGGGTAAATCTGCCATCTCGAAGGGGAACTGCTCGGCGTCAAACAGCGTGCTGCCGCGGAATACTGAGAGCGTCGCAGGGAGTTTTTGCTCCAAGAACGCGATGGCCTGCTTTTCGTACCAGCCGGGCGTAAAGCTGGTGGTGACGTGGTCAATGCTGAAACGGTCCACAATATTGGGCAGGACCAACTCGGGAGAGCCCTCGAGGACCATCAGATCCTGACCTAACGCCTGAAGCTGCTCCTTGAGTTCCTGCAAAGACTCGCGCAAAAAACGATCCCGCTGTGGTCCAAGGCCTGTCAGATTGCACCAGGGCCTGGGCTTGGGCATCAGGTAAATGCAGAGGAGCGAGCCTGCGCCCTGCGCGCTGGACAACGCCGGGTTGTCTGCCAAGCGCAGATCGGTCTGGAACCAGTGGAGTTGGCGCATGGTGGCACACCCAGCAGAGAGTGTTCTGGTGTACGCTGGCCCGTAAATCACGGATCGACCGTGACGCAATAGTGCCCAGCTTCACTTGCGGGCCCTGCCAACCAAATCTCGACGGATAACCACCACCGGCATGATGGAATCCAACCCTTCATTAGCCTCGCTCATCGACTCGGCATCGGCTGCTGTGGCCGAGCTATCCGGGCAAACAGCGCGTTGGCGGGCGGCCGCTCCGGGACGGGTCAATCTGATTGGCGAGCACACGGACTACAACCAAGGCTGGGTGCTCCCCGTCGCGATAGACCGTTACACCGCCATGGCTGCTGCACCCGGCGTGCCCGGTCAGATCCGGGTGCGGAGTTTGGCGATTGCTCAAGAGAGCAGTCTGTCGCTCGATCAGTTACACACGCCGCATCGCGACCCCTGGATGCGCTACGTTCAGGGTGTCATCGCTCAATATGATTCGCGCGGTGTGCATTGCCCCGGGCTGGACGTCGCTGTTGCGTCGAGTGTCCCGCCGGGAGGCGGGTTATCCAGCAGTGCAGCGCTGGAATTGGCGACGGCACACCTGTTGGAGGCGGTGACAGAGCAGGCGTTAACCGGCAGTGAGCGGATTGAGGCCTGCGTTCAGGCCGAACGCGAGATGGCAAGTGTTCCCTGTGGGATCATGGATCAGACCGTGGTCGAGTTAGCAGAGTCCGGACAGGCGTTGCTGCTTGATTGTGCGGATCAGACAGCGCGGTCAGTCCCCTTTGACTCACAGGCGCCGGCATTGCTGGTGATTCACTCCGGCGTTTCCCATGCACTCGCGGAGGGCGCCTACGCCCAAAGGCGAGCCGATTGTGAGCAAGCGGGCGCACTGCTGGGTGTGAACACGCTCCGTGAAGTCAGCCCCGACCAACTGGCGCGGATAAAAGATGAGGGGGTACTGCTCCAGCGGGCCACCCACGTGGTCTCGGAAAATCAACGCGTTTGCGATGCCGTGACGGCGATCGAGCGACGCCAATGGGATCGGTTGGGAGCGTTGATGACAGCCAGTCATCGGTCCTTGCGAGATGACTACGAAGTGTCGTGTCCGGAGCTCGATCTACTGGTGGAGCTCGCCACGGCCGAGCGAGGGGTTTATGGCGCCAGAATGACCGGCGGTGGATTTGGCGGTTGCGTCATTGTGTTGGTCGCATCCGACCGCCTCGAGGCGGTAGTTGACAGCATAAGTGGCCAATACAACCAACACATGGGTTGGGCACCCGGGTGTTATCGTATTCAGGCCGGCGCTGGCGCCCGCGAGATCTGCACCGCGCTATGAATGATTCGTTATCACAACGCCCCCATCGCCGTCGCAATGCGCTGACGGGTGAGTGGGTTACGGTCTCGCCCCAGCGCGCACAGCGCCCTTGGCAGGGTGAAGAGAGCCCCGCTTCTGGCAGCACCGGGGTGACTTACGATCCCGACTGCTATCTCTGCCCGGGCAACACCCGAGCGAGTGGCCACGTGAACGCACCCTACACGTCCCCGTGGGCATTCGATAATGATTTCCCCGCTGTGGCGGCTGACCTCGACGCAGGCTCAGTGGAAGTCCAGGCCACCGATCCGGGTGAGCCATCGGCATTGTTTAAATCGGAGCCGGTTGCCGGTCGTTGCCGGGTGCTCTGCTACCACCCGGACCACAGTAAGACGCTGGCCAACATGACCCAGGAAGAGGCACTGGCAGTAGTGCAGCTGTGGGCTTCGGAGGTTGAGACCCTTCGCCAAAGCCATCAGTGGGTGCAGGTGTTCGAAAATCGGGGCGCGATGATGGGGTGCTCTAATGCGCATCCCCATGGGCAGATCTGGGCGGTCGATACCCTCCCCAATGAGGGAGAGAAGGAGCTGGCTCAGCAGCAGGCTTTCTATGATGCGGAGCAGGTAGCGTTGCTTGAGGTGTACCGCGCCGAGGAAGAGCAGCTGGCAGAGCGCGTCGTCATCCAGCAGGAACATTGGACGGTGCTAGTGCCCTATTGGGCAATGTGGCCCTTCGAGACGCTGCTGCTGCCGCGGCGTCAGATCGATCACCTCGATGCCCTGACTGACAGCGAGCAAACGTCGCTGGCGCAGGTGCTCACCCGCTTGCTTCGCGGCTACGACGCACTGTTTGATACCAGCTGCCCTTACACTATGGGTTGGCATGGTGCGCCGGGCATTGCGCCGGCACCGCACTGGCAGCTTCATGCGCATTTTTATCCCCCCTTGCTCCGCTCGGCGAGTGTGCGCAAACACATGGTGGGATATGAGATGCTGAGCGAGGCGCAGCGCGATCTAACACCCGAGGCGGCTGCAGAAAGGCTTAGACAAACCCTGTGAGTCGGCCGGATATGGGCCAGACTCATCGCAGGGGCCGAGGGTCCGAACAGAGAACACGATGAAAGTATTGGTGACTGGCGGGGCAGGCTATATCGGCAGCATCACGAGCGAGGTGTTGCTGAATCGCGGCCACGATGTGGTGGTATTCGACAACCTGTCACAGGGACATCGGGCGGCGGTGCCTGCGGTAGCCGAACGGGTCGAAGGTGACCTGTCAGCCCCGCAGGAGATCCGCGACGCCATTGAACATCATCGGCCTGATGCGGTTATGCATTTTGCGGCACGTTCTCTGGTGGGTGAATCGATGGATAAGCCCTTCTTTTATCTGCGGGATAACGTCGTGAACGGTCTCAACCTGCTTGAGGCTTGTGTCGCAGGAGGCGTCGAGCGCTTTATCCTGTCCTCGACCGCTAATCTCTTCGGAGCGCCGACCAGCGCTGTGATAGACGAGCAGGCACCGATCGCGCCGGGCAGCCCCTACGGGGAATCCAAGTGGGCGCTCGAGCGGGCGTTGAACTGGCTGTCACAAACCAAGGGCCTGCGCTTCGCGAGCCTCCGTTATTTCAACGCTGCGGGCGCCAGTGAAATGCGAGGAGAGCATCACACGCCGGAAACCCATCTCATACCCTTGGTTTTGCAGGTCGCGGCTGGGCAGCGGGATCACATTACGATCTTCGGCGACGACTACGACACACCCGATGGCACCTGCATTCGTGACTATATTCATGTGTTGGATCTGGCCGAGGCACACGTGCTCGCGTTGCAGGCGCTTGAGCAGGGCAATCGCCTTTACAACCTGGGTAATGGTGAGGGCTTCAGCGTGCGGCAGGTGATTGAAACCGCGCGAGCGGTCACCGGCGAGGCTATTCCAGAACAAATGGGTCAGCGCCGTGCGGGAGATCCGCCTCGGCTGGTCGCATCTAGCGACCGGATTCGCCAAGAGCTGGGGTGGGCGCCCCAGTTTGCGGATTTAGAACAGATTATCGACAGTGCCTGGCGCTGGCACCAGCAGCACCCTGACGGTTACACCGACTGAGCGTCCCGAAATAGGGCGATGGGATCGGCCGGACGGAGTAGGGCGCGACAGCGGCTTTTGCGGTAGTCTGCCCGCCTCACAGTGCGGTGCAAAGACGCGCTCATCGCACCCACCGACTTAACACCATGCGCTAAAGAGGTAGCCCGTGCCCGCAATCGACAGTTTATTTGATCCCTTCTCGCTCAAATCTCTGAGCACCGAGAACCGTGTTGTCATGGCCCCCATGACCCGTGGCCATTCTCCGGACAATATTCCTAGCGAGGCCTCCGCCGCGTATTACCGGCGTCGTGCTGCAGGCGGTGTGGGGCTTATTATCACGGAAGGTACCTGCCCGAATCACATTGCAGCCAATGGCTATCCGGACGTGCCCTATTTTCATGGTGAGGCGCGTTTGGCTGGCTGGAAAGCGGTCGTTGATGCCGTGCACGCTGAAGGCGGCAAGATCGCGCCGCAGCTCTGGCACTGCGGCGGGATGCGCAAGCGCGGGATGATGCCCGAGGGCGACGTTGACGGTTACACACCATCGGGCATGAATGTGCCCGGCAAGGTGACCCGCCATGTCATGACGCAGCAGGATATCGATGATGTGGTGCGGGCGTTTGCTGAGGGAGCCCGTGACGCACAGCGACTGGGTTTCGACGCCGTGGAAATTCACGGAGCTCACGGGTATCTGATTGATCAGTTTTTCTGGGAGGGCACTAACCAGCGCACCGATGGCTATGGGGGCTCAATGGCGGCGCGCGGTCGCTTTGCCGTCGAGGTGATCGAGGCCTGTCGCGCCGAGGTGGGACCGGATTTCCCGCTCATTCTGCGCTGGTCACAGTGGAAGCAGCAGGATTTCACCGCGCGTCTGGCCCCGACGCCGCAGTTGCTGGAGGCCTTTTTGCAGCCACTGATCGACGCGGGCGTCGATGCGTTTCATTGCAGTCAGCGGCGGTTCTGGGAGCCCGAGTTCGATGACTCTGACATGAATCTGGCCGGATGGGTGAAGAAGCTCACCGGGATGCCCACGATTACGGTAGGGAGCGTCAGCCTGGATCAGGACTTTGTGTCCCAGCCCAGCGAAGGCGACGGCGCAACCAGTGAGCCGGCCTCGATTGACCGTTTGCTGGAGATGATGGACCGCGGCGATTTCGATCTGGTGGCGGTCGGGCGTGCCCTCATCGCCAACCCGGATTGGCCCAAGGTGGTGCGCTCGGGCGATCCGGCAGACCTACAGCCCTACAACAAGGCCCTTCTCGCCGAATTAGCCTGACAGACCAGAAATTTTTCCTATATTGGTGATTGTCACCAAGCTGTCACAGGTCGACTTCACAATACGGTTGTGAGCAGCGTTTTGGCGCGCTTCGCTTACATGCTCCCTTGCTTTTTTTTCCCAGGAGACTCGTTATGAAACATCCTCTTGCATCCTTTTTCGCGGGCCGCGTGCTCTCGAAGGCGGTTGCCGGTGCCACTTTGGTGGGCTTGGCAACAGCCGTTCCCGGCGTTTACGCGCAGGAAACCTCAGCGACGGTTCGCGGTGCAGTCAGCACCAGTAGTGGTGAGGCGCTTGCCGGCGCCACGGTGATCGTCACCAGTAACGCGACTGGCGTCAGTAAAACCGTCACCACTGACGAAGGCGGCTATTACTCCGTGCGCGGGCTGCCGGCCGGTGTGGCCTACGACATCGTGGTCGACGCCAACGGTTGGCAAAAGGCCTCCACGGAGAGTCTGGCGTTACAGGTGGGTCAATCTGAGGTGATTAACTACCGTCTGGATGCCGAAGAAGAGGTCATCGTGATGGGTACGCGCGTTGCGGTGGACACCGCTGTGGGCCCCAATGCGGTATTTGATCTGGCGAGCCTTCAGGATTCCCCCTCTATCAACCGCAATATCAACGACATTATCCAGCAAGATCCCCGTCTTTATGTGGACCAGTCGAGAGGTGATATCGATGCGGTGCAATGTAACGGTGCCAACCCCCGCTATAACAGCCTGACAGTGGACGGCGTGCGACTGAACGACGGCTTCGGCCTCAACAGCAACGGCTACCCCACCCAGCGGATGCCCTTCCCCTTCGACGCCATCTCCAGTGTCGCCGTTGAACTGGCGCCCATGGACGTGGTTTATGGCGGCTTCTCAGCTTGCAACATCAATGCCGTCACCAAGACCGGCAGTAACGAGTTCTTTGGCTCGGTATTTTTTGATTACGGCAGTGACTCGCTCCGGGGTGACAAGCTCGAAGGCGACAACATCGAATCCCAGGACTATGACGAGACCCGATGGGGTGTAGAGCTCGGCGGCGCCATCATCCCCGATAAACTGTTCTTTTACGGCGCCTACGAGAAGTATGACGGCGCAGACTTGAACAACCGCGGTGCGATTGGCAGTGGTGCCGTTAACGAAGTGCCCGTCACGCAGGCGGAGCTCGATGAAATCGCCCGTATCTCCAGAGAGGTTTATGGCTTTGAGCCGGGCCGCACCGCTTCGGAAGCCTTCGACTTCGAGGACGAAAAATATCTGTTGAAGGCCGACTGGTACATCAATGATGCGCACCGGTTGTCGGCGACCTATATGTACAACGACTCCTTCAATTTCACGCCCTCAGACGGTGATTTGGATGAGTTTGAGTTCGACAAGCACTTCTACAAGCGCGGAGCTGAGCTCACCACGTATAACCTCAATCTTTACTCTGACTGGAACGACCGTTTCTCCACCGAGATCCGCTACTCATTCAGCGACGTGGACTTCCTTCAGCAAGCAGTGGCGGGCAAGGACTTCGCCGAGTTCCGAGTAGAGCTCGATGAGGTGGATGTGTATCTGGGCCAGGACGACAGCCGCCAAGCAAACGCGCTGGACTGGGAGGTCGAGCAACTGGTGATTCGCGGTAACTACACCATTGGCAATCATTCGATTACCGGCGGCTTCGAGCGCGAAGATCTGCAGATGTACAACCTTTTTTACCAGCACGTCGATACCGAAATTCGCTTCGACGGCATCGAGAACTTTGCTGCAGGTCAGGCGGCGCGAATTTACTACGGTAATGCCATCAGTAATGACGAGCGCGACGCCGCGGTTGAGTGGGGCTATGCGGTAAATTCTGCTTACATTCAGGACGAGTGGCAGATTACCGACCGGTTGGAGCTAACCTTTGGTGTTCGCT
>ERZ802826.139-NODE-139-length-23318-cov-16.1275_pt1 | contig 23318 bp, 29 predicted proteins | sample MGYA00345651_ERZ802826 | MGnify/ENA primary metagenome ERZ802826 (study PRJEB30503, sample SAMEA104212371) | marine metagenome | biome: Westerlies Biome; feature: [SRF] surface water layer (ENVO:00010504) within the epipelagic zone...; material: water...
TGGATTGCCGGCAGTGCGAATGGCCATGGGCTGTAGTCCGCAAGGCGGACAGGAGCGGCGGAAACCATGGCGCTTGCAGCTGACTGAGCGCTGATCCTGGCGCAACGTCCCTTTCAACAAAAAGGGACCTGCCGAATGCGACGGGTCCCTGAGAAATGTTCAGACGTGGATTGGACGATCCCCTCAGGATTCCGCCTGCCGTTTTTTGAGGGCCTCTTCGACCTTGGCCTTCACATCAGCAGGAATGGCCTTAGGGCAGGCTGACATCGCGCGCACGAGAAGCTGCTGTTCGGCAGCTGCAAACATCTCCTTATCGGTGAGTGCCTTGCCCTTGAGGGACGCCACCTTTCCCTCATGGCGCCCTTTCAGGGCCTGGGCATAGGTGCTCGCGGAAATGCCCAGTGCTTTGGGGAACTCAACCCCATCCAATGCGGCCATACAAAAGAATGACGTTCCCATCGCCTGATAAACGGCAATGTCCTCGTTGGTGGCCGGCTTGGATTGCTGGGAATAGGCCGCAGAACCAAGAAGGCCGATGGGGGCTAGGAAGGCCTGCACCGCCAGGGCCCCCAGGAGTTTTTGGCGAAGGTTCAACGGACGAAAAATGATTTCACGAGCAAATTGTCCCTCAAATTGAGCTGGAACTAAACGAGTGTGGACCGGTCAGTCCTCCTGGATCAGGGGCAAAGGGTCAGACATCCTGATTTCGTGGTGATGTTCAACGATCGCCAGCTCCCCGTTCTCCCAGCTGTAGATGGCGCGGTAGCGGTAGCGGTCCTGGTCCACCAGTCGGATGTGCTCAAGGATGTCCCATTGTTGGTAATGAGACTCCAAGATCGTTTCGTGCTCATCAACCTGGCGCAGGCGCGTGCGCACGGGATCGGTGTTGAGGTAGCCGCGACTGCGCTGCAGCTGATGCCCCCAGAGCGTGGCTTCCATCACACCACTGCGCTCATACCAGGGTTTGCGCGCAAAAAATTCGTCGGAGTGCTGGTTGTTTTCATCAGACCACCAGCTGAAGCGATACCGGCTTTCGCCGGCTGCCGGTTCCGCAAAGGCCTCCATTTTCAAGTGCATATCCACATGCAGCACCTGCTCATCGCTGAAGGTGTACTGCCGGCGAGAACGCCAGATTCCGAGATTTCGGCCAAACCAGCGACGCAGGTTGCTGTCCACCTGGATGGACGGTGATGCGGAGGTTGAACCAGGAACCGTGAGGGGAACACGGTTTTGCGCGGAAAAGAGCGACATGAACCGTGTCGGCCAGGCGTCGGAGTGCTTCCAGTTGTCTTAGCCCGGATGGCGGACCAGTCAAAAACCCATAAGGTAAGCCTCAGTTTTGCGTCATCACTGAGCCGTGGGGGAGGACGATCCCAAGGGTCGCCAGCGGCTGAAACTCCTGCTGGTGGCAGCACGCCATCACCTCTCCGGCCCTGACCTGAGGTCCGTCGTTCATTACCTGGAACGCGATGACGTGGGATTCCAGGTGACACTGCAGGTGGCAGATCCATCGCAGCAGCCCGAACTGCTGGAACTGCACAGGCTGGTGATCACGCCGGCACTGATCAAGCTGTCCCCAGCGCCGAAACAGGTCTTCGCCGGCAGCAACATCCTCCAGCAGCTGAAGGGATGGGTGCCCCGCTGGCAGCAGGACGGCGTGGTGAGCGGCTTAGGTCTCAGCCTGAGGCCGACGGAACTGGACGGCAGCCGAACCCAGAAAGAGCTTCAACTTGAAGACCAGCTGCTGGTGCTGCGCCAGGAAAACGAGACCCTGATCGACCGGATTCACGCCCAGGAGCGACTGCTGCGGATGGTGGCCCACGAGCTGAGGACTCCACTGACCGCTGCTGCCCTGGCACTCCAGAGCCAGCGGTTGGGACAGATCGATATGACCCGCTTCCAGGACGTGATCACGCGGAGATTGGAGGAGATGGAGGCCCTGTCCAAGGATCTGCTGGAGGTGGGAACCACCCGCTGGGAAACACTGTTTAATCCGCAGCGGCTGGACCTGGCCAGCGTTTCAGCGGAAGTGATCCTCGAACTCGAAAAACTCTGGCTGGGACGAAACGTCGAGATCCGCACCGATATCCCGAGCGACCTGCCCAAGGTCTTTGCTGATCAGCGCCGCATGCGTCAGGTGTTGCTGAATCTGCTGGAGAACGCTCTGAAATACACCGGCAACGGCGGACACATCACCCTCACCATGCTCCACCGCACCAGCCAGAGGGTTGAAGTCAGTGTCTGCGACAGCGGGCCTGGCATCCCGACGGAAGAACAGCAGCGCATCTTTCTCGATCGGGTTCGTCTTCCCCAGACCTCCGACCGCACCACGGGGTTCGGCGTGGGCTTATCGGTGTGCCGCCGCATCGTGGAAGTGCATGGAGGGCGGATCTGGGTCGTCTCCGAACCAGGAGAGGGAGCGTGTTTCACCTTCACCGTCCCGATCTGGCAGGGACAGGGCCAGGAATGGGGGCAGGCCGTCTTGACGGAGGGAGAGCTCGAGCCGTAGTTTGTTCTGGTGATGAGGAGCACAGACGGCTTCTTGATCACGGCCTCGCCCCCATCGTCTAGAGGCCTAGGACACCTCCCTTTCACGGAGGCGACAGGGGTTCGAATCCCCTTGGGGGTATTGATGATTCACCGACCACCGGTGATCAAATCAAAGTGAACTGGGGAATTGCTCCTGTTCTCTCGTGATCAGTTATTGCAACGACGGAGAGCCTCCCGCTCAACCGCGAAGAGATTGCTGCTGAGGTCGTCGCGCAGACGCTCTTCGATCAAGCCGATCGGCATTCCCAAACACCCCTGCACGGTCAGCTCATAAAGGAGGGACGACCCTTCCGGCAGGGTTCTGACCTGCCAGGACCCTTCAAATCGTCGAAAGTCTCCTTTCAGCATTTGAAAACGAAGCACGCCATCGGGCTTGAATTCGCGAAGTTCAAGCAGCACCTGCGCTGAAAAACGCATCCCCAGCAACTGTTGGCTGCCAACCTGCTGAAGGCGAACCGTCTCTCCATCCCGCATCACCAGCTCACTGGAGCTCAGGTTGGGAATGAAATCAGCCAGATGGGCGTAATCCGTTAAGACATCCCAGAACAGCTCAGCGGGGATCGAACTCTTGAGCTGAACGGCAAGACGCCGTGTTCCTCCAGGCAGACGCTCCATCGTCTGCTCGATGGTTTCGCTCTGGTGACTGGAGGAGCGAAGTCCACCTGGAAACAGCGCCTGAAGTGGAGTCAACGGGTCTGGTGCACAGAGCTGGTCCGAGCTGATCTTACGGAAGTCGTCCAGACGACATCGCCAGTTGTGGCAAACGGCAACTGAATCAAGCTTGTTTTAAAAGCACCCCTATAGTCTCGCCACCAAAAACGTCGTCAAATGCGGGTGTCCGTTGCCACAGCGGGTGGAACTTCATCGTCCCTGTTCACGGTTGTCGCCAGTGGCATTCAGGCCGGTTCAGGGCCTTCGGTGATTCGGACCTACCGAGTGGCCATGAGTGGACTCAATGACCTGTACAAGCGTCTTTCTGCCTCTGGCGCCAGAATCCTGAGTGTGTCACCAGCCGGCGAGGAATCCCCCGCGGCTCCGGTGGCCGCGTCCAGCGCCCCCGCTCCGCAAGCCGTGACCTCTGCACCCGCTCCCAAAAAGAAGCCCCACGCCAACGTTCCGGTCAACACCTACAAGCCCAAGACTCCCTTCCTTGGCACGGTGACGGAGAACTATTCCCTTGTTGCTGACGGTGGCATTGGTCGGGTGCAGCACATCACCTTCGACCTCTCCGGCGGTGATCCCCAGCTCGAATACATCGAAGGTCAGAGCATCGGCATCATTCCTGAGGGTGAAGATGCCAACGGCAAACCCCACAAACTCCGCCTGTACTCCATCGCCAGTACGCGCCACGGCGATAACTACCAAGACAACACAGTGTCCCTGTGTGTACGGCAGCTGGAATACAAGAACGAGGCTGGCGAGCAGATCTATGGCGTCTGCTCCACTTACCTCTGCGACATCGAGCCCGGCTCCAAGGTGAAGATCACCGGTCCGGTGGGCAAGGAGATGCTGCTGCCCGACGACGAAGACGCCAACATCATCATGCTGGCGACCGGCACGGGCATCGCTCCGATGCGCACCTACATCCGCCGCATGTTCGAACCCCGCGAGCGCGATGCGAACGGCTGGACCTTCCGAGGCAAAGCCTGGCTGTTCATGGGCGCACCCAAGACCGGCAACCTCCTCTATGACGAGGATTTCCTGCACTACGAGAAGGAATTCCCCGAGAACTTCCGCTACACCAAGGCGATCAGCCGCGAACAGCAGAACACCAAGGGCGGCCGGATGTACATCCAGGACCGCGTGCTGGAGCATGCCGAGGAGATCTTCTCGATGATCGAAAACCCCAAGACCCACGTCTACATGTGCGGTCTGCGCGGCATGGAGCCCGGCATCGACGAGGCCATGACCGCCGCCGCCGCCGCCAAGGGACTGGACTGGTCCGAACTGCGTCCGCAGCTCAAGAAGGCCGACCGCTGGCACGTGGAAACCTATTGATCCGGATCTCCGGTGCCCTCGCCCGCCGCGTCCCGCGGCGGGCTTTTTTTTTCGCTTGAAAACAATCCGAACGCATGCACCAGTCGGGATGTTCTGGAGCACTGTGCAATTCCGCTTCCGTGCCTAAACCAGCGGCAGACGCCTGTGCTTCATGGTCGCCACGATCACCAATCCCCTGAGGGTTGGACTTCGTCAGGAACGCGTCATCGCACCCCAGTGTCTGGTGATTTTCGGGGCGAGCGGTGATCTGACCCATCGCAAGCTGGTGCCGGCCCTGTTCGAGCTGTTCAAGCAGCGCCGTCTGCCCAGTGAGTTCGCGCTGCTCGGCTGTGCCCGACGCCCCTGGAGCGACGAGGTGTTCCGCAGCAAGATGACCGAGGCACTGGCGGCGAAGATCGAGGAGGACCCCCAGGCCTGGGAGCAGTTCTCCGCCAAGCTCTTCTACGAGCCGGTGGATCTGCAACAGCCGGAGGATGTGGTCCGTCTGGGGGGACGCCTCGAGCAGATCGATCAGCAGTGCGCCACCCGCGGCAACCGCACCTTCTACCTCTCGGTGTCGCCGAAGTTCTACGGCAGCGGCTGTCGTGCCCTGGCGGATGCCGGCCTGCTGAAGGATCCCAAGCGCAGCCGCGTGGTGATCGAAAAGCCCTTCGGGCGCGATTACGGCAGCGCCCAGTCCCTCAACCAGGTGGTTCAGAGCTGCGGTCAGGAAAACCAGATTTTCCGCATCGACCACTACCTGGGCAAGGAGACGGTCCAGAACATCCTGGTGCTGCGCTTCGCCAACACGATCTTCGAGCCGATCTGGAACCGGAACTACATCTCCAGCGTTCAGATCACCGCCGCCGAGACCGTCGGCGTCGAGGAACGGGCCGGGTACTACGAAACCTCCGGAGCCCTGCGGGACATGGTGCAGAACCACCTGACCCAGATGCTGGCGATCACCGCCATGGAGGCACCCGGTCGCTTCGACCAGGAAGCGATCCGAACCGAGAAGGCCAAGGTGCTGCAGGCCGCCCGGCTCGCTGATGAACTGGAGCCCTGGAACTGCTGCATCCGCGGCCAGTACGGACCCGGTGGCAGCCAGGAGTCTCCCCTGGCCGGGTACCGCCAGGAACCGGGGGTCGACCCGAACAGCACCACGGAGACCTACGTCGCCCTGAAGCTGTTCATCGACAACTGGCGCTGGCAGGGCGTTCCCTTCTACGTGCGCACCGGCAAGCGTCTGGCCAAGCGCGTCAGTGAAGTGGTGCTCACCTTCCGCGAGGCACCGGTGCACCTGTTCGATGCCGCGAACGGCGGCCCCACCTCCAACCAGCTGATCCTGCGCATCCAGCCGGATGAAGGGGCTGAATTCCGCTTCGAGGTGAAATCTCCCGGCTCCGGCATGCGCAGCCGGCCGATCGACATGGAGTTCTCCTACGACGAGTCCTTCGGTGAACCCTCCGATGAGGGTTACGTGCGCCTGCTGGCCGACGCCATGCTCAGCGACCCCACCCTGTTCACCCGCAGCGACGAGGTGGAGGCCGCCTGGCGCCTGTACACCCCGCTGCTGGAACTGATCGAGGACAGCCCCTGGCAGCTGCCGATCCATCCCTATGAATCCCGCACCTGGGGACCGGCGGCCGCCGATGCCCTGCTCGCCCGCGACGGACTGCTCTGGCGCCGTCCCTGACATCGCCTGATCCCTGTTCCACCCCTCTCCGTCCGAACCATGTCCCCTCAGCTCACGCTTCAGACCCCCCTGGAACTGGCGCCCTCGGAGGTGCCCACCTACCTCGAACAGCTCTGGTCCCCGGAGCAGCAGGGAAGCACCGGCACCGGCGCCAACACGTTCTCTCTGCTGATCTGGCAGCCGGCCTGGGCCGAACAGCAGCTGGTGCGCAGCGGTCGCCTGAAGGGGCCGATCACCGGCCAGCAATCCGACTCCCTGGTGGCCGCCGGCCGTCAGGTGGTCGTGGACGCCGATCTACCGCTCAGCACCCCCCCTCTGGATGGAGAGGTGATCGCAGCGGCCGCCGCTTTCGATGGCCAGACCCAGTCGGAGGATCTGCGCGGTCAGTACATCGACCCGGCCCTCAGCGCGCTTCAGCCCCGCCGGCTGATCACCCTGGCCCCCACCATCGATTCCGGCAAGGGGCTGGAAACCCTTGTGGCGGCCTATTGCCCCCTGCCGGAGGAAGGCGGTGGAACCGCCGCCTGCGGCGACGTGGTGGTGCTGCGGGGTGGCCACAACGCCCTGCAGGACGGCATGAACATCCTGCAGCCATTGCTGCCGCCCTCGATGCCCTCCTGGGTCTGGTGGAACGGCTTCCTGGATGAGGCTCCGGCCCTGATGGAGCAGTTGGCCTGTGCCCCCCGTCGCCTGATCATCGACACGGCCGTCGGCAGCCCGCGTCACTGCCTCGATCTGCTGCGTCACTGGGTGACCACCGGTCAACCCGTGAACGACCTCAACTGGCTGCGTCTGAGCAGCTGGCGCGAAACCCTGGCGATGGTGTTCGATCCACCGCACCGCCGCGATGCACTCAGCCACATCGTGCGGCTCGACATCGATGTGGAAGGCCATCACCCCGCACAGGGCCTGCTTCTGGCCGCCTGGATCGCCGATCGCCTGGGCTGGAGCCTCGACCACACCGAAGCGACGGAAGAGGGCACCGCCGCCCGCTTCCGCCGTGCGGACGGCACCGAGGTGATCTTCCAGCTGATGTCCGTGCCGATGGGCCAGCCCAGCGTTCACGCCGGCCAGCTGGTGGGCCTTCGCCTGATCTGCCAGCCGGATGACGGCAAGGGCGTCTGCGTGATCCTCTGCGCCGAGTCGGGTGGCTGCATGCGACTCGAAGGCGGTGGCATGGCCAGCCTGGATCTGCACGAGGAGGTCGTGCCCGCCCAGCATTCCACTCCCGAGATGGATGTGGCCCGTCTGCTCAGTGGCGGCCACGACAGCACCAACCCGCTTCTGGCCGCCGCCGCACCTCTGGCTGCCAGGCTGCTCGCCTGAGCTGATCGGATTTCATGGCCGTTGTCATCGCCGCTCCGGCCAGCGGCAGCGGCAAGACCCTGCTCAGCCTCGCCCTGCTGAGCTGGGTGCGGTCCCAGGGACGCTCGATCCAGGCCTTCAAGGTCGGGCCTGACTATCTCGATCCTCAGCTGCTGAGTGCGATCTCGCAGCGTCCCTGCCGCAATCTCGACAGCAATCTCTGTGGTGAGTCCTGGGTTCGCCGGGCCTTCCACGGCTACGGGAGCACGGCCGACCATGCCCTCGTGGAGGGGGTGATGGGGCTGTTCGACGGCATCGGCAGCAGTGAAACGGGCAGCACCGCCGCCACCGCACGGCTGCTGGATCTGCCGGTGCTGCTGGTGGTCGATGCCGGTGGCCAGGCCGCCTCCCTCGGCGCCCTGGTGCGCGGCTTCCGCGACCACGACCCCAACCTGAACCTGGCGGGTGTGGTGCTCAATCGCGTCAGCAGCAGCCGCCACCGGGAGCTGCTGGCGGAGGTGCTGGAGAGGCTCGATGTGCCCCTGCTCGGCTGCCTGCCCCGCAGCGAGGATCTGCAGCTGCCCAGCCGCCATCTCGGACTGGCGCCCGCCCATGAACTCAACGGCACCGCGGAGCGACGGGCTCGCTGGGCGGAGCTGGCTGCCAACCATCTGGATCTGCCGCGTCTGCTGCCGCTGATGGCGGCGCCCACCAGCGGCGAGGACCCGCTGGCGGAGTGTCCGTCGGGGGGAGGCACCCCCATGCCGGTCGCGGTGGCGGCTGATGCCGCCTTCCACTTCCGTTACCCCGAAACCGGCGAACTGCTGGAGCGGATGGGCATGCCCCTGCTTCCCTGGAGCCCTCTGGCCGATGAGCCGCTGCCGGAGAACGCCAGAGGGCTGATCCTCCCCGGAGGCTTCCCGGAGCAGCACGCGGCCCAGCTGAGCAGCTGCCGGCGCAGCCTCGATGCCCTGCGGAGCTTCGCGCGCCATCGACCGGTGTACGCCGAATGCGGCGGCATGCTGCTGCTGGGCCGCTCGCTCAGTGACCTCGACGGAGCCGTCCATGCCATGGCCGGCTCCCTGCCGTTCCATGCCAGCCGCGGCCAGCTGGATGTCGGCTACCGCACGCTGACGGCAACCAGCGACGGACTGCTGGTGCGTCGGGGAGAGCGACTGCGGGGCCATGCCTTCCACCGCTGGAGCCTGGACCGCGACCCCGAGGGATCGGCGCTGTGGGAAATTGATGGGTGGCGAACCCAACGACGCTTGGAAGGATGGGGGGATCGGACGCTTCACGCGAGCTGGATTCACATGCACTGGGCCAGCTGTTCGACGATCTGCTGCCGATGGCGCGACGCGCTCGCAACCGGGCCGATGCCATCAGCAAGCGCTTCGTCAGCCGGACGCGTCCGCAACGCATCCAACCCTTCATCGAACGCTGGCGCCTGATCATCCAGGGAAAGGTCCAGGGAGTCGGATTCCGGGCCAGCTGCAACCGTCGCGCTCTGGACCTGGGGGTGCGCGGCTGGGTGCGCAACCGCAGGGACGGATCCGTGGAGGTGCAGGCCGAAGGCGCTCCCATGGCCATCGCGGAGCTGCGGGCCTGGTGTGAGCAGGGCCCACCGGGTGCCCAGGTGCTGAGAGTGCAACCGAGCCAGCTGCCGGTCACCGGCGACGACTGGTTCGAGGTGCGTCAGTAAGCGGCCTGTCATCCGCCTCCGAAGAGATTGGGAACAGATCCGGCGGATGGCCGGGATCTGGCTAGGGCGGAAGGATCACTGAACACTCCCCCGGCGCTCCGAAGCATGCTGCGGTTCTGCATCGTTCTGACCATCACGGCCATGCCGCTGATCGGGATGGATGTGGTCAGTGCCCGGCGCGATGAGCCTCAGCGCATGTACGGATCGCTGCTGGAGGCCATGCATGCCTGCCGCGCCTGGGCCGCGATGGAGGGCACCTTCTCCACCGCCAGCAGCGGCGGGGGCGATCACAGGCTGCGTCCGGCGATCCGCAGCTGCACGCTGGACCTGGACGATCCGGTCATCCTCGCGGAGCGCTACGAGGTGGAGGAGAACAGCGTTCACGCGGCGTTGCCGGGTGCTCTGGAACGCAGCCTGCAGACCACCTTTCCCTTCCTTCCCGAGCGCAGCGAGACTTCCCCGCAGAGCTGAAGGCCACCATGCCCGATGACCTGCTGAATCCCCGCAGCACGGCCTTCTGGAAAGCCCTCCTCGGAGTGGCGAGTCTGGCCGTCTGCATCGGACTGGCCGCCCTGATCCTGAGGCTGTGATCCAGCTTGCAGTCGGCCCTCTCAGCGATGGTCATCCTGAGCGGGACCGCCCCGCTGCGTCATGTCCACCGGTCAAGAGCAACGTCAACGGCAACTGTGGCTGCTGCGCCATGGCGCCACGGAATGGGCCCTGAACGGGCGCCACACCGGCAGCACCGACCTGCCGCTGCTGCCCCAGGGAGAGGAGGAGGCCAGGGCGCTCGCACCGATCCTGACGCGCCTGAGCTTCGCTGCCGTGTTCAGCTCTCCGCTGCAACGGGCCCGCCGCACCTGCGATCTGGGGGGTCTGGGAGGGCAGATGCAGATCATGGAGGACCTCCTCGAGTGGAACTACGGCGACTACGAGGGGATCACCACGCCCGAGATCCGCGAAACGGTCCCGGACTGGACGGTGTGGACCCACGGCTGTCCCAACGGCGAGAACGCCGATCAGGTGCAGGCCCGCTGCGCGAAGGCCATCGCCACCGCCCTGGCCGCCCCCGGGGATGGGGATGTGGCCCTGTTCGCTCACGGCCATATCCTGCGGGCCCTCACCGGCACCTGGCTGGGACTGGGAGCCGCCGGCGGCAGGCTGTTCAAGCTGGGAACCGCCTCCGTGAGCATCCTCGGCTGGGAGCGGGGGCAGAAGGCCATCGCCCGCTGGAATGCCCCGACCGACCCTGGGGTCTGAATCGGAGCTGCCGCTCAACCGACGCCGGAGAAGCCCTCGAACTCACGCCGCCAGGCCGCCTGAACCGTTGCTGAGGCGTCCGCACCGATCAGCCAGACCCCCGTCCGGGCCCGCGACACCGCCACATAACAGAGCTGCTGACGGATGGAGGGATCAGCCCGGAACACATCGGGGGCCACGAAGACATCCCCGAAGCTGCTGCCCTGGCTGCGATGCACCGTGAGCACGGCCGCCGGCCCGAGAGACGCGAAGGCATCGCGGATCAGGAAGAAACGGCGCCAGATGGATCGGCCGTCCTTCTTGCCCGCGTCCCGGGCCTGTTGCCGCAACCGCTGCATCACGGCATCCAGCAGCTGCCGCGCCTCACTGCCCACCGGGGGCTGGAGTCTCAGGGTCAGCTCCAGCTCCCCGGCACTGACGCTGGCCGAAAGGGTCTCGATCACGGGCACGGGGCCATCCGCGGCCGACAGCCCGAAATCCACCAGATCACAGGACTCCGGCTTCACATCCCGCACGGTCACCTCGCGATTGGAGCCGAGCACCATGTCCGGCTCCTCCCCCGTCTCCTCCCCGTCGCGGGAGGCCGGAGCCATCACGGCTGTGCGGCTGATCAGCACCTCTCCCGGCAGCACCGGCATCTGATCAGCCATCTCCCCGTGAATGGCCCGTCGGGCATGGGGCACCAGACGGTCCAGGGTGCGGTTGGTGTAACAGAGGATGCGGGCCGCATCGGGATTGTCCTGGACGGAAGCCTCCCGGAGTGCGCGGCGAGCCTCCTGCAGCCAGTCCTTCTGCAAAAGGCTGCGCACCTGGCCCTGCGGATCCCGGATCGGCGGCAGCAGCGGCGGCATCTGACAGGGCAGCCGACCTTCCCGCAGGCCTCCAGCCAGCTGCAGCACAGGCCCCTGATGGCGCACCACCTGGCGCAGAGCAGCGGAGCAGGCGCGCTGCATGGCGAACACCGGGCTGCTCTCCTCACCCACCGGCGGCAGCTGCGCCGGATCACCGACGAACACCAGCCTGGTCTTGAAGGGGTGAGCGCACTGAAGGGCGATCCCGAGAAGCGTGCTGTCGACCATGGAGGCCTCATCCACCAGCACCAGTCCGAGATGCTCCAGGGCCATCGCCGTCTGCTCCGTCGGCTCGCACAGCTCGCTGTCGCCCTGGCGCTTCAGCTTCAGCCGCAGCAGACGATGAATCGTGGAGGGGTACCAGGCAGGGTTGAGGCCCTCCAGCTCAAGGGCCTGACGCAGCACTCCCACCGCTTTGTGGGTCGGAGCCACCACGGTCCAGCAGAGGCCGCTGGCCTCCACCTGACGCAGCAGACGCATCGAGAGGAAGGTCTTGCCGCTGCCGGCGAAACCGCTCAGCACGAACGGCGTTCCATCAGCCGGCGACGCCAGCCATGCCGCGAAGGCATCGGATGCGATCTGCTGATCACCGGTGAGTTCAGCCCCGGCGTTCACCCCAGCAGCACTCCGAACAGATGAAGCGGTGATCCCAGCAGCGCAAGTCCCGGCAGGGCGATGGCGGGACCGATCAGGCTGCCGACCAGCACCTGAAGCCGGCTGTGGCCCAGGCTTTCCTTGAGGGGTTTCTCGAAGCTCTCCTGCCAGAGTTCAGCGGGGAGGGCATTGACCCGTTCGGCGGTGAACCCGGCTGCCCGCCGGATGCCGCTGGCGTCGTACATCACCACGAAGGCGATCATCGCCGCCAGTGCGAACAGCGGGTGATCGAATCCCAGTGTCCAGCCCACGCAGGCCGCGGTACCCGTCACCAGAGCGGAGTGACTGGAGGGCATCCCCCCCGTTTCGATCAGCACAGCCGGGCGCCAGCGCCGGTGCTGGATCAGTTCGATGAACAGTTTCGAGAGCTGGGCGATGCCGCAGGCCGCCAGCCCCCAGGCCAGGGAGGCGTTGTCGAGCACCTCCTGCAGAACGGCATGGGTTGGAACGGTCTCGATCATCGGTCGCGGCTGGTGATGAAGTCCGCCAGGGCCAGCAGCGGCAGGGCCCTTTCCGCCCAGGGTTTGAGCACGTCCTTGGCTTCATGCACCAGCACGTCAGCCCGCTTGCGGGACTCCTCCAGACCCAGCAGCTTCGGGTAGGTGGTCTTGTCAGCGATCAGATCCTTGCCGGCGGTTTTGCCGAGAACCTCACTGCTGGCGGTGATATCCAGGATGTCGTCGATGATCTGGAACGCCAGGCCGATGCCGCGGGCGTAGGTGCGCAGAGCTGCGATCAGGTCGTCTTCGGCGCCGCCGATCATGGCGCCGGTGATCACACAGGCACTGAGCAGCGCTCCTGTCTTGTGCAGATGGATGTACTCGAGCGTGTCGAGGTCCACCTGCTTGCCCTCGCTCTCCAGATCCACCACCTGACCGCCCACCAGGCCGGGGGCACCGGCCACCAGCGACAGCTCCCCCACCACCTTGAGCAGGCGCTCCGCCGGAACACCGGGACTGCGCAGCGCCACCATCTCGAAGGCGCGGGTGAGCAGGGCATCACCGGCCAGGATCGCCACCGCTTCGCCGTAGACCTTGTGATTGGTGGGTCGGCCCCGCCGCAGATCGTCGTCATCCATCGCCGGCAGATCGTCGTGGATCAGCGACATGGTGTGGATCATCTCCAGAGCCACCGCGGTGGGAACGGCAAGCTCCGCCTCCCCACCGGCCAGTTCACAGGCGGCCAGGCAGAGGATCGGCCGCAACCGCTTGCCACCGGCCAGCAGCGAATAGCGCATCGCCTCCCGCAGGGATTCCGGACGCTCCGGCAGCAGAGCGGCATCAAGAGCCTGCTCCACCGTGGCTTTCGCCTTGGTCAGGTAAGCCTTGAAATCAAAGCTGTCCGCCGGTGCCGGAACTCTGTCGGGGGAGGTCGCCGCAGCGGTCATGGAGAACCCGAAACTGGCGGGATTCTCTCAGGCCGGGCCCATACCGCTCAGGGGCACCCAGTCCATCGGGTGGGGCATGCGCATCTCCCGTCCCTCCCCGGGGGGCGTGGTGATGGCGAGGTCGTAGGAGACGGAGTACCGCGGAGAGCTCCCCTCATAAGGCGTCACCCGGTGGGTGAGATCCGATGGGAACAGCAGCAGGCGATGCTGCTTCGGCGCGAAGACACCGCCTGAGGCGGCGGCATCCTTGTAAGGAATCGCCATCACGTGGCTGAAGTAATCCTCCGGTGCCTGGAACTCCAGTTCGCCGGTGGCGTTGTCCGCCTCCGTGCGCACATAGAAGACGGCACTGAGCTGGGCGTTGCGATGGGTGTGGGGTTCGATCGTTCCCCCCTCCTGCGCACAGACCACCGGCCAGGCCTTCTGGATATGGACTTCCAGCCCATGGGCCGGCCCGAGCAGCTCCTGCAGGAACCCACTCACATGCAGGGCCAGCTGACGGTTCAGCCACTGAAAGGCCTCCAGTCGATGCACCTGGTCCAGACCGGCACGACCCAGCAGATCACCGGTGAGATTGTTGCGGTCGCTGAACTCAGGATGGGCGAACACCTCACGGTCAAAGGTGACCAGCTCGGCGTCCATCGCCGCAGCCACGCCGGCCTCGGGAGTCAGATCCACCTGCAGCACCGGTGTCGGGAAAAGCCAGTGGAACGCCATTGCAAATCTCAGACAATCAGATCATCGAGGCCATGGTCGATCCCATGGCGGCGGCACCAGGCCACCACCGTGTTCACCAGCAGCATCGTCACCGTCATCGGTCCGACGCCCCCCGGCACCGGAGAGAGCGCAGCAGCGATCGGCTCCACCTCGGCGGCCACCACATCACCGCACAGCCCTCCTTCGGGACGGCGATGGATGCCCACATCCACCACGGCAGCTCCGGCACGCACATGCTCCGCCCCGACCATCCCGGGGCGACCGGCCGCCACCACAAGGATGTCGGCTTCCCGGGTGTGCGCGGCAAGATCCACGGTGCGCGAATGGGCCACCGTCACCGTGGCATTGGCCGCCTGAAGCATCAGCGCCATCGGCTGTCCCACCAGGATGCTCCGACCGATCACGACCGCACGCTTGCCGGCCGGGTCGATGCCGTTGCTGCGCAGCATCGCCATCACGCCCGCCGGCGTGCAGCTGCGCGGGCCGGATTCCCCTTTGAGCAGACGGCCCAGATTCAGCGTGTGCAGTCCGTCGGCATCCTTCTCCGGATCAATCGCCTCCAGCAGCGGCCTCTCATCGAGTCCGTCGGGCAGCGGCAGCTGCAGCAGGATTCCATCCACCCTGGGATCCGCATTCAATGCACGGATGCTGCCGAGCACCGCGTCCGCCGCCGTCTCGGCCGCCAGGTGGGCTCCGAAACTGGCCACGCCGATGCGGGCACAGGCCTTCTCCTTGTTGGCGACGTACACGGCGCTGGCCGGGTCATCGCCGACGCGCAGCACCGCCAGTCCCGGCGGGCGACCGATGCCGGACTGATGCTCCTTGATCACAGCAGAGAGCCTGTGTTCAACGGCTTTTGCGAGCACCTTGCCATCCAGGCGCAGGGCCATGCCATCAGGTTCACACTGCGTCCAGCATGCCTGCCGGGGAGAGCTAGCGTTATGGGGTCAGCGCCCACGATTTGGTAGGCCTTCCGCGTGTGAGCCGCCTCTGGCGACGCTGGCTGCGTGATGAAGCACCGGCCAGGAGGTTGCTGCGCTGGAGCCGGCTTCAGCTGTCGGCGGTGCTGGTGCTCTGCCTCGCGGTTGCCATGGTGTCGAGCCTGCCCTGGCTGCTCAAGCCGGATCTGCAGCCGGGCTCTCTGGCGCCGTTCGATGCCGTCGCCCCCAAGGGTGCCCTGGTTCAGGACAGCACAGCTCTGGAGCAGCGACGCTCCAACCTCCTGGCCCGCTCGGTGGTTCAGGTGATCGACCGCCAGCAGACGCTCGAGCTCCGACAACGCCTGGAACGGCAGCTCGGGGAACTGCAACAGGTCAGCCTCACCGGCTCAGCGGCGCGGGTCGGACCGGTCAATCTCGACGCGAACGAACAGCGCTGGCTGCAGAAACGCAGCGAAAACGAGCGTCTCGCCTGGGATGACGCCCTGCGCAGAGCGGCTGACCGCATGCTCAGCCAGGGGCTGGTGAGCGGTCTCGCCGAGGGGCAGCTCCGGGAAGCGGTGCGGCTGCAGGTGCGTGATCTCGTGGCCGAAGAGCCGGCGGCACGGTCGCTCGCCGCCAAGCTGCTCACCGGCACGCTCCAGGGCAGCAGCAATCTGCGCACGGATCCCAACCTCAGCAAGCAGCTGATCGAAACGCAGCTCACCAAACAGGGAATTCCCACCATCGAGGTGCGGGCGGGAGATCTGATCACCCGCAAGGGGGAGCCGATCAGTCCTCAGGCCTACGACGTTCTCGACTACTTCGGCAAGGTCCGGCGGGAACCGCAGCCGGCGATCTGGTTCCGCCATTTCCTCGAGGCGCTGGCCGCCTGCGCCGTGATGCTGCTGGTGATGCGCCGCGAACGGCCCGGACTTGAAGTGCGCCATGCCCTGCTGGCGCTGGCCCTGCTGCTGCTGGTGCAGGGCGCCAAGCTCTGGTTCAAGGGCTCGATCAGCCCTCTGGCGGTGCTGGTGCCTCCGACCCTGGTGATCACCGAGGGGCTGGGCACGGGATGCGGCCTGGTGTGGATGTCGATCGCGGCGCTGCTCTGGCCGGAACCGGTGAACGGTCTCGGGGACGGACGCCTGTTGATGGCAGTGGTCGTCGCCGCTGCCGGAGCACTGATCGCTGGGCGGCAGCGCAGCCGCGGCCAGCTGCTTCAGCTGGCGGTGATGCTGCCGATCGGAGCACTGCTCGGCCAGTGGCTGATGCTCCAGCTGCAGCCGCTCACGGGCTGGCGGATCTGGGGGGCCACCAATCCGAATCTCGATGAACTGGCGGCCGAGTCGCTGCTGCTGGGCATCCTGCTGATGCTGGCTCTGCTGCTGATTCCTGTGCTGGAGTCGTCCTTCGGACTGCTCACCCGGGCCCGGCTGCTGGAACTGGCCGATCAGGAGAGACCTCTGCTGCGGCGCCTGTCCTGCGAGGCGCCGGGCACCTTCGAGCACACCCTGATGATCTGCGGTCTCGCGGAGGAGGGAGCCCGGGCGATCGGCGCCGACGTCGATCTGATCCGCACAGGTTCTCTGTACCACGATGTCGGCAAGCTCCACGCCCCCAACTGGTTCATCGAAAACCAGAAGGATGGCCCGAACCCCCACGACAGCCTCGATGATCCTCAAGCCAGCGCCGCGGTGCTTCAGGCGCATGTGGACGAGGGGCTGAAACTGGCCCGCAGGCACCGACTGCCACGGCCGATCGCCGATTTCATTCCGGAGCATCAGGGAACCCTGAAGATGGGGTACTTCCTGCACAAGGCCCGCGAACGGGATCCCGATGTCGATGAGAGCCGCTTCCGCTACCGCGGACCGGCACCACGATCCCGGGAGACCGCCGTGCTGATGCTCGCCGACGGCTGCGAAGCGGCGCTGCGCTCCCTGCCTCCGGACACCTCCGATGACCAGGCCCGCGACACGGTGAGACGAATCGTCGCGTCGCGTCATCAGGACGGGCAGCTGCGCAAGAGCACCCTGAGCCGGACCGAGGTGGAACTGGTGGTGCGTGCCTTCGTCCAGGTCTGGCGACGGATGCGGCATCGACGCATCCCCTATCCGATCCCGGCCCGTCGCGGTCTCTCGGTCTGAAGCACCGGCTCAACCGACCGGGAGTCTCAGCTGGTGAGCTTGCGCTGAAGCACGACCGCCGCCGGCAGCAGGGTGATCAGATTCGCCACCAGCACCGGACCATCAGCGGCGAGCAGCCCGTAGACGGACCACAGCGCCACGCCCGATGTGAACAGGGCATACATCCCGAGAGAGATGGCACGGGTGTCACCACTGCGCAGGGTCTTGATCGCCTGCGGGAAGAAGCTGGCTGTGGTCAGGGTGGCGGCGGTGTAGCCGATCAGATCCGGTGGGATGGCCATGGCAGCGGACTGGGGGAGTGAAGGCGGAGACGCGCACCGGAGAAGGGATGCCTGAAACCCAGCGCCAGGGCGTGCAGATGCAGCCGCCCGGCCGGGCTGCCGCCGTAGATCGGATCCCCAACGATCGGATGGCCGATGTCGGCCAGATGGGCACGCAGCTGGTGGGAGCGGCCGGTCAACGGTCGCAACCAGAGCTGAGTGCGGCCGTTGACGGCACGTCGGACACGCCAGATCGTGCAGCTGCTGCGCCCGTCGGGATGACGTCCGTAGCGAGGCGGCTGGCGCTGCAGCCGGGCCAGTGGGGCATCAAGGCAGCCCCGCCCGGTGAGCGCACCATCGATTTCGGCCAGATAGAGCTTGTTCACCCGGCGTTGGGCGAAGAGGGCACTGCAGCGGCGCAGGCTCTCCAGCCCGCGGGCCAGCAGCAGAACGCCCGAGGTGTCCCGGTCGAGGCGGTGAACCAGATGCAGATCGCCATCCCCCGCCCGCAGCCGTGTGATCAGAGAGTCCTGCTGGTCAGCTCCCAGCCCGGGCTGACTGAGCAATCCAGCCGGCTTGTTCACCGCCAGCAGCCACGGATCCCGATGCAGAGGCTGCAACGGATCAGGGGTCAAGGCGATCGCCGCAATGCTTGATGAACAGGGCTTCCACCTGCTGAGGAGGCAGCGCCTGCACGACCCTGGCCTCAGCCTCCACATGGTGTCGGCCGCTTCGGTAGAGGGCCAGCTCGTGAAACGTGTCAGCACCCTTGTCGATCGTCGCCTCCATCTCCTCAGCCAGCAACGACTCGGGCATCAGATCCCCCCCCTTGCAGACCTGCATGACATGGGCCGACTCATGGGCCAGCACCTCCCAGACGACAGCAGGGTCATCGGGAATGTTGTTGCCGCACATCAGCAACACATCACGACCGGCGTGATAGGCCCCGAACAACCCCAGCGGGCAGTCGTTCGCCACCATCGCCTCGATGCCGGCGCTTTGGATCAGACGCAGATAACCGCCGATCTGATCCCAGGTCGTGGCCTTCGCCGGTGACTGGTGCCCCAGTCCGACCGTGAATGCCAGCACCAGCGCGGTGAGAACGGAGCTCCGCACGGAACATCAGCTCGCTGGTCTCATTGGTCTCAGAATCAGACGCCGAATTCGCTGATTCACCCGAACATCTCCAGATTTCAGGAGGTCTGCTCCCGCTTCACAGCCTCGACCTTCTCGCGGAATGACTGATGACGGTCTGTGCGGGTGTTCAACTTGAGGGTGGTGTAGACCCGCGGAACCCCCAGCCGGTGCAGCTCGTCGTGACAGGCCCGCACGCAGGCCATCACCTCGTCCCAGGGTCCTTCGATCGCTGTTCCGTTGGCTCCGAGTTCATGCTCCAGACCAGCAGCCTCGATCACCCTCTGACAGGCGGCGATGTACGGCGACAGGCTGACGCCCACCCCGATCGGCACCACACAGAGATCGATGCTGACCCAGTTCACGGAGCGGGAGACATCGGTCGTTTCAGGCAACTGACCGGATAGTCGATGGTGCGCCAGTTACCGCTGCCGGTTCTCACCTCCACGGCGATTCCGCGGCCGGCGAGGGCGCAAGCCGCACCCTGGCCGGCGCACCAGGAGCGCGCTTCGTCCAGAGCCGTCTCAAGCGTGTCGTAATGGGCATCAAGCACCGGATGCGGCAGACCATCCAGGCCAACCAGCCGGTAGCGGGAGCGATGCAGCGCCATCGCGGTCCAATCCCGAAATTGTCACCATCTTCCCACGTCAGCCACTCCTCCGGATCACGGACACTGGAACGGCTTCATTCATCCAGCCGTGAGCAGCACCCTGCAGGAGGCCTACACCGCCCTGATGTCCAGAGCTCCGGGAGCGGCCTTCCGGCGTGCTCGCAGCCTGTATCTGAACAAGTACCCCCTGCCGCAGCCGGATCAGAACGGCCCCCTGCGACTGTTCGTCTGCCAGGAGCGTTGCGAAGAACTCGAACAGCCGGCACCCGACGGCGTTGCTCAGCACCGCCTGGTGACGCTCACCTGCCGACCGGGAGAACTGGCTCTGGTGCACTGGCAGCAGCCAGAGGCGGCGGAACCATCGCTGATCGCCCTCTATCTGCGCGATACCTGGGGACTGGAAGCCGATGCCCTCCAGCTTCGGACCTGCGACGAACCGTGGTTCCGCGACGGAGGCCATCAGCTGCGGTTCAGTCCACCGGAGACACTGATGGACCAACAACGCAGTTTATTAACCCTCAGCGAGTGAAAATCGGTAGAGATTCCAAACATGGGATTTGCCGGGCTCTACGTCAGCTATCGCTCAAAGAGAGCCCTTTCACAGCCGATGCTCACCAAATACGCAGAACGTTTTGTGCTGAGGTCCTGTTCCCAGGGGCTCTACCTCGGCGTGAACGCATCGAGCAGTCAGATCGAAGTGCGCGATTCCGTGGAGGATGCCTGGTTGTTTCACACCCACGAGGGAGCCGTCACCCACGCCCGCTGGATCGGCGAAGTGCACGGTGAAACACCTGATGTGGTGAAACTGACCGTCTGACGCTTCAGCGCTCCCCGACCAGATCGTTCCAGCTCAGGAACTTGGAGGGATCACAGAGGCCCGTCGCACGTTCCTCTGTGGAGAGCAGCGGTTTGAGTTCCGCCGATTCGGCGAGGTGTTCGGCGACTGAGATCCATCTCGAGCTCGAGTCCGCGACGTCCTTCCAGAACGACATGCTGATCTGATCCATCTGATCAGTCTCCGGGACGGAGCTGGTCTCAGAAGTCAACGGCGACACGGCCGCCTGTGCTGCCGACAACGGCGGGCCGGCGTCAGCCGTGAATGAAATGCCGCAGACGACGGGCCTCCTCGCCCTGTTCCCGCTGCAGATCCTCAGAGCTGCGCTGGGCCAGCTCACGCTCCCGTGCCTGCAGTACATCATCCCCACTCACCTGAAAGCCTCGCTCGGCCGCCAGGGCCATCAGTTCGGGAAGCTCCATCGGTGAGGCCAGGCGGGCCGCCAGCGCCGCATCGGTATGGCGCAGCTCCAGCAGCCGGTCGAGATCCTCGAGAGACACCTTCGCTCTGCATCAGGCGCTGTTCTAGGGCAGCGACGGTTCTCAGAGAGCGAAGGCCGTGCCGCTCAACCTTTCACGGCATCTCCACTGGCACTCGGGAGGATGAAGCGCTGAAGAAGCACGAACAGCACAAGAACCGGAAGGATCGAGACCACCGACCCGGCAGCCACGATCCGCCAGTCGAGGGAAAAACTGCTCGAAAGCTGCTGCAGACCGAGCGGAAGCGTGTAGAGGCCTGGATCATCCAGGATCACGAGCGGCCAGAGGAAATCGCTCCAGGTGCCGATGAACACCAGCATGCCCAGGGTGATCAGATCTGCCCTCGCCGCTGGAATCATCACGTTCCACCACTCGCCGAGACGGCTGCAGCCATCGATCCTGGCGGCCTCCTCCAGTTCCACAGGCACCCCCAGAAAACTCTGACGCAGCAGATAGAGCCCGAAGGCGGTCGCCGCCTGGGGGATCACCAGGGCCACCAGGGTGTTGCGGAGTCCGAGCTGAACCATCAGCAGGTAGAGAGGGATCATCACCACCTGGAACGGAATCAGAATCGTGGCCACCACCAGACCCAGCACCAGCCCGCGTCCGGCGAAGCGCATCCGCGCCAGGGGATAGGCCGCCATCGAGCAGAACAGCAGGTTGGCAACCACCGCCAGCACGCTCACCACGGTGCTGTTCAGCAGATAGGTCGTGAGCGGGTTGTCCTGGAACAGGCGCCAATAGGCCTCGAGGCTGGGTTCCGCCGGCAGCAGCGCCGGCGGACTGCTGAAGATGTCTTCGCTGGGGCCCTTCAGGGAGGTGCTGACCAGCCAGAGCAGCGGAACCAGCACCAGCAGGGCCAGCAGGATCAGCAGCACCAGCTGCAGAGCGCGGGTGAACGTGCGGCGCATCGCCTCGATCTCAGAGCGTCGGACGGGAGGGGGGGACCACCGCATCCTTCTGCGGATGCAGCGATTGCTTGGCCTCCCCAGCCACCAGTCGGTTCAGAGCGTTGACGAACGCCATGGCCGCCGCCACCACCACATCGGTGTCGGCGGCATGGCCGGAGTAGAGACTTCCATCGCGCCGGAGTCGAATGGTCACTTCACCCATGGCGTCGATCCCTTCGGTCACGGATTTCACCGAGAACTCGATCAGGTCGTTGGGAATGCCGGCCAGCGTGTTCAGAGCGCGGCAGACCGCATCCACCGGACCGGTTCCCACAGCCGAAACCGTTCGCTCGCCGGCGTCATCGTCACTCAGGGTGACGGTGGCCGTGGGCCGCAGACTGCTGCCACAGCTCACCTGCACCAGCTTGAGCTGGAAGCGGGCTTCCGGCTGCTGCACCTGTTCGCTGACGATCGCCTCCAGATCACGGTCGGTGATCTCCCGTTTCCGATCGGCCAGATCCTTGAATCGTGCGAAGGCCTCATCGAGATCTTCTCGGGTGAGGTCATAGCCGAGTTCCTCGAGGCGAGCGCGCACGGCACTGCGGCCACTGAGCTTGCCGAGAGAGATGCGGTTGTCGCTCAGGCCGACGGTTCGGGCATCGATGATCTCGTAGGTCAGCCGGTTCTTGAGCACGCCGTCCTGATGGATGCCCGACTCATGGGCGAAGGCATTGGCACCGACGATCGCCTTGTTCGGTTGCACCACCATGCCGGTGAGATTGGAGACCAGTCGTGAGGTCTTGGTGATCTCCTCGGTGCGGACCGCCGTCAGCGGTGTCGGACTGTCAGCGTCGCGTCCGAGGAACGGGTTGTAGTAACGACGGCGCACATGCAGAGCCATCACCAGCTCCTCCAGCGAGGCATTGCCGGCCCGCTCTCCGATGCCGTTGATCGTGCACTCCAGCTGCCGGGCTCCGTTCTTGACGGCTTCGAGGAAGTTGGCCACCGCGAGGCCGAGGTCGTTGTGGCCATGGACCGAGATCACCGCCTCCCCGATGTTGGGGACGTTCTGGTTGATCCCCGCGATCAGGGTCCCGAATTCACTGGGGGTGGTGTACCCCACAGTGTCCGGAATGTTGATGGTGGTGGCTCCAGCGTTGATGGCCGCCTCGATCACCTCGTAGAGAAAATCAGGATCGCTGCGTCCGGCGTCCTCACAGGAGAACTCCACATCCTCAACGAGCGACCGCGCATAGCCCACCATGTCCGGGACGATCCCCAGAACCTCCTGCCGACTCTTGCGGAGTTTGTGCTCGAGGTGAATGTCGCTGGTGGCGATGAAGGTGTGGATGCGGCTGTGAAGAGCCGGTTTCACCGCATCCGCGCAGGCCTTGATGTCGGACTTCGATGCCCGGGCCAGACCGCAGATGATCGGACCGGATTCACCGCCGACCTGTTGAGCAATGCGTTGCACGGCAGCGAAATCACCGGCGCTGGCGAAGGGGAAGCCCGCTTCGATCACATCGACTCCCAGCCGTGCAAGCTGCTGAGCGATGGCCAGCTTCTCCTCGAGATTCAGGCTGGCACCAGGGGACTGCTCCCCGTCCCGCAGGGTGGTGTCAAAGATGAGGACGCGACCGGGGTCCTTGGTCATGGCGACACTGCAGCGGCGGGCGTTAGTCGGACTGACTATGAGTTGATCAATCCTAGGCGAGTCTCCGGATCGGCCTTCTATCAGCAGAAATACGGTCTAAATTCAGCCACCTATTGGGTGGTTCCGTGACCGAAGGCGCAATCGCCCTGGTTCTTCACGCCCACCTTCCCTACGTCCGCTCAGCGGAACCTGGATCGCTTGAGGAGGACTGGTTCTTTCAGGCGCTGATCGAGTGCTATCTCCCGCTGCTGGAGACCCTGGAACAGGCGGATGCGGATCCGGCCTGTCAGCCC
>ERZ802826.147-NODE-147-length-22520-cov-12.0783_pt1 | contig 22520 bp, 21 predicted proteins | sample MGYA00345651_ERZ802826 | MGnify/ENA primary metagenome ERZ802826 (study PRJEB30503, sample SAMEA104212371) | marine metagenome | biome: Westerlies Biome; feature: [SRF] surface water layer (ENVO:00010504) within the epipelagic zone...; material: water...
CTCCTGTAATGACGATCTGACGGAACGCCGATCTGCCGGAATGACGCTTTTCAGGTGTCAGCGCTTATCCGGTCAGGCCGGCAAGATCGCGCGCATCGACCAGAGCGCCGTGATAGCTGCACGTATCTGACAGCAATTCCAGAAAGGCTGGCACGATATCCTCAGGCGATGGCAGGCTGGACGGATCCTCACCCGGAAAGGCTGATGCGCGCATGCCTGTGGCCGTGCCACCCGGATTCAGCATATTGATCCGCAGGCTGGTTTGCTCGCTCTCTCCGGCCCAGGACCTGCCAACAGCTTCCAGTGCGGCCTTTGTGGCGGCGTAGGGTCCCCAGAACGGGCGACTGCCGACCGCCGCACCCGAACTGACAAGAATGGCACGCCCGGCAGGGGCAGCGCGCAGCAGCGGGTCAAGCGACCTGATCATGTGCCACTGGCCTGTAAGATTGACCGCGATGGATTCATCCCAGTTATCTGGTGTCAGATGTGTCACCGGCGTCAGCGGGGCCAGAATGGCGGCATTGGCAACAAAACCGTCAAGCCGTCCCCAGCGGTCGTGAATTACCGCGGCAAGGCGCGGCATCGCTGCATAATCTTTCATGTCCAGTTCGACAATGGTGGCAGTGCTGCCGGCAGCGCGAATGGCGTCATCCACCTCTTCCAGCGCACCGGTTGTGCGCCCGGTGATGATCAGCTCGGCGCCGGCAGCCGCGGCACCGATGGCGACAGCCCGTCCAATTCCGCGCGTGGCACCTGTCACCAAAACCAGTTTGCCGTCAAGCGTGAAGGAGTGAGAGTTGCTCATCAGCGGCTGCTTCCGTGGGATACCTTGTTTGCGCTCAGCCCGGCGGCCAGCTGGATGGGATATTCGCCTGTAAAGCAGGCATCGCAGAATTGCGGCGCGTCAGGCTGACGCTTTGCATCAGCGATGGCCCGATACAGGCCGTCGACCGAGATAAAGGACAGGCTGTCCGCACCAATCTCTGCAGCAATTTCGTCAACAGACATCTGTGCGGCAATCAGATGGTCCCGGCTGGGCGTATCAACACCATAGAAACAGGGATGCGTGGTCGGCGGGCTGGCAATCCGCATATGCACTTCGGCTGCGCCGGCATTGCGCATCATCGAGACAATCTTGCGTGATGTCGTGCCGCGCACAATCGAATCATCAACAAGGATGATCCGTTTGCCGCTGACAGCTGCCGGGTTGGCGTTATGCTTCAGCTTGACCGAATCTGTCCGGTCCTTCTGGTTTGGCTGGATGAAGGTTCGGCCGACATAATGGTTGCGGATAATGCCAAGATCGAACGGGATGCCGGATGTTTCAGCATATCCAAGGGCGGCCGGCACGCCCGAATCAGGCACCGGAATGACAAGATCGGCATCAATACCGGATTCGCGGGACAATTCACCGCCGATAGATTTGCGGGCATGATAGACGCCGCGCCCCTCAACCACTGAATCCGGACGTGAGAAATAGATATATTCAAAGATGCAAAAGCGCGACGGCATAGGACTAAACGGCGACAGGCTTTGCAGACCATTCTTGTCGATGATGACCATCTCGCCGGGGGTCAGCTCGCGCACCGGTGTTGCGCCAACAATATCCAGCGCGCAGGATTCGGACGCCAGCAGCCAGGTGTCATCACGTTGGCCAAGAATCAGCGGACGCACACCATAGGGGTCACGCACGCCGATCAGCATGTCATTGGCGACACAGACCAGCGAATAGGCACCTTCAATCTGTTTCAGTGCATCAATCAATCTGTCCGTCACATTTTCCTGATGAGAACGGGCCACCAGATGAACAATCACCTCGGTATCCGATGATGACTGGAACAGGCTTCCCGTCTCGATCAACGATGCCCGCAGACGCGTGGCATTCGTCAGATTGCCGTTATGTGCAAGTGCAAACCCGCCAAATGCCAGCTCCGATGAAAAGGGCTGGATTTCCATATACGGGTTGACGTTGCCGCTGGTTGAATAGCGGTTATGGCCAATGGCCACATGTCCACGAAGCTGGCGCATCTGATCTGAATCGGCGCCAAAATTTTCCCCGACATGGCCAAGCGCACGGTGCGCGTGAAAGGCGCTGCCATCATAGGTGACAATGCCGGCTGCTTCCTGCCCGCGATGTTGCAGCGCATGCAGGCCCAGAGCTGTCAGAATGCTGGCTTCATCGCTGCCAAAAACCCCAAAAACCCCGCATTCCTCGTGAAAGCGGTCTGTATCAGACATATCGAACGGATTGGTCGAGCCCAGCAAATCCATGCTTTCCACTTTCAGTAAAACGAGCGCGCAGACACCATGTGAGAGGCGTCTGCAAACAGCCGACAATAGCGATCAGCCTCGTCTGGTTATTGGCAATTAATCTGGTCACGTCAAGCGCGCCAAAGGCCGCAAGACAAGATCAATCGCTGCCACCTTCATCGCCGCGCAGATCAAGCGAAGATGCGCCGCCATCCGCGTCATTGCCGGATGATGATGTCACCCCCGTATCCTCGACAATATCGCCAGCCTCCTCAACAGTATCCTGAATGGTTTCAACCTCGGATGAGGGTGGCGGCAAATTCTTGATCAGCATTTCGCGCATATCGCCTGGCAGCACCCCGGCAAACAGGTGCGCGCTGCCACGTAATGTCGGCGTGATCTGGGCATCGGTGATGATATCAGACAGGTTGTTCTCGCCTTCAGCCACCACAACAGAACCGGCATAGATGACCAGAACGATGACAAAGCCGCGAATGGCGCCGAACAGAAAGCCCAGCCATCGGTCAAGGCTGCCAAGTCCGGCCTTGCTTAACCCCGGCGAGACAACACTGGAAAATACGAACCACAGCACCACCGCGGCAATAAATGGCAGGCCCCAGGCCAGCGCATCACTCAACCCCTTGATCTGGATTGCATCTTCCAGAAGGGGTGACAGATAAGGCTCAGACAGGCGGGCCGCCAGAATGGCGATCGGCCATCCGGCCAGTCCCATGATCTCGCGCGTGAGCCCGCGTAATGTCGCCAGCACGCCCGAGACCACCAGAATGATCAGGGCGGCAAAATCGACGATATTCAGCGCTGCGATGTCGAAGGTCATGATCTTGTTCCGCCGCAGTATGAAGGTCTGGCGATCGCCCCTGTCATGATACACCGCCCATGATTTCGATCAACTCGGCAAGCGTTGCAGGCTGACCAAGTGACAATCCGGTCGGTGCGGCCAGCTTTTTTCGGGGGCGCGGCATAACCGCCATGTCAAAACCCAGCTTTGCAGCCTCTTTCAGGCGGGCATCAGCTTGCGCCACCTGACGCAGTTCGGCAGACAAGGCAACCTCGCCAAAAAACACACAGCGCGGTGGGGCAGGGCGTCCGGTAACCGATGATATCAGTGCCGCAGCGACAGCAAGATCAGCCGCCGTCTCGGCAATCTTCAGACCGCCAGCCACATTCAGAAATATATCGCGGCCAGACAGCGGCACCCCGCATCGCGCTTCAAGCACGGCTGTGAGCATGGCAAGGCGGCTGCTGTCCCAGCCGACGACATTCCGGCGTGGCGACGCCAGTGTTGACGGGGCGACCAGCGCCTCGATCTCGACAAGCACAGGCCGGCTGCCTTCAATGCCGGCAAAGACAACGGCGCCGGTCACCTCATCACGGCGATCGGCAAGAAACAATTCGGACGGGTTCGGCACTTCGCTCAGGCCGGTTTCCACCATCTCGAACACGCCGATCTCGTCGGTCGCGCCAAAGCGGTTCTTCACCCCGCGCAGAATGCGAAAATGGTGCGATCTGTCGCCTTCGAAATACAGCACGGTATCGACCATATGTTCCAGCACGCGCGGACCGGCGATGGCACCATCTTTGGTCACATGGCCGACCACCAGCAAGGCCACGTCATGCAGCTTGGCTGCGCGGATCAATTCCTGCGCCGTTGCCCGTACCTGGCTGACGGTGCCGGGCGCTGAATCAAGGGTCGACAGATACATCGTCTGAATGGAATCGATCACCACGATCTCTGGCCCGTCCGGCCCGCCAAGCGAGGCGGCAACATCCCCGGCATTGGTGGTTGTGGCCAGATCAACCGTGGCATTTCCCAACCCCAGACGCATCGCACGCATGCGCACCTGATCGGCAGATTCCTCTCCCGAAATATAGGCAGTGCGGTGGCCGCTGGCAGCAAGCCGGCAGACCAGCTGTAACAGCAAGGTGGATTTGCCGATGCCGGGGTCGCCGCCGATCAGCGTCGCCGAACCGCGCACCAGCCCGCCGCCGGCCACACGGTCAAATTCGGCAAGGCCGGTCTTCATCCGGGGTGGCGGGGCGACCGATTCAGACTGCGCCAGCGGCTGCATATCGATCCGGCGTCCCTTGGCCCGCTTGCCGGGTCCCGACGGCGTCTCGACCCGTTCTTCGACAAGGGTATTCCAGGCCCCGCAATGATCGCAGCGCCCGGTCCATTTGCGATGGGCACCGCCGCATTGCTGGCAAATATAGGACACAGCCGGTTTTGCCATCAGCTGCCCCGTGCCGCGGCTTGGGCAGCGAGGGTCAGGGGGCCGTCGGCATGGCCGTGAACAAACTGGTCAACCTCGGGAACGCCGGTATTGTCCATCTGGCTGGCCGGGCCGCTCCAGATAATCACCCCGTTATGGACCATGGCCACCTTGTCGGCGATCCGCCGCACGGATGCCATATCGTGGCTGATGGTGATCGCAGTGGCCCCCAACCGACGCACAGAATCGATAATCAGCCGGTCAATGACCCCGCCGGTGATCGGATCCAGTCCGGATGTCGGCTCGTCAAACAGCAGAATTTCCGGCTTGTCGGCAATGGCACGCGCCAGCGCAACCCGCTTTTGCATGCCGCCCGACAATTCGGCGGGAAACTGGTCAATGACATGCGCAGCCAGTCCCAGCTGGGTGATCGTCTCGGCGGCAATATCGCGTGCAGCAGTTTTCGACATTTTCGTCTTCTGGCGCAGCCGGAAAGTGACATTTTCCCAGATTGGCAGCGAATCAAACAATGCACCAAACTGAAAGGTCATGCCGAACCGCTGGCGCACAGCCTCAAGATCGGCGCGGCTGGCACCAAGCAATTCCTGGCCATCAACGGTGATTGATCCTGAATCAGCCGTCAGTAGCCCCAGCAGGCATTTCAGCGTGACGGACTTGCCGCATCCCGACGTGCCAATGATGGCGAACGATTCTTCACTGGCAACATGTAACGAGATATCACGCAATACCTGCTTGTCACCAAACGCCTTGGCCACATGATCCATGGCAATTTTGGGCGGGCTGTCGGGTGCGGTGTGTCTGGCCATCTGTCCTATCCGAAAAACAGCGCTGTGACGAAATAGTTGGCGATCAGGATCAGGATCGATGATGACACCACCGCATTGGTAGTTGCCCGACCCACGCCCTCTGCGCCGCGCCCGGAATGATAGCCGTGGTAACATCCCATTAGCGCGATCAAAAACCCGAAAACAGCAGCCTTGACCAGACCAAGCATGACATCGGCGACTTCCAGAAACTCGATCGTGCGCGCAAGGTAGATCGACGCGTTAAAGCCCAGCCGGTACACACCGACAAGATAGCCACCGAACACACCGATAAGATCACCGACCAGCACAAGAAAGGGCAAACAGATGGTGCCGGCCAGCAGGCGCGGGGCCACCAGATATTGCATCGGGCGCGTTGACAGCGTGTCCAGCGCATCGATCTGGTCTGTCACCCGCATGGTGCCAATCTCGGCAGCCATTGAGGCCCCGATTCTGCCGGCGACCATCAGGCCGGCCAGCACCGGTCCCAATTCACGCGTTACTGACAGGACGACAACAGTTGCGACGGTGTCCTCGGCAGAAAAGCGCGCGAAACCGGTATAGGATTGCAAGGCCAGAACCATGCCTGAAAACAGCGTCGTCAACCCGACAACCGGCAAGGAAAAATACCCGATATCAATGATCTGGCGCAGCATCTGGCGGAAATAGAAAGGTGGCTGCACGGTCCAGCGCACGGCTGATGCAGTAAACATCGACAAGCGCCCTGTCGACGCCAGAAAGGCAAGGCTTGTGCGGCCGATATTCTGCAGAAATCCGATCATTTCCGTCCTGACGTTGGCACTGGGCACGGGCGATGCCGTGCGGACGGGTCAATTTATGCCCCGATTTGCCATCATTGGCCACCGAAAACGCGATTGTCGCAAGGCTTATGCTGGCAGATACAGCCGCCTCGGTCGCTGGCCAAGCCGTGTCAGGATTTCATATCCGATGGTACCGGCATCATCGGCCATGCGGGCCAGATTGTAACCATCACCCAGCACGGTGGCGGTGCTGGCTGTCTGCAGTGTGGTGGCCGGGATATCGGTTACATCCACCGTGATACTGTCCATAGAAACACGCCCGATCACCGGTGCCTCATGACCGGCGATCACCACAATGGCGCGGTTTCCAAGCGCGCGCATATAGCCGTCAGCATAGCCGACACCAATGGTGGCGATTCGCGAATCACGTACCAGAACATGCGTCCCGTTATAGCCGACAGCGTCACCGGCTTTTGCTGCCCTGATCTGTAATATCCGTGCATCCCAGCGAATAGCGGGAATCAGACGACCGGCCTGTTCGGCCTGTTGGCCGCTCATCCCCATACCGGCCGGATGAAGCCCGTACAGCGCTATGCCCGGGCGGGTCATGTCGAAATGAAAGTCCGGACCACGCAGCGTGCCACCGCTGTTCGCCAGGCTGCCGGCAATACCGGGAAAGGCGGTGCGAAGGGTGGTGAAGGCGTGCAACTGTGCTTCATTCGCCGGGTCCGCATCATCTTCACCGGCGCGCAGATGGCTCATCAGCCAGCGCGGTGACAACCCGTCCAGAATCGGGCTTTTTTCCGTCACCTGCTTTGCCAGCCTGGCTGTTTCCTGCGTATCAAGCCCAAGGCGGGACATGCCGGTATCGATATGCAGTGCCACCGGGATGGTCATGCCCCGTTCGCGCGCTACTTTGCCGAGGCGTTCAGCCTGTTCACTGGTGTTGATGACCGGCGTGATGTCATGCGCCAGCATTTCATCTTCCTGACCGCGGTGACAGCCACCAAGGATCAACACCGCATGTTTGTCATGCCCACTGGTATCATGCCTACTGGTGTCATGCCCATTGGCGTCATGTCCACTGTCATTCAATGCCCCACGCAAGGTGATGGCTTCATCCAGCGACATCACAAAAAACGTCCGGCAGCCGGCATCAACCAGATGCGGGGCCAGTTGCGATGCGCCCAGACCGTAGGCATCAGCCTTTACCACGGCGGCCGTTTCGGTTGTCGGTGAAGACAGCGATGCAAGATAGCGCCAGTTCGCGACCACTGCCTGCGGGCTGATCGTGATGACACTGTCGGCGCGGCCAAAGGCGGAAAGTAAGGCGGCTGGCAATTCTGGCTGATTGGCAGACATTGGATTGGCAGGCCTAATAACCGTCGGGAAGGGTGCTTGGGTCCGTCAGGTCGCTGAAATAGGTGAAGCGCTTTTCGAAATGCAGATTGATGGTTCCGGTCGGTCCATGGCGCTGCTTTCCGACGATGATCTCGGCCTTGTTTTCGGCAGCCTGCAGACGGGCCAGATAGGTTTCATTCTTGACGTTGAACTGCTCTTCGCTCTCACGTGGATCACGCTCTGGTTCTTTCTTGCTGAGGTAATATTCCTCACGATAGACGAACAGCACAACATCGGCATCCTGCTCGATTGATCCGGATTCGCGAAGATCGGCCAGATTGGGGCGTTTGTCTTCACGCTGTTCAACCGCGCGCGACAACTGCGACAGTGCCAATACGGGCACATCCAGCTCTTTGGCGATGGCCTTCAATGACCGGCTGATATTCGAGATTTCCTGCACACGGTTTTCCGGCCGCACGCCAAGCTGCGGCATCAGCAACTGCAGATAATCGACGATGATCAGGCCAAGGCCGTTTGTACGTTTGAGACGGCGGGCACGGCTAGCCACCTGCGATACAGACAGTGACGGCGTGTCATCGATAAAAAACGGGGCAGTGGACATGCTGTTGCTGGCCTCAACCAGACGATCGAAATCATCGGATGTCAGCTGGCCTTGCCTGATGCTGCTCGAATCAATCTGGGCGCGCTCGCTCATGATCCGTGTGCCAAGCTGTTCTGCCGACATCTCCAGAGAGAAAAAGGCTACAGGTGCCGCCTTTTCACCGGTGCGCGTTGTCGTGGCAATGTGAAAGCCAATGTTGGTTGCCAGCGCGGATTTGCCCATCGCCGGACGGCCAGCAAGAATCAGCAGGTCTGATTTGTGAAGCCCGCCAAGCAGGTTGTTGAGGTCGGTCAGGCCGGTGCTTGCTCCCGATAATTTGCCTTCCGACCGCCGCGCGATATCGGCCTGGTTGATCGTCGCCGCCACAACGCTTTCGAAATTGCGCAGCCCGGCACCGGCTTCACCGGTTTCAGCAAGCTGGAACAGCTTTGATTCGGCAGTTTCAATCAGCGTCGAGGCTGGCAGATCAACTTCCGGATGGCTGGCGTCTTGGATGACATCATCGCCGATGCGAATCAGTTCCCGCCGCAGATGCGTTTCATAGATTGTCAGCGCGTAATCAGGTGACTGAGACAGGCTGATCACACCATCGGCAAGCTCACCGAGATATTCCTCGATATTGTCGCTGCCAGGATCATCAGTGCCGCTGAAAAAGCTTTTCAGCGTAACCGGATTCGCCAGCTGTCCCCGGTCGATCAGGCGCAGCATCGTGGAAAAGATACGGCCATGAAGGGGATCATAGAAATGATCGGCACGCAGACGGTCGTCAATGCGTTCCATTACCCCGTTATCGAGCAACAACGCGCCAAGCAGGTTCTGTTCGGCTGGCAAATTGTTGGGCATCTGCCGCGCCGTGACGCCGGCAAGCGCATCCGATGTGTTGGGAAAGGTTTCAATATTGCTGGGTTCTTCGGCCATGACGAGAACGGTAGCAAATCACGGCTGCAATGACCCCATGTTAATCTTGTGGGATGTGGGGATAAGTCAAAAAAAGGCAGAAAAAAAGCCGGAGCGAACCCCGGCTTTCCTGATCTGTATGGCCTGATCTGTATGGTAGGCGGGCCTGATTGAACGGCTGGCCCAGATAACGGACCTAGTTCTCTTCGCCCTCATCGGCAGCAGCCTCATCAGGGGCAGCAGCCTCATCAGGGGCGACATCTTCGCCAGCAGGCTCTTCGGATGCAGCTTCTTCAGCTGGCGCCTCATCTGCAGCTGTTTCCTGCGGGGCCGAATCCGGGAACCGGTCATCCTCATCATCATCGATCATACCGGTTACAGCCACACCTGTCTTCAGCTGGGTCTCGGCCTCGTCAAGTGAACGGGCGACGTTCACGACAAAAGTGACAGCAACTTCGGGGTGAAGCCTGACGCGCGTGTCGTGCAGTCCGAGTGTCTTGATGGACTTGTCCATGACCACTTGCGAGCGATCAAGGGTGAATCCGGCTTCGGTGACAGCGGTGGCAATGTCGCGTGATGTGACAGAACCGAACAGCTGGCCCATTTCAGACGCAGCACGCACCATGCTGACAGCAAGGCCTTCCATCTTGCCGGCTTCGGTTTCGGCATCGGAACGACGTGACAAATTGTCGGCTTCACGCTGCGTCTTTTCGGTTTCGAACTTCTCGAGATTGAGCTTGTTGGCACGAAGTGCCTTGCCCTGTGGCAAAAGGAAGTTGCGGGCATAACCCGGCTTCACCTTTACCACATCGCCCATCTGGCCAAGCTTCTCGACACGTTCCAGAAGAATGATTTCCATGATATCTGGTCTCCTTTCGCTTGGCGCCGTTATGAGGTCACATAAGGCATGAGCGCAAGAAAGCGCGCACGCTTGATGGCAACCGCCAGTTCACGCTGTTTCTTTGCCGATACGGCAGAGATGCGTGATGGCACGATCTTGCCACGCTCGGATGTATAGCGGGCCAGCAGTTTCGTGTCCTTGTAGTCGATTGCCTGGGCATTCGGACCAGAAAAAGGGCAGGACTTCCGGCGGCGGCCAAACGGCTTGCGAACGGCTTCGCGTTTGATTTCAAGCTGGGTCATTTTCTACTCCTCGCTGGCAGCAGATTCTGCACTGCCCTTGTCATCGGATGCGGCTGCTTCAGCTGGCGCGTCTTCACCGGCCTTTGGCGCATCTGCCTTGGCTTCTGATGCACTGCGAGCACCGCCGCGATCACTCTGGTCAGGCCGCGGTCCGCGCCTTGGCTTCTGATGCACTGCGATCACCGCCGCGATCACTCTGGTCAGGACGCGGTCCGCGTGGGCCACGGTCGCCGCGGTCACGGTCACCCCGGTCACGGTCACCGCGTTCACTGCGGTCGCCCTTGTTCTGCATGATGATCGACGGGGCTTCCTCAACTTCTTCGATACGGATGTTCAAAAACCGCAGAACATCTTCGTTCAGACCCATGATCCGCTCATATTCCTTGAGCGTCGGGCCATCGGTTTCGAGGTTGAACATGATGTAATGGCCCTTCCGGTTCTTCTTGATCCGGTAGGCAAGAGAGCGAAGCCCCCAATATTCACGTTTATGGACTTTACCACCAGCATTCGTGATGATGCCGGCAAATTCATCGGCCATGCTTTCAACCTGGGTGGTTGAAATATCCTGACGTGCGATGAACACGCTTTCATACAAGCGCATTGCGTATCTCCTTCTGGCTAATCGTCCAGGGCGATGCCCGGGACCAACCGGTTTCCCGGCAAGGATTGTTTCAGTGATGTCATGTTGTCTTGCGGCGCCTTGGCGGCATTCGCGACAACGGCGAGCAACCTACACGATGCTGGCGGCTTTGCAACCCCCTAACGTATCGGCATCATTAGATTACAGGTGGCGTGGCAATGGATGTCACCCATCGGCAAACGTCACCCACAGGCATGGTGGTGCACGCAACGGCCAGATATTCAGCCTTTTGCGGGTGCGCTGATTGCAGGGGCGCATAATTTCGCCAAAATCCGGCGGCATTGACACGTGCTGACACTGTATGGAATAGCACTTCGCCCAAAGATAACGGACAATGTGCTATTCTGTCCGTCCAAAGTGACAGAAAAGACACGAACAGGACTTTTTCATGAGCGCAAAGCCCCTTTTTCAATTTCCCGGCCAAGGGTCTCAGGCCGTTGGCATGGGGGTTAACCTTGCCGAGAATTTTGCCGAGGCGCGTGCCGTTTTTGCCGAAGTGAACGATGCGCTGAGCGAAGATCTGTTCACCATGATGAAAGATGGTCCCGAGGATGATCTGCGTCTGACCCGCAATGCACAGCCGGCGCTGTTCGCCAGTTCCATGGCTGCGCTGGCGGTGCTGCGCACGGCAACGGGCAAGAATGTTGCCGATCTTGCTGGCTGTGTTGCCGGGCATTCGCTTGGTGAATATTCGGCACTGGCGGCAGCTGGCACCTTGTCGATTACCGACGCGGCGCGGTTGCTGCGCCAGCGCGGCGACAGCATGCAGGGTGCTGTGCCGCCGGGTGAGGGGGCGATGGCCGCCATCCTGAATGCCGAAGAATCCCAGATTGACGAGATCATTGCAGAGGCAAGCGCGGCCGGTACGATCCAGCTTGCCAATGACAATGCACCTGGGCAGATCGTTGTCAGTGGCGCCTTGGCGGCAGTTGACACCGCTATCGAGATTGCCAAGGCCAAGGGCATTCGCCGCGCCATCAAGCTGCCTGTCAGCGCGCCGTTCCATTGTGCGTTGATGCAGCCGGCGGCTGATGTCATGGCAGATGCCCTGGGCGATGCTGACATGCATGATGCCGCTGTGCCGGTTTATTGTAATGTGACCGCCGGCCCGGTAAGCGCAGCCGACAAGTTGCGCGAAAATTTGGTGACGCAGGTTACCGGGCGTGTGCGCTGGCGCGAAACGCTGGGCGCTGTCAGTGCGAGCGGCGTGACATGTTTTGTCGAGATCGGCACCGGCAAGGTTCTGTCCGGTCTGGTCAAGCGTACGCTCGACGAGGCAGTGATTGTGAATTTGGAAACAGCTGACGACCTTGATACGGTTCTGCAGGCCATACCGACAGCCTGATTGATACCAGTGGGTGATTGATACCAGTGGGTGATTGATACCAGTGGGTGATTGATTCCAGTGGCTAATTGCAATTTGAGCATGGTTTGGTCCTGAAGTGGACAGCCAATCGACAAGAAGGGAAATTTGATGTTCGATTTGACCGGCAACACCGCGTTGATCACAGGCGCCAGTGGCGGCATTGGCGCTGCCATTGCGCGGACGCTTCATCAACAGGGCGCCAGCGTTGTACTGCATGGCACGCGCGCTGAACGCCTGGCCGAACTGGCCGCTGAACTTGGTGAACGGGCGCATGTCGTCACGGCAAATCTTGCAAATCGGGAAGAGGCTGCCGGTCTGGCTGACCGCGCTGCCGAGGCCGCAGGCGCACCGGTTTCAATCCTGATGAACAATGCGGGCATTACGCGGGACAATCTGTCGATGCGCATGAAGGACGAGGAATGGGACGCGGTGCTGGATGTCAATATGACAGCCAGCATGATGATCACCCGCGCCTGCCTGCGCCCGATGATGAAGGCACGGTTCGGCCGGATTATTTCAGTCTCCTCAATCGTTGGTGTTATCGGCAATCCGGGACAGGCCAACTATGCTGCGTCGAAAGCCGGCATGATCGGGTACAGCAAGGCACTGGCTGCCGAGGTGGCCAGCCGCGGCATTACCGTGAATATCGTTGCGCCGGGCTTTATCGAAACACCGATGACCGATGCGCTTGACGATGGTCAGCGTGACGGGTTGCTGGGACGCGTGCCGATGGGACGGCTTGGTGCTGCTGACGAGGTGGCTGCCACTGCCCTGTTCCTGGCAAGCAATGAGGCAGCCTACATTACCGGGGCAACCATTCATGTGAATGGCGGCATGGTGATGCTGTAACTGGCCCAAATGGTCAAACAGATACCAGATGTAGTAAGCGGGGCTTCCGCAGTAACATGATTAAGGCTGGCGCCTTGGAAAAAACTGTGTTATCTGCCGCCAATCTTAATTTTACAGACCTTGCCAACGCGTCGAAGACGGCGGTAATGGCGGGCAAAATCAACCTTAAAAAAAGGGGTCAAACATGAGCGATATTTCAGATCGTGTGCGGACTATCGTCGTAGAACATCTTGGCGTTGACGGTGACAAGGTGGTCGATGGCGCTAGCTTCATCGATGATCTTGGCGCTGACAGTCTCGACACGGTCGAGCTGGTCATGGCTTTCGAAGAAGAGTTCGGCGTCGAAATTCCGGATGATGCGGCTGAGCGTATCCTGACAGTGAAGGACGCTGTGTCCTTTCTTGAAGAAAACGCCGCCTGAACCAGCGCTTGACGCTGTTACCGGCCCCCGTGGTCTGCTGTAAAGGTGGACGTTTGTCGGGGGCTGGCGTATTTTTGACATGCAAATCCACTTGATCGGGAGCTGAACGTGCGTCGAGTCGTTGTTACCGGGATGGGTATGGTCACGCCTCTTGGTGTCGGTGTTGACCACAACTGGTCACAAATCCTGGCAGGAAAGAGCGGTATTTCCCGTATCACCGATTTCCAGGTCGATGATATTGCCTGCCAGATTGCCGGACAGGTGCCAGGCCCTGATGCGGCTGGCGGCCTGAATATCGATGATTTCATAGAACCCCGCGAACAGCGCCGTCAGGACCGGTTTATCCAGCTTGGTGTTGTGGCTGCGCAGTTGGCGGTCGAAGATTCTGGCTGGAAGCCCGACGATGTCGAGGCGCAGAACCGCACCGGTGTGATGATTGGATCGGGCATCGGCGGTCTGGAAACGATTGTAAAGACGGACCAGCTGATATCCGAACGCGGAACACGCAAGGTCAGCCCGTTTTTCATCCCGTCAGCGCTGATCAATCTGGTCTCTGGCCATGTCTCGATCAGATACGGTTTTCGCGGACCCAACCATGCAGTTGTTACCGCTTGTTCGACTGGCGCGCACGCGATTGGCGATGCCGCGCGCATGGTGGCACTCGATGATGCCGACGTCATGGTTGCTGGCGGTGCCGAGGCGGCTGTCTGCCGGATCGGCATGGCCGGATTTGCCGCCGCACGTGCCTTGTCGACCGGCTATAATGATGATCCGGAAAGCGGTTCACGCCCATGGGACAAGGGCCGTGACGGCTTTGTCATGGGTGAGGGTGCCGGTATTGTCGTGCTTGAGGAACTTGAGCATGCCAAGGCGCGTGGCGCGACAATTTACGGTGAGATCAAAGGCTATGGCATGTCGGGTGATGCGTATCACATCACCGCACCGGCCGAAGATGGTGATGGCGGTTTCCGTGCCATGCAGGCTGCGCTGAAACGTGCCGGCCTTGCACCGGGCGATATCGATTATGTGAATGCCCATGGCACCTCGACACCGCTTGGTGATCTGATTGAGGCAGGTGCCGTCAGCCGCCTGCTTGGTAACGCTGTTGGCAGCGTGTCGATGTCTTCGACAAAAAGCGCCACCGGGCATCTGCTGGGTGCTGCCGGGGCCATTGAGGCCATCTATTCATTGAAAGCTGTGCAGACAGGTGATCTGCCGCCGACACTGAATCTTGAGACGCCGGAAGACGCCATGGCGGACTTCGATCTTGTGCCGCTGAAAACACGGAACCGAAAGGTGCGTAACGCCATGTCGAACAGCTTTGGCTTTGGTGGTACCAACGCCTCGCTGATTGTTGGCCAGGTGGACTGATGCTGTGCACTGCCGTCCGGTACATCATCCGGTCGGTTCTTGTCATAATGTTGTTTGCCGGGGCTATTGTCGGCGGCTTTCTGTCGATTGACAGATATATCATCAAAGCTGCCGGTCCGCATGACGCAGAAAAAATCGTTCTTATTCAGTCAGGTGATGGCCATGCCACTATCCGCTGGACGCTGCAGCGTGCTGGGGTGATCCGCGAGCTTTATCATTATGACGCGGCGCGAATCCTTGCTGGCAGTGAATTCGTGCCAAAGGAAGGCGAATATGCCATTCCGGCGCGCGCCAGCCTGAACGAGGTGATGGTGATCATCGATGCCGGCCGAAGCTATCAGCGCCGCATTACAATCATTGAAGGTGCGTCTTCGGCAGAGATTGTGGCGCAGATCAGGGATAATCCCTATTTCGACGGTGATATCAGCATTGCCGTTCCCGAAGGCAGCATTCTGCCCGAGACCTATTTCTTTACCCATGGCACATCGCGGAACGCATTCGTGCAACGCATGCAGGAAAAGCGCGAGATTTCGTTGCTGGAGGCGTGGGTCAACCGGGCTGACGATCTGCCGCTGAAAAGCCCGCAGGAAGCCCTGATACTTGCCTCTGTCATCGAGCTGGAGACAGCGCGCAGCGATGACCGCAGAGAGGTTGCAGGGGTGTTTGTAAACCGGCTGAAACGCGGTATGCGGCTGCAGTCTGACCCGACGGTTCTTTACGGGGTTGAAGGCGGCATGGACCGGACAATCCGTAAATCCGATCTGAAGCGCGAAACGGCCTGGAACACCTATGTCATTGCCGACCTTCCGGCCACGCCGATCTGTAATCCCAGTCGTGATTCGATCGAGGCAGCGTTGCAACCTGTCAAGACAGACAACCTCTATTTCGTGTCGGATGGCACTGGTGGCCTGCGGTTCGCAAGAACGCTGGACGCGCACAACAAGAATGTAAGACTATTCCGCAAGACCCAGCGTGAGGCCGCGGCCGGCGGTTGAATATGGATGCCCGCGACGCGGCAGAAAAGAGACAGACGAATGACTGAGACAGATCAGACAACAATGGACCATAAGGGATCTGCCCGGCGTGGGCTGATGCTTGTTCTGTCCTCACCGTCTGGCGCCGGCAAGAGTTCCATCGCACGCCGCCTTCTGGATGATGACCCGAATCTGACATTGTCAGTTTCGGCAACAACGCGCCCGCCACGCCCAAACGAGGTTGATGGCAAGGATTATCACTTTGTTGATCAGACGCGTTTCGACGCGATGATTGCCGGCGGCGCGTTCCTTGAATATGCAACTGTGTTCGGCAATTCCTATGGTACGCCGAAAGCCGATGTTATGGCGCTGCTGGATGCGGGTCATGATGTGCTGTTCGATATCGACTGGCAGGGCACGCAGCAGATTACTGAGGCTGCGGCGTCTGATCTTGTATCCGTATTTGTCCTGCCGCCATCGCGTTCCGCGCTGCATGAGCGCCTGACCTCGCGGGGGCAGGACAGCAAGGAGGTCGTTGCCGCACGTATGGCCAAGGCATCAGATGAAATCAGCCATTATGCCGAATATGCCTATATCGTCATCAACAGCGATCTTGATGTTGCTGTATCAGAGGTGACGGCGATCCTCGCTGCCGAGCGGTTGCGCCGTTCACGCCAGACAGCGCTGACAGGATTTGTAAGGGGTCTGACACGCGGCGAATAGCGGTCAGCTGTCAAGCGCCTGCGCCAGACGACAAAAGGCGGCAATGTCCAGATCCTGTGGGCGCGACCGGGGATCAATACCGGCATTTTCAAGCATGCTGGCCCCGCCCAGCGATTTCAGTGAGGCGCGCAGCATCTTGCGCCGCTGGCCAAAAGCAAGCCGGGTCACTGTCTCCAGAGCTTTTTGATCACAAGGGAAGCGGGGTTCAGGCAGCGGGCGAATCTGCACCACGGATGAAATGATTTTTGGCGGTGGCACAAAAGCCTCTGGTGGAATATCGAACAGGATGTCCGCATCGGCCAGCCAGCCTGTCAGGATGCTCAACCTGCCAAAGGCGCTGTCGCCGGGTACCGCGGTGATGCGCTCGGCAACCTCGCGTTGAAACATCAGGGTCATCGATTCAAAGGCCGATGCGTGTTCCAGCCATTGGATCAGCAGGCTTGTGGCGATGTTGTACGGCAGGTTGGCGATGATTCTGCGGGGCGCGGTGCCAATGTCCCACAGCGGCGTTTTCAGGGCATCACCCTCGATCAGTTCCAGACGCCCATCGGCTGCTGCCAGCAGCGGGTCCAGAACAGTTCCGGCCCGAAAATCCTTCTCGATGGCCACCACCGATTCTGCGCCTTCCAGCAGCAAGGCCCGTGTCAGGCCGCCTGGCCCCGGACCAACCTCGATCGTGGTGCCTGTCAATGTGCCGGCGCTACGCGCAATGCGGCGGGTCAAATTCAGATCAAACAGAAAATTCTGGCCAAGTGATTTGCGCGCCCGCATATCCAGTGCCCGCACCATGGCTGCCAACGGCGGCAATGCCTCGATCGCGGCGTTGGTTTTGTTCGGATCACTCACGCGAAGCTGTTCCGCTCATCGCCATTCTTCCAGCCAAGCGGATGGCCGCGGCAAGGCTGTCATGACGGGCTGTGCCAGTGCCCGCGATATCCAGTGCGGTGCCATGATCAGGCGAGGTGCGGATGAAATCGAGACCCAGTGTGACATTGACGCCGCCATCAAAATCCAGCGTCTTGATCGGGATCAGCACCTGATCGTGATACATGCCCATCACCGCATCATAGGTTTTACGCGCTTCGGCATGAAACAATGTGTCTGCGGACAACGGGCCGAATGCGGTAATGCCGTCATTCTGCATTGTTCTAACAGCCGGTGCGATAATCCGTTCATCCTCATCACCAAACTGTCCGGTCTCACCGGCATGCGGGTTCAGGCCGCAGACGGCAATCCGGGGATCAGAAATGCCAAAATGATCACGAAGTGCAGCTGCCAGCAGGCGACCCTTGGCGATGATGTCTGTGGGCTTCAACGCTGCGGGAACGTCACGAAGAGGAATATGGACGGTGACAGGCACAACGCGTAAAGCATCGCAGGCAAGCATCATTGTCGGCGCACCATCGCGCGATGGTGCAAGGCCCCCGAGAAATTCGGTATGTCCGGGATGACTGAAACCAGCCTCAATCAGCACAGCTTTGTGGATGGGATTGGTAGTGATCGCCGATACGCGTCGCTCTTGTGCCAGGCGGGCGGCCCTGCGAATGGCGTCGATCACAATCGGCGCATTCTGCCTGTCAGGAGCGCCGGCACGGATGTCTGCGTTCCATTCAACTGGCAGCACGGGCAGAGTATCGGCTGGCAATTCTGTCGCCGCCTCGGGCGTCTCAACGGCAGCAATCTTTATCGCAAGGCCCAGCTTGTCCGCCAGTTTGCCAAGACGAAGTGGATCTTCCATCACGCAGAATGAAGGCGTGCCATCCGAGCTTGCGGCGGCAAATGCCTTCAATGTAATTTCTGCGCCAATGCCGGCGGGTTCTCCCGGCGTTACAAGAACTGGCGCGGGCGGGTGTCGTGTGCCGCCTGTCATGCTCAGGACTGGCCTATATATTCGATGATCGCCTTGCGACGCTGGCGCAGCAATTGCCGCTCTGCCAATGATCCGAAAGCCCTTTCAACAAGGGTCTGACGAACTTCATCACGTGATGGAAGTGCGAGTTGCAGCGTTTCAATGCGGCAGACCATCAGGCTGGCGATACCCTCGGTAAAGGCCAGCGGTTCTGACGGCACACCTTGCTCGAGTGACGAAAGAAGTTGACGCATCTGCGGTGCCAGATCGGCGATAATCACATCATCCAGTCTGCTTTTGATGCCGGAGCCGTAGCTGTCATTCAGCGCAGCAATCTTGTCACAACCACGCATCTCTTCGGTATCACGGCGTATTCTGGCTGCCGTTTCCAGCCTGTCTGCCTCACGTGCTTCAGTGGACAGTGGCAGAATGGCCCGAGCAAGCCACACTCTGGTCTGCGAGTCATCGACAAGCCCATCTTTGCGCTCGGAAATGCGACGAAACACATAGACCGTGCCGTCCACCACCACCGGCTCGGTAACGTCACCATTCTGGATGGCCATCAAGGCGTCACGAAATACAGGCGGCAGCTTTTCAACCACCAGCCAGCCAACATCGCCACCCTGCGAAGCGCTTCCGCTTGCTGAATATTGTCGTGCAATCTCGGCAAAGTTTGCGCCCTTTCGCACGGCTGCAACCATTTCTGAAGCGAGATCAACGGTTTGTTCGATAGTGCGAGTCGGGCTGGGCACAAGGATGATCTCACCAATCTGCAGCTGCGGCTTGCTGGCATTGACCCGGATACGCTCCAACTCATCATCAACCTTGGTTTGCACCTTCTCGAAGCGGCTGGCGAATTTGGAACTGATATAGCTGGACCAGGCAAGGTCGCCGAGATACTTCATCTGGACTGTGGCGGGGTCGATCCCAGCTTCGGTCAGCACGCGGGTGCCGCTTATGCCGCTGTCGCCGAAGTTCTGATTTATCAGATCGCGTACCTTCGGCAGCAGCATGGATGCGATATCGGCAGCTTCATTTTCAGCGGCGGTGATTTTCAGCGTGTCGTCGATCAAAAGCTGCAATGCATCATTTGTCAGCCGGTCACGGTTGGCATCGGTGATCGCTATGTTGGTGGCATATTCAAGGAACAGCAGCCGTTGCTCTACCTCGTAATTTGTTATCGGCTTGCCATCGACTGTGGCGACGATGCTGATCTGCGCCATTGCCGTCCACGGCAGGACAAGGCAACACACAGCCATCAGGTATTTGAGTTTTGAGATCATCAGTTTCCTTCAGGCTTCGTCCATTCGCGCCAGCATGATCGCTCCTGCAAGCATCACAATAACAGCGGGTGCCCAGCCAGCAACATAGGCCGGCAGGCGCAAGGATGCACCTAACACCATCATGAAGTGACTGAACAGGAATATTGTGACAGCAATAAGGACGCCGCGCGTAAACAGGTGTGCCCGTCGACCACGCGTCATGTTTGTCAGCGTGAACCTGGCAGATACCATGGCAATGCCAATAAGAAGAAACGGTATCGCCGCCATGCGATGAAAATGAATACGGTGGTCAACGGATGGCAGTCCAGCGCGGTCCAGAACGTTGATGAAGGCAGGAAGTGCAAAAAAGGCAATCGTCTTTGGCGGCGCGCTAGACCGCTCGAGGTCCAGCGATCGCAGATTCGTCGACATCATCAATGTGCTGTGCTCGACCTTTACACCCAGCGCGTTCCATTCGGTTGCATTCTCGACCAGCCAACCACTGTCTGTCAGGCTGATAGATTGTGCCCTGATCCGGCGTTCCAGCATTTTGTCGTCACCAAACACATAAATCATCGGTTCGCGAATGGCCGAATTTTTAACATCCAGCGCGTCTCCGTGAATGATGAGCGCGCTGTCATCCTGACTGTCTCGCAACCAGATACCATCGGCAGAGATCGACATTTTCTGCTGCGTATCTCCGAAGGCTGTGTTCATTTTTGTTTCATATTGCCGTGATGTTACCGAGCCTACAGGATTGATCACCGTTACATAGATCACCCCGATCAGGCAGGCGCAGCACATCACCGGGTTCAATACCGACCAGATGGACCGGCCAAAACCGCGTGTCACGACAAATTCATTTGTCCGGTTCCAGTAGTCAAAGCAGAGCATCGATCCCGCCTGCAATGCGAAGGGAAGGCAAAGTTCGATCACAGCAGGTATGTTTAGCAGCGCCATTCTGATGACACTGAATTCCTCAACCTGCGTGTCGCGGGCACTGAACCGTCGTAAAAGTTCAATGGACTGGATGAGCGAAATCACTGCAATCAGCACTGACAGGCTGATCGTGAACCAGGTAATGTAACGCGCACCGAAATATCGGAACAGGATAGAGAACAGCAAGAATCGGTTCATGCTGCCTGTTCCCTCTCCTGCGTTGGTTCTGGCCGTAGTCTCAAGGTCGGCCAGATGATCAGCGCCAGCAGAGCCAGTGCAGGCCCGAGAAGGCTTGCATACAGCAAGGGTGTTGCCGCCGGCATTGTTGTCGTCAGGGACCGGCTGGACACCATCATCGAGATGATAATGATCGCCGCCCCGATATTCACGGCAGTGCGCCGAAACAGTGTGTCACGCCGGATTTGGCCGCACAAAACGCTGCAGGCTGCCGTCATCACCAGTACAAAGCCCAGCAATGGCGAAATGATCCGGTAATGCCCTTCGGCACGCCGTTGATTGAAAAACCGCGCTTCTGGTGATTTTTCCGGATTCAGAAGATTGCGGATACTGTCTTCATTCATGTCGAATACAAGACGTGCCTGCGAAGGTTGTGTGTCGGATGAAATCATAACCGAATGCGTTTCGAACAGAAGGGACGCGCTGGCGTCGCCATTCTTGTTTACTTCATTGCGCACACCATCTTGCAGAATGACAGCCGGCACACCGTCCTGATCGACAAATTTCCCGTATTTTGCGGTGATTGTGATGGTTTTGTCGGGTGCGCGTTCATCATGCATGAAGATGTCGCGCGCCATACCATCCTCGGCCTTTTCGCCAATCAGCATGGTCATGCCGTCAACCACGTCGATGAACACACCCTCGCGCAACAATACTGCCGGAATGCTGTTCCGCAGCTTGAACTGCATTTCCTTGTAGATGCCAAAAGAGAAGGGGAGCACCACAGTTGAATTCAGGGCAAGGACAGCGGTAACACCGATGGCAAGTGCGATGGGCGCGCGTGCGAGTTGCAGCGTGCTGCGACCGGACGCCTGCATGACCAAAAGTTCGCGGTCAGCGATGGTGCGCTGAAAAACCCAGGTTACTGCAATGAAAGCGCTGATCGGAAAGGCGATTGTCAGCCATAGCGGCACCACGGTTACGGACATGACGATAAAATCCAGAAACGGGCCATCGCGGCTGACAACAAGTTCCAGAATTCTGATTGTCTGGAACAGCCACACAATACCGACAAGCGTTACCGTCACGGCAAATGTCGTGCGAACGAGTTGCGCCAGTAAATAGCGGTCAAACTGCATGTCAGCCCCTTGTGGATATGCAGGCATCATTACCATATTGGAATCCTGAAAAGCAAACTGTGACGCGGGCGTTCTATCGCTTTCTTGCCAGTAGCGGCTGGCCTCGAATTGACAGTCGCATCATCAACGCGTTTCATCAGCGGCTGTCCGGTTTGACGAGGCTGCTGCGAAACAGGCTGAAAGAGATAAAACTGGATGAGGCAAATTTGATAACGACAAGACCGCCAGACACCCATACCGACATCATAAGGACCAACAGGAAAACATCATGGCAACGAAACTCGACCTCTCGCTTTCAGCATCCCTGCCCGAAGGGGATCATGCGCTCATATGCCTTGTTGGCGGTAACGGTGAACTGGTGCCTTCACTGGACAAGGATTTGGCTGCGGCTGTTATTTCAGCAATGGCAACCGCCCAGTTCGCGGGTGATGAAGGTAAATCCATCACCCTGAACCTTGAGGCACGGACTGTTGTGTTGGTCGGGACCGGCACGACTTTGACTGCGGGAAGCAGCGCAGAGGCGATTGGCGGTAAAATCTTTGCGGCTGTTGATGCGCTGCAGATCAAGTGCGCTGTCATGCCGGAGCACGATCTTGATGATATGGTCATGGCTGATATCATTCTTGGCCTGCACATGGCTGGCTATCATTTCGAGAAATATTTCACCGAGAACAGCAGCGATGAAGCGAGCGTGAAAATTGACGTCGTTTCATCTGCGCTTGGCGGCGATCATGCACTCAT
>ERZ802826.157-NODE-157-length-21706-cov-33.3803_pt1 | contig 21706 bp, 26 predicted proteins | sample MGYA00345651_ERZ802826 | MGnify/ENA primary metagenome ERZ802826 (study PRJEB30503, sample SAMEA104212371) | marine metagenome | biome: Westerlies Biome; feature: [SRF] surface water layer (ENVO:00010504) within the epipelagic zone...; material: water...
TACGCTTCGGCTCCCATGCAGCGGCGGCTCCAGTGGCTCTCCAGATCGGCGATCCGGCACCCGATTTCACGCTCCCCAATCAGGACGGCGACCCCGTGCAGCTGTCATCGTTGCGAGGACAACGGGTCGTCATCTACTTCTATCCCAAAGACGACACCCCGGGCTGCACCAAAGAAGCCTGCAATTTCCGTGATCGCTGGGATCGCTTTGAAGAGCACGGCATCAAGGTGCTGGGCATCAGCAAGGACAACGCCACGTCCCACACCAAATTCATCAGCAAGCACGAGCTTCCCTTCACGCTGCTGACCGATGTGGAACCTTGTGAGGTCGCCAGCAGCTACGAGAGTTACGGCCTGAAGAAGTTCATGGGCCGTGAGTACATGGGCATGATGCGCCACACCTTCGTTGTGGATGCGGACGGCAAGCTCGAGAGGATCTACCTGAAGGTGAAGTCCGCCACCATGGCTGACACCATCCTCAGCGACCTGGAGCTGGCTTGATCACAGGGATCAAGTCGACCATGGCCTGCAGCTGCAGCTGTTGATTCATCTGAGCTGACACACCCCGGCGGGTCAGCTCCTGCTCCAGCCAGGGTGCATCTCCACCGCAGAGCCAGAGGCACGCCCCACTGCTCTCATATGCGTCCACAACGGCAGCTGCCAATCCCTGCATCACCCCTTGGCACATCGCCTCTGCGGTGCCGCTGGGGAACAGATCATCGGTTCGCTGTTGACGAGCCACGGAGGGCAGCAAGGCCGTCCCCGATGCCATCGCCTGAAGCTGCAACCGCAATCCAGGCATCAGACGGCCACCGCGAAAGCGGCCATGGGCGTCGAGCAGAGTGAGGCTGAGAACGGTGCCGGCATCGGCCAGCAACAGCCCCTGATCCAGGTCACCGCCTTGGAAACGTTGGCGTCGCCAGGCACCCCAGGCCCCGAGGGCACGATCGACACCCAGCCAGGGCGGACAACCCTCCAGGGGCACATCCGCAAGTTGCAGTCGGGACTCCTGGGCGCCCTCCAGAGCTGCCGGCACCTCTCCGACGGCCGCCCAGATCAGGTTGGTGGTGTCGATCCGCAGCGGATCAGGCGCGGCATGGTCAAAACTCCAGCGCTCTCCTCGCTGGGTGGCCCAGTGCCAGCGGCTGTTGCCGATCAGCAGGGCACGGGAGGCCATCGTGCCTAGATCCCATCCCCCATCAACCCTTCCACGGCCTCCTGGGGAACGTGGATCCCGCATTCCTGTTTAAGGCCCCCGAAACGGGTGTTGCGTCCGCTGAGCTCAGCGCCATCCGGAGCACTGGAGTGCCAATCCCCCACGGTTGAGTACCCCTGCTCGAACAACGGGTGTTGCGGCAGGTTGTTGTCCTGCATGTAGTAGTAGATGTCCTTCTGGGTCCAATCCAACAGCGGACGCAGAGACAGCCGCTCTCGGATCGGGTCCAGCACGGTCATCGCGCGGCGGTGGTCGGTCTGGCCGCGACGCACGCCACTGGCCCAGCAGCTCACCTCCAGTTGCGCCAAAGCCCGATCCAGGGGCTCCACCTTGCGGATCTGGTGGTACTTCTCAAGATCATCGAGCTGTCCGGTGTCCCAGAGGCGGCCATGCAGAGCCTCCATCCGAGCCGGCGACATGGCGCTTTGAGCCACCACCAGGCGGATGCTGAGCAGCTCCGTGAGCTGGGCGCCATAGCGGTAGGTCTCCTCCGGCAGATAGCCCGTGTCCACCCAGATCACAGGAACGGCGTCACCCTCCGGCAGTTGGCTGAGCATGTGCAGCAGCACCGCCGATTGGATGCCGAAGCTGGTGGTGAGAGCAAATCCGGATCCGAAGCGCTGGTGTGCCCAAGCCAGTCGATCCTGAGGACTCAACGGCTCCAGGCTGCCGCGGTCCGCATCGAGATTGTCCCGAACCAACACGCCCGTCATGCCGCGGACCCCATCCATCACCTGCCCCATCTTCCCCTGCCGCCCGATGAGAAAGGCTGCCTAAGGTTTCAGCACTTCCTGATGTTCCATGACGACACCTCTGTCATCACCCGAGACCGTGGTGGTGATCGGTGGTGGATTCGCGGGACTGTGCAGCGCTCTGGCCGTGAACGAGCGCTTGCCGGAGCGACCGGTGCTGTTGATCGAGCCCCGTGACCGCTTTCTGTTTCAACCACTCCTCTACGAGCTGCTCAGCGGTGAGCTGCAGGGCTGGGAAGTGGCGCCCACCTATCGCCAGCTGCTCAGCAGCCGTGGCATCTGCTGGCTGCAGGACCGTGTCATCAACATCGATCTGAACAAGCAGGAGCTCACCACCGCCGCTTCCGGTGCTCTCCAATGGGGGGATCTGGTGCTGGCCACCGGCACCGAGCTCAATGATTTCGGAGTTCCCGGGGTCCGCGAGCATGCCTGCGGCTTCCGCGATCTCAATGATGTTGCCCATCTGCGCGCCCTTGTTCGAGAGTTGAACAAGCGCAGAACGTCCGATGCCGCTGTCGCGATCGTTGGAGCAGGGCCAACGGGGGTGGAGCTGGCCTGCAAGCTGGCGGACATGCTCGATGGAGCAGCCCGGATCCATCTGATTGAAAGGGGAGACGGGATCCTGCCCAACAGTGCGTCGTTCAACCGTGAACGCGCTGCCGCCGCAGTGGAGCGGCGGGATGTCTGTCTGCACCTCAACACAGCTGTGACCGAGGTTCGCGCCGATCATGTCCGCTTCAAGGACGGCACCTTGCTCCCCCACAGCGGTCTGATCTGGAGTGCCGGCAGCAGCCCGACCGTGCCCGACATCCGGCCGGACCCTGGTCACGCCAAAGGCCCTCTCAACATCGGCCAGGATCTGCGGCTTCTCGGTCACCAACATGTCTACGTGCTGGGGGATTGCGGACGTTGCAGCGTTGAGCCCTGGCCAGCCACCGCTCAGGTGGCCATGCAGCAGGGCGAAGCTGTTGCAGCGGCCCTGCAGGCCACCAGCAACAACCAGGAGCCGAAACCGTTTCAGTTCCAGGATCGCGGCGAGATGCTCAGCCTGGGCATCGGTGACGCCACGCTCACTGGGCTTGGCATCACGCTTGCCGGCCCCCTGGCCTTCAAGATCCGACGGGCCACCTACCTCACCCGGCTGCCTGGTCTCTCACTGGGTCTGCGCTCTGCCGGGGCCTGGCTGATGAGCCGTTGAAGCAGGCCCATCTCGGCGGCCGGACCCGCGGCCTGCGGCCCGGCCAGCAACGACAACTCGACCGCCTCAGCCACCGTCGTCATCCCGAGGGCAGCGGTGCTGACCTGCTGACTCTGGAGCGGATGGCCGGATTGGTGCAGGAGCTCGAGCTATCCATGCATCTCGTGCTGGACGGTCGTGGGCTCTGTCGATTGCTCTGGCTGGGTCCCTTGCAAAGTTCCGAGGCCCTCCGTCAGCACCTGCCGCAGGCACCCCGGCGCCGGGGTGGCGGCTGGAGGCTGCTGAGCTGTCCCTTCAGCCGTCATGGCCTGCATCAGGACATGGCGGAGGCAGTGATTGCCCTCGATCTCAATCCGATCAGCTGGTTGCGCTTTGCCCCGGTTCCAGCCCGCGATGGACTGCGCAACGCCGAACTGTTGCAGCCCGACCGTGAGGAAGCCCATGGCTGGCGACAGCTGGACCAAGGGGATCTGCGCCATCTCTGTCAGCAGGATCTGAACTCTGGGGCGATCACAACACCGGAGTTGTCCCCCGCCAGCGCAGGTACAGCCATCGAGTCCGTGCTGTTGCTGACCCTCACCAGCGGAGAGGCTGACCGCAGCGAACGCGAGTTGGCCGAACTGGAGGGACTGGTGCGCAGCGCCGGAGCCCAACCGGTGGCCGTGGTGACGCAGCGGGCCGGCAGCGCCAATCCACAAACCCTCTGGGGCACTGGAAAGCTGCAGGAGGCGGCCCTTGAAGTGCGCCGTCGCGGCGCCTCACTGGTCGTCACGGATCGCGAGCTCACGCCGGTTCAGGCCAGGAATCTGGAACGGCTGCTGGCCTGTCCGGTCTCCGACCGCAGTGAACTCATCCTCGACATCTTTGCCCAGCGAGCCGGCAGCGCCGCCGGTCGCTTGCAGGTGGAACTGGCGCAGCTGCGCTATCGCCTGCCGCGCCTGCTGGGACGGGGGCGCAGCCTGTCGCGTCAGGGCGGTGGCATCGGAACACGGGGCCCCGGTGAAACACAGCTGGAGAAGGACCGCCGTGCCATCAGCCGCCGCATCGATCGCCTGCTCCGGGATCAACAGCAGCTTCAGCAGCACCGCAGCCGACTGCGGGACCAACGGCGGGGACTGCCGCGAGTCGCCCTTGTGGGCTACACGAACGCCGGCAAATCCAGCCTGCTGAATGCCCTCTGTGGTCGCCGCGAAAGCGATCGTGTGCTGGCCGAGAACAAGCTGTTCGCCACCCTGGATCCCACGACCCGTCGCCTGGACCTGCCGCGGCCGGGGCAACGGCCCGACCGGCTGCTGATCACCGACACCGTTGGTTTCATCCGTGACCTGCCCCAGCCGCTGGTGGAAGCATTCCGGGCAACGCTGGAGGAAGCCCTCGACGCCGATGTGCTGCTGGTGGTGGTGGATCTGGCGGATCCCGACTGGTCCGGTCAGCTCAGCACCGTCCATCGGCTGCTGGATTCCCTCGGCAGCACCGCGTTGCGACGGGTGGTGGCGAACCAGATCGACCGCTGCCCGCTGGACGCTGTCGAAACGATCCGGCGACAGGATGCCCAGACCCTGTTTCTATCGGCCAAGCGCGGGGATGGCCTGCGGGGTCTGCAGGACTGGCTGCGCGGGCAGTTCTTTGATCCCGGGGCAGAATCAGATCCAGATGCAGGGCCTCCGCCCGAATGGCCGAGCTGATCAGCACGCTTCAGAACCCCCAGGCGGTGATCACCCTGGCGGTTCTGGTTCTGGCGATCGTTCTGTTCATCACAGGGGCCCTGGCGCCGGAACTCACCGGACTGCTCAGCCTCGGCCTGCTGGTGGCCACTGGGGTTCTGTCACCACCAGAGGCTCTGGCCGGATTCGGCAGCCCCGCCCTGATCACCCTGATGGGCCTGTTCCCGGTCTCCGCGGCCCTGTTCAAAAGCGGAGCGCTGGACCGCCTGCGTGCCCTGATCGCCTCGGAGCGGATCCGTTCACCAAGGCGCTTGATCGCACTGATGGCGTTCGTGATCGCGCCGGTGTCCGGCATCGTCCCCAACACACCGGTGGTGGCGTCGTTGCTGCCGGTGGTGGAGAACTGGTGCCACCGGCGCGGCATTTCCCCATCCAGGGTCCTGCTTCCACTCTCGTTTTCAACAGTGCTGGGCGGAACCCTCACCCTGCTGGGCAGTTCGGTGAACCTGCTGGTGAGTGACATCAGCCAGCAACTGGGCCATGGGTCACTGGAGCTGTTCAGTTTCACGCTGATCAGCCTGCCGATCTGGCTGGTGGGGGCGGCCTATCTGGTGCTGGCACCACGGGCCCTGCTGCCGGATCGTGGCCACGACCATGACGACCTGGGACTCTCGCCCCAGCGCAGCAGCTACAGCACCGAAGTCACCATTCCCCACGACTCGGAACTGGTGGGCGTCTCCCTGCACAACAGCCGTCTGCAGCGGCGTTTCGACGTGGATGTGCTGGAACTTCAGCGTTCCGGAGAACGGCTGCTGCCCCCCCTGGCGGACCGCAAGCTGCAGGCCGGCGACCACCTGCTGCTGCGGGTGACCCGACAGGACCTGCTTCGTCTTCAGCAGGACCACACGGTTCAGCTCACAACCCAGGGCAACAATGCCGGGTTCGACTTGAGCAGCGATGAGATAGGTGGTCAGAAGACGGTTGAAGTGCTGCTGCCGGCCGGTTCCACCCTGGCCGGCGCCAGCCTGCGCGAACTCCGCTTCCGCCAACGCCACAACGCCACGGTGCTGGCCCTGCGCCGCGGGCAGGAAACCCTGCAGGAACGGCTTGGGCAGATCGTCCTGAGGGAGGGGGATGTGCTCCTGCTGCAGGCACCCCTCGATTCCATCCGTGGTCTGCAGGCCAGCAACGACCTGCTGGTGCTGGATCGGCTCGAGGATGACCTGCCGACGGTGCGGCGCAAACCCCTGGTGGTGAGCATTGCGATCGCCATGCTTCTGCTGCCGACCCTGACGCCCATACCCCTGGTGGCCGCGGTGCTGCTGGCCACCGTCGCCGTCGTGGCCACTGGCTGTCTTCGCCCCGGTGAGCTGCAGCGCGCCATTCGTCTCGATGTGATCCTGCTGCTCGGCTCGCTCACCAGTTTCAGCGTGGCGTTGCAGACCACCGGCCTGGCCGATGCCATGGCCCAGGGTCTTCAACAGTGGCTGACGGGCTGGCCCAATTACGGCTCCCTGGTGGTGGTGTTCATCGGCACCACCCTGCTCACCCAGGTGATGAGCAATGCCGCCTCCGTTGCCCTGCTGGCGCCGGTGGCGGTGCAGCTGGCACCGGGACTGGACCTGCCCCCCACCGCCCTGTTGATCACCGTGCTGTTTGGGGCGAGCCAGTCGTTTCTGACCCCGGTCGGCTACCAGACCAACCTGATGGTGTTCGGTCCCGGGAGGTACCGCTTCCTCGATGTCACCCGTTATGGGATCGGCCTCACCTTGATCATGACCGTGCTGGTGCCGGCCCTGATCCTGTGGCGTTATGCCGCATCCTGATCAACACTGGTCGTTCTTCAAGTCGTCAGCTCCGTGCCCCTCCGCCAGGCGATCGAGCGCAGCCAGGGCTGGCACCGGCGACTCACCGTGCCCCAGTTCACCGTGGTCACCGGCCTGCTGGTGATCCTGCTGGGCACGCTGTTGTTGGCCACACCGCTGTGTTCCAGCAGCAAGGTGGGGCTCTGGGAAGCCCTGTTCACCGCCACATCAGCGATCACGGTGACCGGCCTGTCGATCATTGATGTCGGAGCCGATCTCACCACAGCCGGGCAACTGGTGCTGGCGATGATGATCCTGGCGGGAGGCCTGGGACTGATGGCCATCACCACCTTTCTCCAGGGGTTCGTGGTGAAGGGCACCGGTCTGCGGCGCCGACTGGACCGGGGCCAGACCCTCGATGAATTCGGCGTCGGCGGTGTTGGCAGCACATTCCGTGGCATTGCTGCGACGGCGGCACTGGTGATCCTGGTGGGTGCGCTGGTGCTGTACGGCTTCGGGTTCAGCGACATCCCTGACCGAGGCGAACGCCTGTGGGCCTCGGTCTTCCACAGCATCTCGGCCTACAACAACGCTGGCTTCGGACTCTGGTCCGACAGCCTTGAGCGGTATCACGACAACCTTCTGGTCAACGCCGTTGTGATGGTGCTGATCGTGATGGGGGGACTGGGCTGGCGGGTCACCAGTGATCTCGCCAGTCAAGGGGTCCGCCGCGGCCGGCGGCGGCTCAGCCTTCACACCCGGCTGGTGTTGCGCACCACGCTGCTGCTGGTGGTGTTCGGCACCCTTGGCCTTGCCCTGACGGAATGGCTCAACCGCGGCGAGGTGTTCATCGGGATGGCCTGGCGGGAACGCTGGATGACCGCCCTGTTCGAATCGGTCACCGCCCGAACGGCGGGGTTCACCACGGTGCCCTTCTCACTGGAGAACATCACCGATTCAGGCACCCTGCTGCTGATGGCGCTGATGTTCATCGGTGCCAGTCCGGGGGGGACGGGCGGTGGCATCAAGACCACCACCGTGGCCGCCTTAATGGCAGCGACGCGATCCACCATGCGCGGTCGCGATGCGGTGGTGATCCGCAACCGCGAAATCCCGGACAAGGTTGTGCTGAGGGCCCTTGGCATCACCGTGGCGTCACTGCTGTTTGTTCTGGCGATGGCGTTGTTGCTGAGCATCGCCAGCAACCTCAACGGTGCAGAACCCTTCACGTTTCTGGAGATGCTGTTCACCTGCATCTCGGCCTTTGCCACCGTCGGCCTCGATCTTGGGGTCACGGAGCAGCTGGGACGCTTCGGCCAGGCTGTGCTGATGCTGGGAATGTTTGTGGGGCGGCTTGGGATTCTGTTGCTACTGAGCGCCATCTGGGAAGTCATGACCCGGGAACAGATCCACATCCATCGCCAGAATCGGATTGGTTATCCCCGTGAGGACCTGTATGTCTGACCGCCGTCTTTGGGATCACCAGCGATGAGGGAATGGTGGCAATGGAGCCCGCTCCAGGGCAGCGAGCGGCTGGGCTTCGCCGTCGTCGGCGTTGGTCGTTTCGGGATCGCCGTCTGCCGAGAACTGCTGCAGAACGGGGCGGAGGTGCTGGCGGTGGACCGCTCGGAACGGGCCGTGGATGAACTGCGTCAGCTGGAGCCAACCGTGGAAGCCCGGGTGGTGGATTGCACCGATGAGGAATCGCTGCGAGAAGCCGGTGTGCTGGACATGGGCACGGTGGTGGTGGCCATGAGTGAACCGATCGAGGCCAGCATCACAGCAACCCTGATCGCCAAGGACAGTGAGGGCACCAGGGTCCGTCAGGTGATCGCCCGCGCCACCAGCGAACTGCACGAAAAGATGTTGAAGCGGGTTGGTGCCGACCGGGTGATCTTTCCCTCCCGCATGCAGGGAGAACGACTGGGCCTTGAGCTGGTGCGCCCCAACCTGATGGAGCGTCTGGCCCTGGATGAAAAGCACTGCATTGAGGAGATCAAGGTGCCGGAGCCATTCATGGGCCGCTCACTGCGTGATCTGAATCTGCGCAAGAACTTCCGGGTGAATGTGCTGGCAGCGGGCCCCCAGAGCAACCTCACGGTGAACCCCCCGGCCTCCCATGTGCTGGAGGAGGGCCATCTGCTGGTGGTGATGGGCCTGGTGGATGACCTGCAGCGGTTGCCCAAAACCTGACGGTCACCCCCATGCTCTGCCTCGGCCTGATGAGTGGCACCAGTGCCGACGGCGTCGATGCGGTGTTGGCTCGCTTCCAGGGTGCTCCCGATCGTCCTGAGTGGCAGCTGCTGAGCCATCACCACAGCCCCTACCCAGCTGCACTGCGGGACGAGCTGGTGCGAATCGGCCAGGGAGAACCACGACCGGCCGCGGCCCTGCTGGATCTGGCGGAGGCGGTGACCGAACACCAGGCGCTGGCGGCTCGCGGCGCCGACCCCGATCAGCGCGCGAGCCTGATCGGTTGCCATGGCCAGACCCTCTGGCATCGCCCACCCAGCAGCACCAGGCGCGGCGCCAGCTGGCAGTTGTTGCAGGCTCCGCTGCTGGCCCAGCTCTTGGCACGGCCAGTGGTGCACGATTTCCGCGCCGCCGACCTGGCCCTGGGAGGTCAGGGGGCGCCCCTGGTGCCCAGGGCCGATGCTGCCCTGATCGGGCCTGGGGACGGCTGGCGGGGGGTGCTCAATCTGGGGGGCATTGCCAACCTCACCCTGATCCCCCCGCGCTGGGGACCGCAGAAGCAGGAACCGGTCCTGGGCTGGGACTGTGGACCAGCGAACAGCCTGATCGATCTGGCGATGGAGCAGTTCAGCGATGGCCAGCAGCTGTTTGATCGGGACGGTGCCATGGCCGCAGCAGGACGTTGCGACAACGATGTGATTCAGCGTTGGCTTCAGGAGCCCTACTTTCAGCTCAGCCCACCGAAATCAACGGGGCGGGAATGCTTCGGCCAAGAGGATCTCAGACGTCGCCTGCAGGAGCTGGGATCGTTTGAGAGGGCCGATGCGGTGGCCACCCTCACCGGCTTCACCGCGGCGGTGGTGGCTCAGGATCTTGACCGATTGCGGGCGGACAGAAGCATCCACCTTCTGGAGCTGCTGGTGGCCGGCGGCGGCTGCCGCAATCCAGTTCTGATGAGCGAACTCCAACGTCGCTGCCGGGGACTGGCCGTCCGAGCCAGCGATCAGATTGGTCTGGCTGCGGAGGCGAGGGAGGCGCTTGTCTTTGCGCTGCTGGCCTGGTGGCATCACCGCGGCCACCCAGGCAATGCACCCGCCATCACAGGCGCAACGCGGGAGGCATGCCTCGGCGTGAGGGTTGATCCCGGCTGATCGGGGCTGATTCAGGGACGGTGCAGTCGCAACCGCCTTGGAGCGCCCCGAAGACGACGGGGTTGCTGGGCCTCGAGGGCGGAGCGCAACCGCTCTTCCCTTGAGGGCAGCGGCGCCTCAGCACTCTGTTCATGCCTCTGGACTCCCTGCTGGATCAGCACCCGCGCCATGTTGCTGACCGTGCGTGACTCCTGATCAGCCAAGGCCGTCAAACGGTCGCAGAGATCCTCTGGCAGGACCACCTGAATCCGCGGGGATTTGGGCTTCCCGCTGGAGGACGTCTGACGGGTAGGCACAACCGGATCTCCAGGGGGAGTCTCAGCTACTCGAAAGTGTACAGAGGTGGGCAAGGGTAGTATCCATGACTATGGTGGGGGCATCGGTCCTCCTCGGAGTGCCCCATGCCCGAATCCACAACGACCACCCAGCGCCGCAGCCGGCGCACCACTGGCCGTCGCCGCCCTCAACGAACCCCTGAGAACAGTGACGTGCTTGTGTCCGCTGTGATCAGCACGTATTTGCTCACCCACCTGCACCACGTGTTGCAACGGGCTGAATACGGCGCCGCCCAGGAGGGCAGAAACTCCCAGGCCGCCAATTACGCCCAGCTGCGCAAGGTGCTCTGCATGGATGCCCGCAGCATGGAAGATGCCTCCGCCCTTGGACAACGGGATGACGTGCTGGACCAGGCAGCCTGACGATTGTCGAGCGACTGAATAGCGTTCCAGCAGCCGCATCGATGACCATGGCCGGCCATGCCGCCGCTCTCTACGAGCGCATCCGCAGCAACCCAGAACAGACCCAGGCCTTATTCCGGCAGGCGCTGCAGGATCCCTCCGGTGCCATGGCCTCCATCTGCCAATTCGGCGAAGACCAGGGGCTCCCTGTCACCCCGGATGAGGTCAGGCAGCATCTGGCCAGCCTCGACGATGAGGCCAGCCATCGCTGGGTCGTCAAGGCACGCGGCGGGCTTTAAGCAGCTTGCTCTCCACGATCCGCGCGCCGGACACCTGCCCTGATGTCGGTCTGCGGCGCTCGTAGCCGCCGCCACCGGCCCAGCTGAAAAACAACAGATAGCTCACGATGGCCAGACCGGCGGCCACCACAACCGCTGCCAGCTGCTCCAGTTTCAGCACGGCCTGACTCCCGGGTGTCCCATTCACCAGTCTGCCGGCAGGGATGATGGGAACTCAATGCTCCCGGCCGGTGCTGCGACTCGAAAACGTCAGCAAGATCTATCCGACCGGGGAGGTGCTGCGCAACGTCACCTGGGAGGTGAAGCCAGGGGATCGCATCGGCCTGGTCGGCGTCAACGGTGCCGGCAAGTCCACCCAGATGCGCCTGATCGCCGGGCAGGAGGAACCCAGCAGCGGCCAGGTGGTGCGTCAGGGCGATCCGCGAATCGCCTTTCTGCAACAGGAATTTGACGTCAATCCCGAGCGCAGCGTGCGCGAGGAACTGTTTCAGGCCTTCGGGGAAGCCGCCGTTGTTCTGAACCGCCAGCGGGAGGTGGAGGAGGCAATGGCATCCGACAAGGCAGCTGAGGATCCCGACCACCTCGATCAGCTCATCCATGAGCTGGGGAGGCTGCAAACCCGGTTTGAGGCTCTCCACGGCTACGAGCTGGATGCACGAATCGACAAGCTCCTGCCGACGATCGGCTTCACGCCTGAAGGCGCAGAACAACTGGTCAGCGACTACTCCGGCGGCTGGCAGATGCGCATCGCCCTGGGGAAAATCCTGCTGCAGGACCCTGACCTGCTGCTGCTGGATGAGCCCACCAACCACCTGGATGTCGAGACGATCCAATGGCTGGAGGGTTACCTGGTGGAGCAGACCGCGGCCCTGGTGGTGATCAGTCACGACCGCACCTTCCTGGATCGGGTCTGCAATCAGATCGTGTCCACCGAACGCGGCATCTCCCGCAGCTATCTGGGCAACTACACGGCCCACCTCGAACAGAAACAACTGGAACAGGAGGCCACCCAGGCCGCCTTCGAACGCCAGCAGAAGGAGATCGCCACCCAGCAGGCCTACATCGATCGCTTCCGCGCCAGCGCTACCCGCAGCACCCAGGCCAAAAGCCGCGAGAAACAGCTGGACAAAGTGGAGCTGGTAGAGGCTCCGATCGAATCGGTCTCAGGCCCCAGCTTTCGCTTCCCACCGGCCCCCCGCTCCGGGGCGCAGGTGGCGGTGATCGACAACCTCTGCCACAGCTATGGGGAAAAAATCCTGTTCCTCGGCGCTGAACTGGAGGTGGAGCGCGGCGATCGGATTGCCTTCGTCGGCCCCAATGGAGCCGGAAAATCCACCCTGCTACGCCTGGTGATGGGGACCGAAACCCCTGACGAGGGCAGCGCGCGACTTGGGGAACACAACGTGGTGGCCCGCTATTTCGAACAGAACCAGGCCGAAGCCCTTGACCTGAGCAAAACCGTCATCGACACGATGTTCGAAGCGGTGCCCGACTGGACGCAAACCCAGGTGCGCTCCCTGCTCGGCAATTTCTGCTTCAGCAACGATTCCGTGTTCAAGGAGGTGGGCAAGCTGAGCGGTGGCGAGAAGGCTCGTCTGGCCCTTGCCCTGATGCTGCTGAGCCCCTGCAACCTGCTGGTGCTGGACGAGCCCACCAACCATCTGGACATCCCGGCCAAACAGATGCTGGAGGACGCGCTCCGTGAGTTCGAAGGAGCTGTGCTGGTGGTCTCCCACGACCGCTACTTCATCTCCAGAGTTGCCAACCGGATCGTGGAATTGCGCGACGGCGAACTGGTGCTGTACCGCGGCGATTACGCCTATTACCTCGAGAAAAAAGAGGAGGAAAGGGCTGAAGAACGGGAGAAACAACTGGCTGCGGAGCAGGAAGCCAAACGCAAGGCCAACCGGGACAAGCAGAAAGCACGTCAGGAGCGCCGCAAAAAAGCCGCCTGACCAGCATTCTTGCCAAATCGGGGGAAACTTCACAGACCCTTAGGCAGGACAACTCATTTCGCTTTACCCAGCCATTACGTGTGCATAGGCTGACAAAACTGATCCCCGCCGCGATGACAATGGTCTCCCGCCCCAGCAACCACGACCATGCCGCGAATGGGGGCGCCCCCCACGAGCAGACCTGGGACGCCGTGGAGACCTACTTCGAGTGCATCACCACCTGCTCCCTCGATGACGGGGAATGCATCACCCGCTGCGTTGATCAACTGCGGGACAACGACGACGCCTGAGCGCAGCGCGACAGCAACGGATTAAGCGGCGAGATCCATTGGCGTCAGCGACACCGTGAGCGTTGTCTCGCCTCGCTTGATCGACAGGGTCAGCTTCCGTCCAACGCCATTGCGTTCAATGGCGGCCACCACCTGGGTGGGGCTGGCTGTGGCCACACCATTGATGGCAGTGATCACGTCATCCGGCTTCAGGCCAGCGCCGGCTGCGGGAGCACCGGGCTGAACGGAACGGATCACAGGGCCCTGAGGACCAGCCGCCAAGCCAACCCCGATCACGGGATGACTGGCTCGCCCCGTGTTGACCAATTGCTTGGCGATGCTGCGGGCCCGGTTGATCGGAATGGCAAAGCCGAGGCCAGCCCCGGGCCCCGAGCGGACCAGGGTGTTGATGCCGATCACCTCACCCTCCGCATTGAGCAGCGGACCGCCGGAGTTGCCGGGGTTGATCGCTGCATCGGTCTGGATCAGATCCAACCGCTTTCCGGAAATTCCCAGCTGGGCCACATTCCGGTTGAGGTTGCTGATGATGCCCATGGTCACGGTGTTTTCCAACCCGTATGGGTTGCCAACGGCAATCGCCCAGTCGCCCACCTTCAATCGATCGGAATCCCCCAGGGCGGCGATGGGCCAAGGCCCCTTGCCCTCCAGCCGCACCACGGCCAGATCCGTGAGACTGTCCTTGCCGACCACCTTGGCTTCAACGCTCCGCCCGTCAGTGAGCTCCACCTGAAGCGTGTCAGCCCCCTCCACGACGTGGGCATTGGTGAGCAGCAGCCCCTCGGCATCAAAGATCACACCGCTCCCCTGACCGCGTTGCACCCGGGAACGTGGGGCTGCAGCCCCAGGCACACCGAAGAAATGGCGGAAGAGTGGATCCATCAGCAGTCCCTTCGGCAGGCCCGTCATGCCTGAGCTGGTGACCGTTCGAGCCGTTTCCAGCGTGACCACCGCCGGACCGCTGCGCTCCACAGCCGCCGCAACGAAGGACTGGCGGGACAAGCCTGAAGGGGCGGACCTGGACTGGGCGCGTGATGCTGAGGGCAGCCATCCCTGAACAGTCACAGCACCAAGAACAGCTCCCCCGAGCAGCAACGAGGCAAGGGCGGAGATGGTCTTGGCAGGGGGAATCGACGTCACGGATGTCATGAATGCCGCTCTGACCGTAGGGAGCGGTTTGGGGTGCCAACAAGCCCCGAAACGGTTAGAGCTGTGACCAGGTGCAACCAACCCCGCCCTCGGCCCGTCAGGATGAGAGGGCTGGACGTGCCGGCTCACGATGCTCAGTTCCCTTTTTCCTCTGCTCTACGGCACGATTTTTGTGGCCCTGCTCTGGCAAGCCTTCCGGGTGATGGGTAAAGGCTTCCGCGCCGCCAGTGGCCCGATTGCGGAACCAAACGATCGGACGGGCCGCGTCACCGTGCACCCGGAGCTCTTGGACAACGAGGGCAAAATCACCGATGAAGCCTTGTTGACAGTGCGCTTCAGTGGCGACGACGACTCCCAGGAGGAAACCCCCGGACCTGGCGCTGAATAAGTTGGGACATTGATGCCCGAATGGGGTATCAACCAGGAAACGATCAGGGGACGTCCGAGTGGATCAGAAAACACGCATCGTTGCTGCTGTGATCAAAGGGGTGAAGTTGCCTCCCCGTTTCAGGTTGCGCCTGCTGAAGGAAGACCCCGTGCGGTTGGAGCTGAGCCTCACCCCCGCCTACGGCAAGGACCCGGTGACGGTTGGATTGGTGGAGTCACTCGATCTGGTGGCCCGACGCGACCGCGAGGGCCGGATCCCTCGGGATCTTCAGGGGACCTGGGACTGGACCGTCCGTCATGGAAAGGTGAGCACCGGGGGCTGGAACCCTTATCTGAAGGAGGCCCTGCAGACGATGTTTGAAACCGGCCTGCCCGCCATTGTTTTCGAAGAATTGACCGGCGAGGAATACCACCCCGTCGATGGCACCCGGCACGTGCGCTGACGCACCCAGGCGACCCGGATGTGAAGCCGTGCGAACGGCGACAGCAGAAGCGCTCAAGCCGAGCTAGGACGGAATCGCTTCGGCCTTTAAGGTTTTCTTCATGGCCAATCTCACGATGTCCATGGGCCCATTGGTCCGGCTCCTAACCGCCCTGGGAGCCATCAGCAGTTTGCTGCTGATGGCGTTGCTCAACCTCGTGCGTTGACACTCAAACCCAGGCAGGACGCTTATCCGATCGATGCGCTCCTGCCTGAGCTGTGCAACCGATTCCAGCCAGGCCGCACGTTGTTGCTCCAAGCCCCGCCTGGCGCAGGAAAAACCACCCGGGTTCCGCTTGCCCTGATCGGTGCCCTGGGGGATGAGATCCGCAGGGACGGGCGGATCTGGATGATTGAACCCCGCCGGCTGGCGGCTCGGGCCGCTGCAGACCGCCTGGCCTCCAGCCTCGAGGAACCGGTTGGACAGCGGATTGGCTTCGCCGTGCGCGGTGAGCAGCGGCGATCCGCCCGAACCCAGGTGGAGGTCATCACCGACGGCCTCTTTCTGCGACGGCTGCAGGCGGATCCCTCCCTGGACGGGGTGAGCTGTGTGCTGTTTGACGAATTTCACGAACGGCGCCGCGATGCCGACCTCGCCTTCGCCCTGCTGCGGGAAGCCGCCCCTTTGCTGCGGCCGGACCTGAGCCTGATGCTGATGTCAGCCACCTTGGACATCGCCGACCTGCGCTCACGGCTGCCCGAGGCCACGGTGCTGACCAGCGAAGGACGGGCCCACCCTGTCGACACCCTGCACCAACCGCCGCGGGCGGACGAACCGCTGCCTCAGCAAGTGCTCCGTGCCGTGGAGACCCATGGCCTTGATCTCCCGAAAGGCAGTGGAGTGTTGGTGTTTCTGCCTGGACTGGCAGAGATCGAGCGCTGCCGGGAACGGCTGGAGCACGCCGATGCCCTCAGGCACTGGCAGATCTGCCCCCTCCATGGCCAGCTGCCCCTGGAGCGCCAGAGCGATGCGCTGAAACGCTGCCCTGCCAACCGCGACGGCAAGCTGGTGCTGGCCAGTGGAATTGCCGAAAGCTCGGTCACCATTGACGGCGTGCGCTTGGTGATCGACAGCGGCCTGAGCCGGCAGCTGCGCTTCGATCCAAACACCGGCATGGAGGGCCTCGAGACCGTTCCCGCCAGCCTTGCGAGTGCGGATCAACGACGCGGCAGGGCGGGACGCCAGGGACCTGGTTGCTGCGTCCGGTTGTGGTCTCCAGCCGAGCAACAACGACGCCCCAGCTTCAGCCCACCGGAACTGCTGCTGGCGGACCCCCAACCGGTGGTGATGGAGCTGGCGGGATGGGGCGCAGGGCTGGGTGATGCACTCCCCTGGCTGGATCCACCACCCCAAGCGGCCCTGCGGGAGGGGCAAGGGGAGCTGAAAAGCCTCGGCATCCTTGACAGGGACGGCCGCTTAACCGCCATCGGCCAGCAGCTGACGCAGCTGGGGGTCCACCCACGCCTTGGTCTGTTGATGGTGGAAGCTCAGCGCCATGGCTGCAGCCAGATTGGCTGCGATCTGGCCGCCCTCCTGAGTGACCGGGATCCCCTGTCTGCAGCTGAGGTGGGCTGCGACCTTGAAGCCCGCCTCGAGGCCATGCGCGAGCAGAAGCGTTGCAAGCCCCTGCGGGAGCTGAGCCGTCAACTGAAGCGACAACTGGCGCGCCTGGAGATCGATCCCGATGCCGAGAGCACGGGCATCGACAGCGCCCAATTGATCCTCACCGCCTTCCCCAGCTGGCTCGCTTTGCAACGGCCCGGACAAACGGGGCGCTACCGACTGCGCCAGGGTCGTGGGGCCATCCTTCGCCCAGCAGACCCCCTGGCCGGCTCTGAGGCCCTGGCGGTGGCCAGGCTGGACATGGGCCAGAGGGACACGAGGATCCAGCTGGCGGTGCCCCTCAGCCGTCAACGGGTGGAGCAGCTGGCTCTTGAGCAAGGGGAATGGCTGGATCAGGTCACCTGGGATGACAAGTCAGAGCGGATTCGGGCCGAACGTCAGCTGAAGCTGGGGGCGCTGGTGCTTCGCCAGGAGGCGCAACCGGCTCCACCGGCCGAGCAGTGCCGAGATCTTCTGCTCAGCCGCTTCAGGGAATCCGGACGGCTGGAGCTGCTGCCCTGGTCCGACAGCTGTGAACAACTGCGTCGACGTCTGGCGCTGGCGCACCGCCACCGAGGGGCTCCATGGCCGAGCCGGGATCGCATCGCACTGATTGAGCATCCCGAGCAGTGGCTGGGGCCCTGCCTGGAGGGCTGTCTCAGCTGGCGAGACCTGGATGAACTCAGCCTGCAGGAGGCCCTCTGGGGTGAGCTGAGCTGGGAGCAACGCCAGCAGCTGAATCGGCTGCTGCCCCTGCGCCTGAGCATCCCCTCCGGCCGTGAAGCAACGCTCCGCTACGAGGATGAGGAGGTGGTGCTTGCTGTGAAATTGCAAGAGATGTTCGGCTGCCAGGAAGGGCCGACCGTTCTCGAGAACCAGCTGGCGGTGACCATTGAACTGCTCTCTCCCGCCGGTCGCCCCCTACAACGAACCCGCGATCTCAGAGGCTTCTGGCAGGGCAGCTACAGCGACGTACGCCGCGAGATGCGCGGCCGCTATCCCAAACATCCCTGGCCTGACAACCCGCTGGAGGCGACCGCAACAGCCTTCACCAAACGACGATCTGCTACCAGGGAATGAACGCCTCCGAGTGTCGTCGCAAGCACTGGCAACAAAAGTCCAACCTTTGTTACATTTGGCGCAACCACAACCGGTTCACCCCCATGTCTGACAACGCACGCTTCGGCTTCGTCAACTTCGCTGAAACCTGGAACGGCCGTCTGGCCATGATGGGCTTCGTCATCGGCCTCGGCACTGAGCTGCTGACCGGCCAGGGCATCCTGTCCCAGATCGGCCTCGGCTGATCCATCGCGATCTAAAAAAGCCCCTTCGGCCTGGCCGGAGGGGTTTTTTGGTGTCTGCTCATCCGCTCGCTGATGGTCCACAGTGGACCTCCACGAACCAACAGCCTTGGCACCGCTTTACGTTCAGAACCGTCGTGATGGCTCCAGGTTGCTGAGCAGTGCCCTGGTGATTTTCACCATCGCCGCAACCCAACTCCACCAAGCCTGGGGAGCAGCCGTGGCCATGATCAGCGCCGTGGTTTGCCTCTACTGGGGTTTCGCCTACCGACGTCTTGAGCGCTGACCGGATCCCCAGCTTTTCCGTCGCGGAACTCAACACCGCCGTCGGCAACCTGCTGGAACGGGGCTTTGCTCCGCGCTTCCTGGTTGAAGCGACCGTCTCCAGGCCCCAGCTCAAAAAAGGCCACCTCTGGCTGACCCTCACCGATGGGGAGGCAAGCATCTCGGCAGTGGCGTGGGCATCCCAGCTGCGGCAGCTCCGTTATCGGCCGGAAGACGGCGACGGGGTGACCGTGGTCGGCAAGCTGAATTTCTGGGCTGCACGAGCCAGTCTCAACGTCCAGGTGCTGGACATCCGCCCGAGCCTGAGCACCGTGCTGCGGCAGTTCGAGCTGGTGCGTCGCCGGCTGGAGGAGGCGGGATTGCTCGACATCACACGCCGGCGACCGCTTCCGCGGCAACCAAGAACACTGGCGGTTTTGACCAGCGCTCCCAGCTCCGCCTTGGCGGACATGCTTCGTACCGCCTCCGAACGGTGGCCGATGACACGCCTGCTGGTGGTGCCGATCCCTGTTCAAGGCAGCGTGGCAGCGCGAATCCGAGAGGTGCTGGGTCGCCTTGCCGAAGAAGCGAGCGCGCTGGGATTGGACGCCCTGGTGCTGGCCCGCGGCGGCGGCAGCCGCGAAGATCTGGCTGTCTTCGATGACGAAGATCTCTGCCGTGATCTGGCGGCCTTTCCGGTCCCCGTTGTGACGGGGCTCGGCCATGAGGATGACCTGACCGTGGCCGACCTGGTAGCGGATCATCGGGCCGCCACCCCGACCGCCGCCATCGTGGCTCTGCTGCCGGATCGGCATGTGGCGCTGCGGGAGCTGCAGCAGCAGCGCCAACGGCTGCGGGACCTGCGGAGCCGCTGGCTGGAACGCCAGCATCAGCGCCTGTTGGATCGTCGCCAGGCACTGGCTCTGCTGACACCGCAACGACGGCTTCAACAACTGCGGCAGCAGCTGGAACAGCGCCGCGCCCTGCTGAGGGCCCTGTCGCCTCAGCGCTGGCTGAAGCAGGGGCTTGCCCTCGTCAGCAATGCTCAGGGCATGGCCATCGATGGTGTGAAGGGTGTACGCAAGAAGGACACACTGACCCTCCGCTTCCAAGACGGCAGCATCGAAACCGTGGTGACCCAGGTGCGTCCACAAAACTCGTCTTCAACGCCATGAGCCAACCCAACGACCTGCAAGCCCAGATCGAAACCTGGCGCGAGGATGCCGCCGGCCTCAGCTACGAAGAGGCCCTGCAAGCCCTCGATCTGCTGCTGGCTGAGCTACAAAGCGACACGGTTCCACTGGCTGAGCTGCAGCAGCGTGTTGCGCATGGGGAGGTGTACCTCGACCACTGCGAATCACTGCTGAAGTCTGTGGAACGTGCCGTCGACACCCTCGACCCCGACAGCCTTGAACCAACCACCAATGCGTAAAGCTCTCCCCTGGATTTACCTTGCCCTGGCTGTGCTGGGCGCTGTTCTGCCCTGGAAAGCAAACCTGGAGTTCATCGCGGAGAGCGGCGGCCAGGCCTTCGACCTGGCGCGGTTCGTGGCCGATGCCTCCAGCACGGCAGCAGCTCGGTCCCTCAGCGCGGATTTGTTGATCGGGGCTACCGCTGTGACGATCTGGATCTGTGTGGAAGGACCACGACAGAAGATCAAAGGCTGGTGGCTGGCGATCCCCCTCAGCTTTGGCGTTGCCTTCGCCTGCGCAGCTCCGTTTTTCCTGTTTCTGCGCGAACGTCAATTGCAGGCTCAGGAATCCGAGTTGACCTCCTGAGCCGTCACGTCGATGGTGACATCGCTGGCGGGAACAGCATCGTTGGCTGAAGCCGACGCAGTTGAACCCACAGGCATGGATGTGCCACAGGCGGGGCATCGCTCAACACCCTTGACACTGGCGGTTCCGCAGGCTGGACACGTGACCATGCGCGACTGAAGAACCTTCCATCCGATCCAGCCAAGCCCCGTCAAGAGCAGAGGGAGCGCCAGCAGCACCAATGCCACCCCACCCACAAGATCCAGCAGGACGCGCCCAGCGGCTGTTGGCAACAGCAGCAGTAACAGAACGGCGAACCAAAGCAATGCTGGTGGACGATTCATCAATCAGGCAGACAGGGCTGTTCAGATCAAATCCAGCTTCGCAAAGTCGGCCTAAAGATCAAGCAGATGTGAGGTTCGGTTGTCCCTGAGCAGGCTGACGCAATCGCAGGCTCAATTCAACACTCCAACATTGGCCGAAATACAAAATCAATCCCACCAGCCAAACCCAAAGCGTTAAGACCAAAACACCACCAATCACGCCATAGGCCTGGTAGCGATTACCTAAAGAAATAATACTGAGACTGAGAACACTGTTCAGGATCGTGAGACTGAATCCGATCAACAAAGAGCCGGGGATCAGTGGTCTCAAAGGAACGCGACGACTGGGAAGAACGCGCTGAAGCAAGAGCGCCAACAACGACAGAAACAGAGTTGGAACAAGGATCTGTCCGAGTCGTGTCACTGGCCCCGTCCGCAGCAACAGTGACAACTCCGGCGCGAATTGCTGAAGGGTGGCAAGCAATTCATCCGGCAGCTGGCGAAAGCCCACGACCACCTGCTCCACTAGGAGTAAGGATGCCAGCAGCAACACAATCATGAAGGCTTCAAGACGACTACGGATGAACTGAATCGCCTGAAAAGAGAACGATTGTGACTGCGCTGGGGATGGCATCCACTCCTCCCACAATCGATCAGCGCCACGCTGAAGGGTCAAAAATGCATTGCTCGCGGTGACCAGAAGAACAACAACACCGAACAAACCTGCTCCGAATCCTTGGTCCACCAGGCCGCGCAATGTGGTCTCCACCAGGTCGAGCGCCGATGGCGGCAGGACAGGCGACAGACTGGCAAAAAGATAATCAAGACTTTCAGCCTTGCCGATGACATTGGCCACGACAGCAAGAGCAATCAGTAACAGCGGGAAAATTGATTGCAGCGTGAAATATGCAAACGCAGCACTGAGATCAACACATTCATGACTCACCCAACGCTGACCCGCTCGCCAGAGACTGACGACAATCCAGCGAAAGCGAGAACGTCGACTCAAGGCGAATACGCCACCTATTGGAACACTAACACCAGCGACTCACGCTAAAGCTGGTGAACCATGAGCAAAGCAAGGCACAAAAAAACCACCTCGCAGGGAGGTGGTTTCTTCGTGGGGGGGGATGTTGGCCGCAACGGCTCAATCATCAACTCCCGTATTGAGGAATGTTTTACCTGGCATTGAGCTATTTTCTCAGGGGGCTACCCCCCAAATATCGTCGCCGCTGATGCGTTTCA
>ERZ802826.162-NODE-162-length-21611-cov-12.0093_pt1 | contig 21611 bp, 16 predicted proteins | sample MGYA00345651_ERZ802826 | MGnify/ENA primary metagenome ERZ802826 (study PRJEB30503, sample SAMEA104212371) | marine metagenome | biome: Westerlies Biome; feature: [SRF] surface water layer (ENVO:00010504) within the epipelagic zone...; material: water...
TAACATTCAGGCTGACCGGCGCGCGCCTATTGTCGAATCTGCGCTGCGGTTCGAGGTAGCAGAACGGGTCAATTTTCGCGGTGAGGTGCTACAGACAATTGATGAGGATTCGCTCGCCGCAGTCGTCACACAATTACAGTCGCATGACATCAGCAGCGTTGCTGTGGGCCTGCTTCACGCCTATGCCAATCCTGACCATGAACGCCGCATAGCCACTATACTGGGTGCAGTGATGCCACATCTGTCGATATCCCTGTCTTCGGATGTATGCCCGGAAATCCGCGAATATGAGCGCCAGTCGACCACTGTCGCCAATGCCTATGTCAGGCCAATGATGAAAGGCTATCTTGACGATCTGGATGCGCGCCTTGATGCAGCCGGCTTTACATGCCCATGCCTGTTGATGACCAGCGCCGGCAGTCTTGTCACGATCGAAACGGCAACGCGCTTTCCCATTCGCCTTGTTGAATCGGGTCCGGCCGGCGGTGCCATTCTGGCGTCCCACATGGCGAACAGACTACAAGAACCAAAGCTGGTCTCGTTCGACATGGGCGGGACAACAGCGAAAATCTGCCTGATTGATGATGGAAAACCGCTGCTCAGCCGGGAATTCGAAATTGATCGGGCACACCGTTTCATAAAGGGCAGCGGCACACCGCTGAAAATCCCGGTTATAGAAATGGTTGAGATCGGTGCAGGTGGCGGGTCGGTGGCGCGTGTAGATGCGCTGGATCGCATTCGCGTCGGCCCCGATAGTGCCGGATCAATGCCAGGGCCCGCATGCTATGGCCGCGGCGGTGATCAGGCCACTGTAACGGACGCCAATCTGGTGCTGGGGCGGCTGGCAGCCGACAATTTTGCCGGCGGCAGCATGGTACTGGACCTGACTGCATCTCAACAGGTTCTGTCCGACCATATCGGCACGCCACTGGCGTTTGATCCGGTTGATGCCGCCAAGGGCCTTGTCGAGGTGGTGGATGAAAATATGGCAAGTGCCGCGCGTGTGCATGCGGCCGAACGCGGCATGACCCTCGAAGGGCGCACGATGATTGCCTTTGGGGGCGGTGCCCCGCTTCACGCCAGTCGTGTGGCCGACAAACTGGGCATCGACAGGATTATCATCCCTGCGGATGCCGGTGTCGGGTCGGCTGTCGGGTTTCTGCTGGCACCAGTTGCCTATGAGGTCGTACGAAGCCGCTATCTGCGCCTCGATGATATAAGGGAATCATCGCTGCCAGAGCTGTTTGACCAGATGCAGACCGAAGCTGAATCCGTGGTCCGGATGGCCCAGCCTGAAGGCCGGATATCGATTGAGCGTCATTGTTTTGCCCGTTATGTGGGTCAGGGACATGAGATCAAGATCACCCTGCCAGCAGGCAATCTTGATACCCGTTCGGCCAACGTGATCAGACAGGCCTTTGAAACCGAATACCGCGCCACTTTCGGGCTGCTGGTTCCCGGCATTGCCATTGAAGTTCTGACCTGGTCGCTGACCGCCATTGGCTCGGATACCGGCATCAATGAAGCGATGTCGCCTGACGCATCTGCAGGCACCATTCCGGCTGACCACCCACACGGCGATGATCTGAAAGCGGACAGTGCGGCTGGTACGCGGCGCATATCTGATCCTGGCGCGCCGACGGACCTGCCCTATGTGATTATGGCGCGCGGCCAGCTTGCCAGTGACATTGTCGGCCCGGCAGCCATCGAAGAAGCGCAGACGACAACGATCATTCCCGCTGGCTGGAGGGCAACGCTGAACGCTTCACGCGATCTGGTTCTGGACCGCAGCACATCCGCGCAAGACACACCTGCCGATAGCGGTTTGAGCCGTGCGGTCAAGCTGCAGGTATTGTGGGACCGCCTGATTTCGGTTGTTGAGGAACAGGCGCAGGCCATTATCCGCACTGCTTTTTCTACGTCCGTTCGTGAAGCTGGTGATCTGTCAGCCGGTATCTTTGATCCTGGTGGCCAGATGCTTGCCCAGGCCGTGACTGGCACGCCGGGACATGTCAACGCCATGGCCGCCTCGGTCGAATTTTTTCTGCAGCGATATCCGGCTGATGTGATGCAGCCGGGCGATGTCTATGTCACGAACGATCCATGGATGGGCACCGGGCATCTGTTCGATTTTACTGTCGTGACGCCGGTATTCCACAAGCAACGCCTTGTCGGACTGTTTGCTTCGACAGTGCATGTGGTGGACATCGGCGGCATCGGTTTCAGCCCGGATAGCGGCCAGGTGTTCGAGGAAGGTCTCTGCATTCCCATCATGCCAATGTTCAGCGATGGCAAGGCGAATGAAAATCTGTTCGACATCGTACGCGCCAATGTGCGCGAACCCGAACAGGTTGTAGGCGACATGTATGCGCTGGCATCCAGCAACGATGTTGGTGCGCGCCGCCTGCTGGGGCTGCTTCGTGATGCGGGCATGGATGATCTGGATGATCTGGGCGCGCATATCATCTCGACCTCGCGCCGCGCGATGGCCGAGGCGATTGGCACGCTGCCACAAGGCAGCTTTGAGAACAGCATGACAGTCGACGGATACGATAAGCCGGTGGAACTATGTGCACGGCTGCAGATCACCAAGGACCGGATCATTGTTGATTATGAAGGCACCTCGCCAACATCACCTTACGGTATCAATGTGCCGCTGACCTATGCGCGTGCCTACACCTCGTTCGGCATTCGCTGCATCGTCGGACATGATGTGCCGAACAATGCCGGATCGCTGCAGCCAATCGAGGTGAACGCGCCCGCCGGATCGATCCTCAATGCACCCCGTCCCTGCGCGGTGAATGTGCGGCATGTGATCGGGCAGATGTTACCGGATGTCGTGCTTGGCTGTCTTGGCAAGGCAGTGCCCGGACAGGTGCCTGCCGAGGGCAGCTCCAGCCTGTGGAACCCGATGTTGTCAGGAAGTCACGGTGTCATCGGCGGGTTGTCTTATGGTGAGGCAACGCCTTTTGCCGTGACTATCTTTCATTCAGGTGGTGTGGGCGCGCGGCCCGGCAAACACGGCCTGTCAGCCACTGCATTCCCTTCGGGCGTTCGTAATACGTCTGTCGAAGTTACCGAAGCCATTGCCCCGCTGCTGTATCAGCAGAAGCGGTATCGCACCGGATCAGGCGGTGATGGGCAGTGGCGTGGCGGCGACGGGCAGATCATCGAAATCGCCCATCGCGAGGGCGCACCCTTTGCCGTATTCGCGCTGTTTGACAGAATTGAACATCCGGCACGCGGGCGTGACGGGGGGGCGGACGGCCAGCCCGGCGAAGCCATGCTGTCGGACGGCAGAAAGCTGCGCGGCAAGGGCAAACAGATCGTGCCTGCCGGCCTCAGCCTGATTATGAAGCTGCCGGGTGGCGGCGGGTTGGGGTGACACGTTTCTGTGCGGTGATTCTGAACGGAGCATTCGCCGCCCCATAACCGTCATAGCCGCCGTCACGCTGCACAATTTCGAAAAATATTTCGCCTGCTGTCTGCTGTCCATACATCTGAAAGAATCGCCCCTCGGCATCCTCGTCATACATGATGCTGTATGTGGCCAGCCGTTCCAGCATATCGGGTGCCAGTCCGAAGCGCGCGCCCAGATCGTCATAATAGTTCGCAGAAATATCGAGGGGTGTGAACCCCCGCGCCACCAGCGCCTCAGCACTTGCAAAGATATCATGCGAGCGAAAGGCGATATGCTGCACCGCCGCGCCAAAGGTCTGACTGATGAACCGGCCAGCCAGCGTGTTCTGGTTTTCTGCGCCATTCAACGTGACCCGCAAATCGCCGGTTTTGTTCTGGATCGCGCGACTGCGCACCAACCCGCCCGGATCAACCACATCAACCATGGCCACCTTGTCCGCGTCAAAGATCGAAGTATAGAACAAGGTCCAGGTCAGCATTTCCTCATATTTCATCGTCTGCGCGATATGGTCGATCGTCTGCAGTCCCACCGCACTGTCTGCAGCGGCTGGTGTCACCTGATTGAAATCGATCTCCCACAAATCGCCAAGATCACCGCGCCGGTCGATAAAGCGCACCATCCCGCCGCCAACACCCCTTATCGCCGGGATCGACAATTCACCATCTGCCTGCCTTGTCTGAACCACCTCGGCACCAAGCTGGCGTGCGCGTTCTACCGTGTCACCTGCATTATCAACCCGCAACGCGATTTCGCACGCCGATACACCGTGGACCTCATAGCTGGAATGCGCAAAGCCGGATCCCTCGGAATTGATCAGGATGTTGATGTCATTCTGTGCCCAGCGCGCCACCTTCTTTGACACGTGATTGCCAACATGGACAAAGCCCAGCGCTGACAGAAGATCGGACAGTGCTTCTGCTTCCTCCTCACTGGTCGTGAACTCGATAAACTCATAGCCGGAACAGACACTGCGCTGCGGCATGGCTGGCAGTTCGGTCTTTATGCCCGGCTCAAGGCGACGCACATCATCCATCAGGCTGCGCAGTGATCGCAGCCCGTCATTGGCAATCATCACCGGACTGCCACCACGAAACTGGTCATTGAAGATTTCAAGCGACAAAGGCCCGTCATAGCCGGTTGCCATTACTGCCCGCATGAAGTCCACAACCGGCAAATCACCCTCGCCCGGCATATTGCGGAAATGCCGCGACCAATAGAACAGATCCATATCTATGCGCGGTGCATCCGCAAGCTGAACAAAGAAAATCTTGTCACCGGGAATTGACCGGATCGTGTCTGGATCGATGTTGCGTCCCAAGGTGTGAAAACTGTCAAGGATCAGCCCGACATGGCTGTGATCGGCGCGGCGCACCACCTCCCAGGCATCGCGGTGATCATTGATATGACGCCCCCACGCCAGCGCCTCGAACCCGATCCGGATATTGCGCGCCTTGGCTCGTTCACCAAGTTCGGCCAGATCATCTGCAGCACGGTCAATCCCGCCAAGTGCCAGCGGCGAGATGTTGGAGCAGATCAATACCAGATCCACGCCCAGATCATTCATCAGATCAAACTTCCGCTCGGCCCGGTCAAAGGCACGGCTGCGGTACGGTTCCGGCATGCCCTCAAAGTCACGGAACGGTTGAAAAAGCATGATCTCCAGACCAAAGTCAGCCACCAGCCAGCCGACATCGACCGGCCTGTCATCGCAGGCAATAAAGTCCTGTTCAAAAATCTCGATGCCGGTATAGCCAGCCCGCGAAATGGCGGCCAGCTTCTCGCGGAAGTCACCAGCAATTGAAACTGTCGCTATCGAAGTCTTCATCATCAGGCCTTCTCTAAAACAATCACTTACCTGCCCTGCAGATCCCTTATTTGCCCTGCCAGTGCGGCGCACGCTTTTCGAGAAACGCCTTACGGCCTTCCGCCGCATCGTCACTGGCCAGCATCTTTTCATAGGCCGGATATTGACCGGCAAATGCCGTTTCCAGATCTGGCGCCGCAAGACCCCGATCGATCATCTGCTTGCTGGCGCGGACCGACAGCGGCGCATTGCTGCAAATCAGCTGCGCCATCTGCAAGGCCTCAGCTACTACATCCGGCCCGTTCGGGCCAGGCGCGGCAATGTGATTGACGATCCCCATGCGCGCCGCCTGTTCTGCATTGAACATCGCGCCCGTCAACACCAGCTCCATCATCCATTTGCGCGGCATGTGGCGGGCCAGACGATGCAATCCGCCACTTGCCGCCTGACCAATCCGTGGTTCCGGCAAGGCAAATCGCGCCGCCGGCACTGCAATACACAAATCACACGCCAGAACCAGCTCCAGCCCGCCGCCAAGGGCATCACCATTGACCGCCGCGATCACCGGCTTTTCCAGATCAAACCGTTCAGCAAGGCCGCCAAACCCGCTTGGCGGCAGGTTGCGCCGGTCAAGGCTGTCCGCATTGGCAAGGTCCGAACCGGAACAAAAAGCCCTGTCGCCCGTTCCGGTTATAATGGCCACCAGCAGCGCATCATTGCTGTTAAAGTCATCAATCAGATGAGCAAGCTGATGATGGGCGGCAGGGTCCAGCGCGTTGCGACAATGCGGCCTGTCGATGGTCAGCAGAAGAATTCGGTCTCTTGTCTCCCACCTGATCCCGGCCTCAATCGCCTGCATGGACACTGCACCCCCGTCTAGGCGTTCATTGCCGCCCGAATATCCTCATCCGCCATTTCACGGCCCAGGTAGGCCTCGATCACAGCAGGATCATTCTTCACAAAATCGGGCGTGCCCTCGGAAATCTTTTGGCCATGGTCCAGAACGCTGATCGTATCGCAGGTCGCCATGACAACCTTCAGAATATGCTCCACCACAACGATGGTCAGATTATATCTCTCCTTCAGCGTCATAATCGTGGCCATCAGATTGTCCACATTGACTGGCGATAAGCCGGCCCCCGGCTCATCAAGCAGTAGCATTTTTGGGCGCATAGCGATTGCCCGGCCCAATGCCAGCAAGCGGCGCTGACCACCCGACAGTTCGGCTGCTGGAATCTCGGTATAATCGGCAAGCCCGATGAACTCTAGCAACTCCAGCATCTCGTCCTTAATTGCCTGATCATGTCGACGCACCTCAGCCCCCTTATAGAAGGGAGCCAGCGGCCCATATTTCGTGTGCGGGTGATACCCGACCATGACATTTTCCAGAACACTCAGCTCGCCATAAAGACGCAGCAGCTGGAAAGTCCGCGAAAGGCCGCATCCTGCAATATAATGTGGCGGCTTGTCAGTAATGTCCCGGCCATCGAACTCTATGTAGCTGCCCGCATCCGGCTTATAAACACCAGTCAGCAAATTGAAGAAGGTAGACTTCCCCGAACCGTTCGGACCGATGATCCCGTGAACCGTGTTCTGTTCAATCCCGAGGCTGATCTTGTCAATCGCCTGTAATCCTCCAAAGCTCTTGCTTAGGTCACGCGTTTCAAGCAGTGCCACCCAACTTCTCCTCGCTTCTGCGAATAAACCTGCGGTTTCGCTGAATACCTTCAAACAGGCCCCCAATACCGCGCGGCATGAACAAGACCAGCAACACCATGCTGATACCAAATACCAGCGGCTGGATGATTATTGGCCGATCCATGAAATACACCACCAGATCCTTTGTCTGGTCATAGGCAATGGTAACCACAATCGCGCCGATCACACCGCCCCACACATTGCCGATACCGCCAAGAACCACCATCAGCAGCAGGGTCACCATCTCGATGACAGTGAAGTTGTTGTGGTGCAGATAGCCAGGTGGCATATGGGCGAAAAGGGCACCCGCCAAGCCGGCATAAACCGCGCTCAGAACAAACGCCAGCAGCTTGTATTTGACAACATTGATGCCGTTTACAGACGCTGCAATTGTATCTTCACGCACGGCCTGAAAAGCACGACCTGTCGCCGAGCGCAGGATCGAGAACGAAAAGTAGATGCCAAGAACGGCGGCGGTCATGACCAGATAATAATAGCTGGCGAAATCATCGAATACGAAGCTGCCAATCGATGGCGACGGGATCATCATCAGGCCGGTGCTTGATCCCAGAGCCGGCGTAACGGCAATGAAAATCCTTACCGATTCACCGAGTCCCAGTGTGGCAAGCGCCAGATATGCCCCTTCAAGACGCACCGATGGCAAGCCGACAACAAGCCCGGCAGCCGCCGTAAACAGCACAGCGATTGGAATCGAAACCCAGACCGGCAAGCCAAAGCCCAGCGCCCCGCCAAAGCCGCCAGGTTCGAGCGAAAGAACCGCCGACGTTACCGCACCGATTGCGTAAAGGCCGATATGACCCACTGTGACCTGGCCACAAAATCCCTTCACGATATTCAATCCGACCGCCAGAAGAATGAAAAGGCAGGCCCGGTTTGCCAGATCGATCAGATACTCATTAAAGAATGTTGTCATGATCCATGGCAACGGCAACAGCAACGCATAGGCAATGACCCATGGCAGCAATCTGTGAATGCGCGCCAATGCCTCAATCATGTTTGCCAGTCTCGACAAGAAAAACATCAAAACCAGTTCCTTACTATTGCACTGTCAAAAAAATAGAAGCCACTGGCCGGATAGTGAACTCCACCCGGCCAGCAACTGGATTGAGTCCTACTCGAGACCGAAATCTGGCTCCATGGTCACGCGTGCAAGCACTTCTGTTTCGAAGTCCTCACCACCCTTGGTGTAACCAATCAGAACTGCGGTCCGGTTACCGTCACGGCACTGCGGTGTTGGTGCAGCGCAGAAGCTGATCGGACCAGACGCAAGGCCTTCATAGCCTTCGACACTGGCGATCGCATCGCGGATAGCCGTACGGTCAGCAGCCAGCGAAGAGCTGGACAGCTCTAGGTCAGTGCTTTTCAGCGCCATTTCCATGATCCGCACAAGGTCATATGCCTGTGAAAAGTCATGATCAGGAGCGTGAATGCCATAACGCTGGCGGGTCATCTCGTTGAACAGCTTGGCAATAGGGCGATCATCAGCGGCGGCGTAGGCAGCTGTGAAGAACACACCCTTTGCAGCGTCACCGGCAATCTTTGGAACCGGTGCGTTCGACGCGGACGATGAACCGATACGCCGAACGTCTTCACCAATGCCAGCTTCATATGACTGAACCAGTGCACGGGCCATTGTTTCTGCCAGGGCAGCCACAAGGATACCGTCAACATTTGCAGATTTGATCTTCTGCATGTGTGAACGGAAATCGACTTCCTTTTCCTGCACATCAGCGCGGTACGCAGGGTCGACGCCAAAGCGAGAACGCATCTGCTTTTCCATGTTTGCGCAGTCACCAACCGATGCCGCGTCCGCAGCACAGATATAGGCGATCTTGGTGCCGATGTTCTCGCCAACATACTTGGCGTTCACACCACCGTAGTAACGCCCAGATACAGGGATACGGAATACCCACTCACTGCCCTTCTGAGTGATCTTCGCATTTGTTGAATGCGGGATCATCTGCGCCACGCCAGCCTTTGCGGTGACGTCAACAATTGGCAGCGAAACTGATGAACAGGTTGATCCGATCAAGAGGTGGATCTTCTCCTGGAAGATCAGCTTGTTGGCATTTGCAACACCCTTGTCTGACTTACACTCGTCATTCATCAGAGTGGCCTTGATCATGTTGCCATTGATGCCGCCAGAAGCGTTGATCGCATCAATTTCATCCATAACCATCTGACCATAGGCCTGACCGTTCTCACTGACCATCCGCATGGTGATACCAACACGAATGTCATCAGCAAATGCAGCGCTTGCTGTGAGGCCAACACCGGCCGCAACAACACCAGCTATCACTTTTTTCTTCAGGTGCATTGTTTCCTCCACAATGTTTTTGTTTAAAGTCCCCATAGTGATTGTAACCACTATGCCTTTACTTTTGCTTCAATCCCCAACAATCCTGACGGCTTGAACATCAGAACCAGGATTAACAGCAAAAATGCGTAAATGTCTTTATGACTTGGCGAGATATAGGCAGCACCAAGATTTTCGAAAACGCCAACCATGATGCCCCCCAGAATGGCACCCGGCAGTGATCCAAAACCACCTACCACAGCCGCAGCAAACGCCTTCATTAACATCAGATAGCCCATCTCGACCTGCACCGACTGCATAGGTCCAATAAGGACACCTGCCGCAGCTGCAAGCCCGCACGCAAGTCCAAAAATCAGCGAAATCATCAGCGGGACATTGATCCCCATAAGATAGGCAATATCCTTGTTGTGAGCGACTGCACGCACTGCGAGCCCGGTCTTGGTGTGCCGCAAGAAATAATGCAGTCCAGCCATCAGAACGACCGATATGATAGCCGTCAGTACATAGCTTTCAGGCACTTCGATATCGCCAGAAAATTGCAGTCGCGGGATATAGTCAAGGTTTGCACGGAATGGCTCAGCCTCGGCACCCCAGATGAAATAGGCAACATTCACCAGCGCAACGGACATACCGAAACCGCAGATGATCATGCCCATGCCAGCAACGGTGTAACCGCCACCAGCCCGCGTCAATCTTCGGTAGAAAACTCGTTCTACAGCCATGCCCAGCAAGGCCGTCAACACCATCGCCCCAATCAGCGCAACCGGATAGGGAAGCCCCACATTATGCGCCAGCACCAGACCAAAGAAGGCACCAAACATGTACATCTCGCCATGTGCAAAATGGACGATATCAAGGCCTGAATAGATCAGCGAAATACCCAGCGCTACGATGCCGTAGACGACACCGATGGTGACACCGAAAATAATAAATGCCAGCAGCGAGTTATAGTCGAATCCCATTATATTCCCCCGGCTTTCGTCTTTCTTGTGACGGCCTAGTTCCTCAACGCTTTCGATGTGTCGGCCACCGAACCGCCAAGGAATGACTCCTTGACCGCCGGATCGCTGATCAGATGATCGGCCTCGCCTTCCATCATGATCACACCGTCACGAATGATATATCCGTACTGCGCCAGAATCAGCGCCATACGGACATTCTGCTCGACCACAAGCATGGTCACGCCTGATTTGGCGATGCGGTTTATGTTGGCAAAAATCTCCAGCACAACTTTCGGCGCCAGCGCGGCACTCGGCTCATCAAGCATCAGCATTTTCGGGCTGGCCATCAGGCCGCGGCCGATCACCAGCATCTGCACCTCGCCGCCCGACAGCGTGCCGGACATCTGCTTGCGCCGCTCGCGCAATACCGGAAAGAATTCGTAGACCCGCTCCAGATCAGCCTTCGTGCCCTCGCGGTCACGACGTGTATAGGCACCCAGAACAAGATTTTCCTCGACCGTCATCGCCGGATAGGCCTCTTTGGCCTGGGTCACTTGAACAAGGCCAAGGCGCATACGTTCGTGCGGTTTCAGATTGGAGATATCGACGCCGTCAAACAGGACGGTGCCTTCCATCAGCGGAATCAGGCCGGAGACAGCTTTCAGCAACGTCGACTTTCCGGTGCCATTGCCACCTAGAAGGGTAACGATCCCGCCCGTTGGAACTGTCATATTGACACCGCGCAGGATTTTCAGATTGCCATAACCTGCGTGGACGTCTTTTACCTCAAGCACCCGCTCCCCCGTTATTTTTTTTGCGGTACCTGCCAAGGCAAAATGCATCAAAATGCAATCCATTACCTACATCGGCACCTTTATGGAAACGATAGTAAGGAGAGTTTTTCCATACGGAAATATAAATTTGATAAAAACCCATCAAAATTATTTTTCTGTCTAACATGCATATCGGATCAAATCTTTTTTGCTGGACGCTCAATAGGTATTGTTCATTCGGTCAATAATGGTCTGGACCATCACATCGGGTGCCGTCTGCCACCAATGGTGCGCGGAAAAAATTTCAACTTCGACCGGCCCGCGATAACCAGCTGCCTCAACCATGTGCCGCCATCCCCGCAGATTGATCAGCCCGTCCCCCGGCATGCCCCGATCCAGCCGTAGATCACGCGTGTCGGGTAACCAGTCGGATATATGAAAATTCCGGATCAGCGGCCCGGCCTGCATCAGCCGGTCTGCGATATCCTGCTCCGACCACAGGGCATAGGCATCAACAGCCAGACCGATCTGATGCGTTTCATCCAGCCTGCCCAGCACATTAAGTGCCTCACCCAGACTGGAGACGCAGGAACGCAGACCGCATACCATCGGGTGCAGCGGTTCAAAGGCGATCCTGGTGTTGTAGGGCCGTGCAAGGGCGTCAGCTTCGGCCAGTCTGTCAACCAGTTCGGCGCGCGCATCATCAATCGTCTGCCAGTCACACCCGGCCGCCGCATTCGGCCCAAATCCGCCCGTGATCATTACCACTGTACGCGCATCAAAACTGTCCGCACGGTCCAGCATGGCACGCAAATGTTCACTGCCGGCACCCAGCTCGGCAGCGCACAAGGAATCAGCGACAAGTCCACTATCCTTCCAGATAGACAGCGCCTCGGCTTCACCGACTGCCTCCACCATCGGGTTCCAGATGGCGGTGCGTTTGATCTGCGCGTCTACCAGAACGCCGACAGAGCTGGCAAAATCACACGTCCCAGACAGGCACACCTGATGAATGCACAGATCATCCAGGCTGATCACACGCGGCGTCATCACCAGGTTGCCCGCCCGCCTGTCACGTCAAACACCTGACCTGTTGTGAAACTGCACGCAGGTGACGCAATAAAGGCGGCCATATTGGCAATTTCCTCGGGCGTGCAGAACCGGCCCATGGGAATACGCGCTTTCTTGTCAGCAATGTATTCAGGATTCATCCCGTCCAGCAAGTCAGTCACCGCAATCGACGGAGCAATCGCATTCACCGTGATATCAGACGGCAGCACCTCGCGCGCCAACCCCTTGGCAAGCCCGATGACACCGGCCTTGGCAGCACCATACGGCACCGCACCCGGATTGCCTTCTTTGCCTGCCACTGACGAAATGATGATGATGCGCCCGCGCTGACGTGCCCGCAGATGATCAATGACAGATTTCACCGTCAGAAACACCCCTGTCAGGTCAACCGACATCACCGTCTGCCATTCTGTCAGTGAATAATCCCACATCGGCTTGGTTGGCCCATTGATGCCGGCGTTTGCAACCACCCCGTCAATGTCGCCAAGCGCCTGCAGGCTGGCGGCGAAGCCGGCTTCTGTCTGCGCCTCGTCAGAAACATCCACCGCCTGACAATCGGCGAATACAGGATTGTCCTGCATTGTCGAGACATCAAGGTCCCATCCCGAAACGCGGGCACCAAGCTCATGAAAGCGGGTGCTGATGGCAAGACCGATGCCCCGCGCCGCACCTGTCACAATAAAGGCCTGACCGGCGATATCCCTTGGATCATTCATGCATCTGGTCCCCCTGACCTTGTGCTCAGCCGGTTTCCAGCTGATTGCAATCGCCGCGCGACTACCGGTTTGGTACCCATTGCAGGATATGCTGGCCAACAGCCACCAGCTCATCATCCTGATTTGTCACCTCGATCGTACCGGTGGACCGCTTGCGGTCAGTGTCGATGCCACTGATCTTGTAATTAACTGTCCCCGTATCGCCGATGACCACCGCCTTCAGAAAGCGCAGCTTGTCATAACCCACCGACACCGGCGTTTCATCTGCATCACGGCAATGCGCGATGGCCTGTGTTGATACCGTGGACATGAACCCGACTAACAGCGCGCCATGCGCCATCAACCGCCCATATGAGGATTTTTCCATGTAGGGCTTGTTCACATGGTTGGGTGAAAAATCGCCAGTGATGCCAGCGAACTGATAAACATCACTTTCAGACACTGTCTTGGTAAAGCTGGTTGCATCGCCCAGCTTGACATAGAAATCAGCCATCTAACCCGGCCTCCTGTTAAAGTTTGATCTGCTTGCTATCTGAGGCGGCCGCTGCCGTTGCCAGCGTTGCCTCCAATGATTTGCTGCCTTCCAACGCGTCGATACGTGGTGTCTCGGTTCCGTTTGCCACTGCACACAGATGCCGACATTGCGCGATATAGGCATCGATGAAAGCTGTCTCGATACCCTGTGGATGAATCTCTTTCTGCCAGTCGCCGTCGCTTTCATCATGGGTCCACAACACCAGATTGGGAAATTCCAGCGCGCCCTTAGTGCCCATGAACCGAATGGCATTCTGGCCAGTGCGCGGAAACTTCACACTTTCCCCGAGTGCCATTTCCCACGTCCAGGGCGACGGCGTGCGGTCCGAAAGCACAAATGTGCCAACCGCTCCATTGGCAAACCCCATGCTGATGGCCACCGCATCTTCCTTGGCAAACTGCTGGTCGGCATGCGTAACATGCGCTGACACCGAGGCAATATCACCGCAGATAAAGCGCAGCAGATCAATCTCGTGGATCAGGTTGGTCAGGATCGGGCCCGCAGCCTCATCGCGCCGCCAGTCCGGTTCGTAATAGGCATCATCCTTGCGCGTTGTCCATTGGCCGCTGACAGCAATCAGCTTGCCAATGCGCCCGCTTTGCAGAATGTCACGCGCGCGCGCGGCACACGGGTAATAGCGGCGCTGATGCCCAACCAGAACATGACATCCCTGTGTGGCGGCAAAGCTGGTCACCTCATGGGCCTCATCGATCGTTGCCATGATCGGTTTTTCAACAAGAACAGTTTTCCTATGGCGCAGCACTGTCATCACATCGGCATGATGCCGTTCAGTCGGAGTGGCGATGATCACCGCATCTATATCAGCCTCTGACAACATCTGTTCGGCATCCGCAAAAATCGGAATGCCGTGTGTTGTGCCCAGTTCACTGGCGGCTGGTGACGGGTCTGCGATGGCAACCAGCACAGCCTCGTCCACGCTGGACATTGCCTCGATATGACGCCTGCCTATGGACCCGGCACCGATCAGCGCGATGTTGCAGCTATCTGCCATCAGTTGCCTCCCATTCCGGTTTCAGCATTGTGATCCATGAACAGCGCGGCATCCATCACCTTTGGCGGCGCGTCCATGCGCGGGGCAAAGGCCATGCGGTCCAGTACATCGCGCTGCAAATCTATTCCCGGCGCAATTTCCAGAAGATGAACACCGTCTTCACGCAGGGCAAAGACAGCGCGCTCGGTCACATAAAGAACAGTCTGACCCGCCTTCAGTGCCTCGGCGCCAGAAAATGTGATCTGGTCAACGGCCTCAACCAGTTTGCATATCTTGCCATGCGCCTCGATACGCAACTGCCCGTCCCCTGTCTGCTGACGACTGCCTCCCGTATCAAATGTGCCGCAGAAGACAACCTTGCGTGCATTCTGTGCAATATCGATAAAGCCGCCCGGCCCGACGGTATTGCCCGCCAGTTTCGAAACATTGACGTTGCCAGCAGCATCCATCTCCCCAAATCCCAGAAAGGCGATATCCAGCCCGCCACCAGAATAGAAATCGAACTGTGACGGGCCATCGATCATCGAACTGGGATTCATGGCATAGCCGAACAGATCACCATCCATCAGCCGCCCGCCATAGGTCCCATGCTCGATGGTCTGGAAATAGCGGCCCGAATGCCCGTCCAGATCGATCAGCTTGGCAATCTGATCAGGAATACCAAACCCGAAATTGATGACAGCATTGTCGACAAGTTCGCGCTGCGCCCGCCTTGCAATGGCCAGCCGCGGAGAAAAAGCCGGCAGGGCTGGCACCTGGTCATCATTGCGATGCCCCTCACCCGACAGGCTGGCATCATAGACCACATCGTAGCCCTGCTGCTGCCTTTCATCCACAACGACGGCATCGACAAGGGCTGCCGGTATACGCACTTCACGTGCTTTCATACTGTGCCGCGGTACCTTGCCGCGCACCTGAAAGATCACTTTGCCGCCACTGTTATGCGCCGCTGCCGCCATCGCATAGACATCAAGGTTTGCCGGCTCTTCTTCCATCGAGATATTGCCATCCTCATCGGCATAACTGCCACGCAGCAAGGCCACCGAAACAGGGATCGGCAGATATCGCAGATAATCCCTGTCATCGATTGTGATCACCTCACTCAGATCATCGCACGCGGCATCATTCATCCGGCCACCGCCATGGCGCGGATCAACAAAAGTGCCAAGCCCGACATGCGTAATCAGTCCGGGCCGGCCTGCTGCCACCTCACGCATCAATTGCATGATCACGCCGCCCGGCAGCACATAGGCCTCAATCTCGTTATCGCGCGCCATTTGCTGCATGCGTGGCGACCAGACCCAGTGCCCGCCAATAACCCGGCGCGTCATGCCCGAATGGGCGAATCGATTCATGCCGCGTTCCTTGCGGTCACCGATGCCAAGCGCATGAATGCAGGTGATGTTGCGCGGATGGCCGCTGGCAAGAAACCGCCGCTCAACAGCTTCGTGCAGGCTGCTCGCTTCAACAAGGCCGCCGCCGCCGCCCACAAGGCCGATCACCGCATCATCATCGATCAAGGCCGCCGCCTCATCGGCTGACAGGAAACGAACCCGGCTCATGAAGGCACCTCATAGATATCGAACAGACCGGCATCCCCTTTCAGCAACTGTCGCGCCAGGACTGTACGATGAATCTCGGACGTGCCGTCATAAATGCGCCCAATGCGGGCATCGCGGTAATAGCGTTCTATCGGCAGATCACTGCAATAGCCGGCACCACCATGAATCTGCACAGCGCGGTCCACAACACGGCCCAGCATCTCGGACGCCTGCACCTTCAGCATCGATATACCGCCGCGCGCCTCATCCCCGGCATCGAGCCGGCTTGCCGTCTGCCACAAGGCCAACCGGCAGGCATTGATATCCATCGCTGTGTCAGCAAGCATCGCCTGCATCATCTGAAAGTCACCGATGGCCGATCCGAACTGCCGCCGGTTGGCAGCATAATCAAGACACATGTGCTGAATCATCGTTGCCTTGCCGACGGCCCGCGCCGCCACCTGTGCCAACCGCACCCGGCCAAGCGTGGCTAGCGCCAGCTTCAACCCCTGTCCCTCATCACCAAGCAGATGGCAGTCAGCAAGCGCGACATCTTGAAAATGCATCTCGACATGCGACGTGCCGCGCAGTCCCATCATCGGCTGGTCACGACCAACCTGAAAACCGGGCATGCCCTTTTCAACCAGAAACGTCGAAATTCCACGGGCACCAGCCGACGGGTCGGTCATCGCTGTGACCACGAAAAAGTCAGAATAGAGACCATCAGAGATGTAATGTTTGGACCCGTTCAGAATCCAGCCGCCAGCCACCCGTTCAGCGCGGGTGGAAATGGCAGCCGCGTCCGAGCCGGCTCCGGGCTCGGTGAAGGCAACAGAAAATGTCCGCTCACCACGCACCGCCGGCAACAGATATTCCTCTTGTTGCTGCGCCGTACCAGCCAGCAAAATTTCATACACATTGCCAAAGGCGCGCCTGATCAGGATATCACTTGTCCAGCCGAATTGTTCCTCGGCAATCATCCAGTCCAGAACGGACAGGCCACCACCACCGAATTCAGCAGGTATGTTCACCGCATAAAGGCCAAGTGCCTGCGACCTGCGACGGATGTCATCAGCGATGGTGTCATCCAGCCTGCCGTCACGTTCCACCTGCTCTTCAAGCGGCTTCAGCTCATCACGCACAAATGCCCGGATGGTCGACACAAGAAGGCGTTGTTCCTCGGTCAGGCCAAAATCCATCAAAAACATCCCTTCGTTGCGCCACCATCCACGCTGATGCCGGTACCATGGATATGCCGCGCCTCGTCACCGCACAGAAACGCGACAAGCGCAGCGGTGTCTTCGGGCTTGCCCAGACGGCGGATACCCTCACCGCGCATGCGTTCAGCACGCACCTCATCAATGGTCTTGTTTTCATGTCTGGCGCGGTCCGCCAGCAGCTGTTGCAGACGATCAGTCTCGGTCTGCCCCGGGCTGACCCAGTTCACATTGACATTATCCATCAGCCCCTGGCCAGCCAGCGCCTTGGAGAAGTTGGCAAGTGCCGCATTCACCGCTCCGCCCACCATAAAGCCGGGATCGGGGGTGCGCGCCGCACCGCCAACAATCATCACGACATTGCCGTTGGCAGCTGTCAGCGATGGCCAGAACAGCCGGGACAGGCGAACGGCAGCATGAAACTTCAGCGCAAAACCGTCCTGAAAATCGGCATCCGGCTGGTCGGGAAACACCCCGCCTTTCGTTGCGCCGGCGCTATGCACAAGAATATCGCAGCCGCCATGAGCGTTGCCATGCGCATCAAATGCAGACTTGCATCCCGCCACAGTCCGCAGGTCCGATGCATGTCCGGCAACCTTGCCAGCCGCTGTCTCGCTGATCGTTGCCATCGCGGCCTCTACATGGGCCAGATTTGACCCGCTGATCGTGACATCCGCACCATCACGCGCCAGTCTGTTTGCAATCGCCAGACCGATGCCCCGTGATCCGCCCGATATGAAGGCGGTCTTTCCACTCAATGATGCCATTTCTTTCTGTCCTGCTCGTTCTGTCCGGTTAGCCCGTTTCGGTGTCCGGCGGCTTGTCCACATAATGCGATTCAACACCTGTCACCAGCGCATGCAGCGCGCGCAGGGTTGGCACGTTCAGTCCCGCCTCATCAGCCAGCTCCAGCGGTCGTCCATAAATGAATTCGACCTCGCTTGGCCGTTTTGCCAGCAGATCAAGGCAAAGAGATGATTTGTTGTCGCCTGTTCCGCCAGGCGCTGTCATCAATGCCAGCCCGTCAATGACTGTCTGTTTGTCCAGCATCACACCCTGTGAATGGGCAATCGAGATCGCCTCATCCAGCGCGGTCAGGCAGACCTGCTTGATTGCCCCGATGTTCAGCGCCTTGGTGCTGGTCAGGTTTGTAAGGCCTGACACCGCGCTCATCGTCATATTCCCAAGCAGCTTTTTCCAGATGTCTGTCCGGATGTCCGCACTTGCCCGTGTTTCAAGACCGGCGGCGCTAAATCGGGCCGCGATATCACTGGCGCGCTGGGACATGCCGCCACGCCATTCGCCGATACAGGACGGCACCCGGTCAAAATCATGGATGAAGCCTGGCCCCTGCCGTGCCCCGGCCATTGAGGTCAAGCCGCCAAAAACATTCTCGGCGCCCAAATGTCTTGCCAGAATATCTTCATTGCCAAGACCATTCTGAAAGCTGACGAACACTGTCTTTCCATTGGCGAGATGCTGCATCGACTGCGCCGCTGCCTCGGTTGATGTTCCCTTGCATTGCACCAGCACCACATCCGCCTGATCAATCTTCGACACATCATTCTCGACAGCTATCTGCTGATAGCGATCACCGCCAAGCCCGGAGATATGCAACCCGTTGCGACGGATCGCATCGACATGCGCGCTGTCCGTATCGACCAGCGTCACATTGAGGCCGCCATTCGACAGGATCGCGCCAAACAGCGCGCCCATACCGCCGGCACCGACAACGACAACACGCAGCGTCTGGTCAGTCATCCCATCCTCCACGAATTATGTCGCCCGATTCATATCTGTCTTGTCCGGTTTCCATTCTCATATTCCGCGCTGATGCCTAAAACCAAAGTTCGATTGTGCCAAGCACACCAAAATCGGCATGCACCACATCACCGCCGCCAAAGGGTTGCGGCACCGAGGCCGCGCCTGTTGAAATAAAGTGGCCTGCTTCAAGAACCTCACCCCGATGCGCAAGATGGTTCACCAGATCAGCTGCTGCCTCGGCAGGAACGCACCGCATGTCGCCCAGAAAATTATCGGCTGGCGCACCACCACTCACCCGCAAGTCGATGCGGTGATTCTGAAAATCGATATGCTGCCAGTCTGTAACCGGATCACCGAATACAAAGCCGATCCCGCCGCCATTGTCAGCGATTGTCATCAGTGAATTTTCAGCCTTGCTGGCACCGTCCATCTGGTATCGGTTGCCAATCAGTTCTATCGCCGGATGCAGCACCATGATCTCTGCCATCTCACCCGACGTCCATGGCGTGTCGCGAAGATGCGGCGTTGCGGTCAGACGAAAGGCAAATTCAGTCTCGGCCCTGGCTTTGTGATAATGGCCAATCTGCAGATCATGGCGCGGACCAATATGTGTTCTGGATGCAATAATACGCCCGGGGATCACATCATCATGACCATCCAGCTGGCGCATCTTGTGGCTGGTGGCTCCAACCTTCCAGCCGGCCAGCGCCTCTCCCAGTTTTTGGAACATCAGATCCTGTGCCAGACAGGCCTGCGCCCGGTCAGCGGGCACCAGTGCCCGGTCGACAGCCACCAGATTGCCCGGCCGATGCCAGGCATCAGCAAGCATTGCCGCCAGTTCCTCTATGGCACGTGTTGGCTGGTCAGCCATATCCCCTCCCGACACGTCTTGCGAAGCGCGTCTTCTGCCAGCAAGCCAACAGCAATGCAGGGCATCCTTAAAGGGCAAAAATGATTGAAACCCCTCACCTGCGGCGCGGTATGCAGGCAGGTCTAGTCGGCTCTGTCCACGCGCGGCAGATTCTCTGAGGTATAAAGCTGGAAATCAACGTCAGCCACAGTCTTGCGCGACACGTAACCATGCTCGCGTGCAATGAAATCAACTGCCTTGGAAACCTGTTGCATGGGGTTGGAGTCGATCACCATATCAATCAGCCCTGATCGCAGATTGCTGATCGCATGCGGGCTCAGATCATGGGTGATCTTGGCAAGTGACCGGATTACCTGTTCCTGCATGCCGGCTTCGATCACCCTTTCGGCAAAGGCATCATTGAACGGGCTGTACAGCACGCGGATATCATCTTCATCTGTTAGCAGCTGTATCAGCTGTGATAACGCAACCGGCATGTTTGACGGAGGCGTGAACACCAGCAACCTGTCTTCAGCGTCTCTTTCCTCAAAGAACCGCGTGAAACCGACAAGCCTTTCAAGCGGTGCGCGAACACCGGTTTCCGGCGTTACCGCCAACACACGCCCGCCCTTTCGGCAAATGGCCTCGCTGATTTTAGCGGCCGCCTGACCCGCATTTTCATTGTTGATTCCAACATAGGAATGCCGCCCGCTATCAGTGATATCGGTGCTGATGGTGACGATGGTTGTCTTGTCGGCAAGCTGTTGCACAACCTGTGCTGTCTGCGGCAAATCATTGGCAAACAGAATAATCCCGTCGCGGGAACCGGCGACAGTTGACAGGTGCGCGGAAAGTTTGTCCGGCTTGTCGACATCGATATGCGTGCGATATACTGTTACTGGCAGGCCGATCACCTCGGCCACTGTCTGCAGGGCTTCGTTCAGCCGCTCGTAATAGGCACTGTGATTGCGTGCAAACACCGCCTCGATCAGCAACCGGCGCTTGATCTCGGTCGGCAATATGCGTTTGGTGCCCAGCGTCTTGGCCGCCTCCAGAACGCGGCGCGTTGTCTGCTGACTGACACCCCCACGCTCGTTCAACACCCGGTCGACAGTTGCCATACCGACGCCGGCATGTCTGGCGATATCCTCAAGCGTTGTTTTGCGTAATCGCCGTGTCATCAAGCCGCTTTCTCGGGCACCTCGTCTTATTGCCTGATCTCGGCCGGACCCAACTCGCCGATGGAGTTGGCAAGCCTGTCACCTGTCTGGCCCTTTGCCGTCTGCGGTGATGGCACAGGCGTATCATAGGCATAATCAGGATCAGTTTGCTGACGCGCCCATGTCTCGCGCATTTCCTTCCACGCACCATGCAAGGTACGCGGCTGCGGCATGTCATCTGCGGTCGCCTCGTGAAGCGCCTTCAGATTATAGCAGGGCACACCGGCAAACATATGATGCTCGAGATGCCAGTTCATATGCCAGTAGAGAAATTCAGACAGCGGATCCAGCGTGATCGTCCGCACCGACTTGCGAAAATCAGTGTCGTTGCTCTTCAGCCCGCAATGCATGGTCACACCGACAAGATAGCGCCACAGATTCGCAAAGAATGTTGATCCGGAAATCAGGACCGCCAGAATTGGCTGGTCAATCGCAAACGCACCACCAATGATCACCGCATGAAACAGCAGGGTGATCCGCGCCCAGTTGGCGGCCCGTCGGCGATGTTCATCATAGCCTTCATACAACTCCTCACCCCAGGAATTGTAGGGATTGTCGAACCTGTTGGCAGCAATCAGCAGGAAGTTCTGCACTGTCGGCACAATGCCTTTTGACTGATATCCACCAAAGATATTCACCGTGCACAGCTGCAAGATATAGGCGGCGCGCAACGACGGCGTAGCCGGCCTAATCGCTTCGCGGTCGGCTTC
>ERZ802826.163-NODE-163-length-21598-cov-34.5265_pt1 | contig 21598 bp, 18 predicted proteins | sample MGYA00345651_ERZ802826 | MGnify/ENA primary metagenome ERZ802826 (study PRJEB30503, sample SAMEA104212371) | marine metagenome | biome: Westerlies Biome; feature: [SRF] surface water layer (ENVO:00010504) within the epipelagic zone...; material: water...
ACGCAGCTTCTGCCGCAGCAGGTGGTGATGCACCGCCCCCACGGCCAGGAGGGCCGGCATCGCCACGCTGGTGGCGGTCAGCTGGGCAGCGGCACCGGAGCCATCAACACGATCGGAGAGCACCAACACCTGGGCACCGCCGCGCACAGCCTCCTCGGCCGCCTCACACAGCCCTTGCAGGGCCGATGACAAACCACCAGCGCAGGCCTCAACGGCCACCTGGGTGGAGAGGGTGGCAACGGGAAGTCCCTGCTTGCTGATCGCCGCAAGCTCGGCTTCGTTGAGAACCGGCGTGTCCAGGTGGATCACGGCGGCCGCCTCGGCCTGGGGCTTCAGCGCCGGCCGGCGTTCACCCAGATGCATTTCCAGGCTCATCACCAGCTTTTCCCGCAGGGGATCAATCGGCGGGTTGGTGACCTGGGCGAAGCGTTGTTTGAAGTAGTCGTACAGCAGGTGGGGTTTATCCGACAACACCGCCAGGGGGATGTCGTCTCCCATGCAATAAGTGGGCTCCTTACCCAGTCCCGCCATGTCTTCGATCACGAGATCGAAGTCTTCGGCGGTGAAGCCCATGGCGGTCTGCAGCCGCAACAGATCCAACTCACCGATCTGACGGTCCTGGGTCCAGGGTTGGGCTTCCACACTGCGGCGATGGTGCTGCAGCCAGTCGCCGTAGGGGAAACGTCCAGCCGCGTCCTCCTTCACGGTCCAGTTGTCGAGCAGCTGGCCGTTCTCCAGATCCACAGCCACCATCTGGCCGGGGCCGAGACGGCCCTTCTGAACCACGGTCTTGCCGCTGAGATCCACCACACCGGTTTCCGATCCCATGATCACGAAACCGTCGGCGGTGGTGCACCAGCGCGCGGGGCGCAAGCCGTTGCGATCGAGCGTGGCACCCACTCGTTTGCCATCGGCGAACACCAGCAGGGCCGGACCATCCCAGGGCTCCTGGATGCCGGCATTGAATTCGTACATCGCCGTCACCTCAGGGCGATCCTCCAGATCCGGCTGGTTGCGGAAGGCCTCGGGCACCAGGGTGATCAAGCTGTCGGTGATCGAGCGGCCGCTGCGCACCATCAGCTCCAGGGTGGCGTCGAGGTTGGCCGAATCACTGAACGCCGGGTTCACCACAGGGTTTAGATCATCCGCGGCTTCACCCCAAACATCGGCCAGGCTGGCTTCGGAGGCCTTGGCCCAGTTGAGGTTGCCCAGAAGCGTGTTGATTTCTCCGTTGTGGCCCAGCAGCCGCATCGGCTGAGCCAGGGGCCAGCGGGGCAGGGTGTTGGTGCTGAAGCGGCGGTGATACACCGCGAAGCTCACTTCAAAGCGGGGGTCCCGCAGATCGGCGTAGTACTGCGCCAGCACCTCGGAGCGCACCATGCCCTTGTACACAACGGTGCGGCTGCTCAACGAGGCCACGTAAAGATCCCGGGATCCCTCAAAACCCCAGGCCTGGCGGGCACGGGCACCGATCCGGCGACGCAGGCGCAGCAGCAAAGCCTCGAAGGCGTCACCATCGGGGCCGCCGGCAAGGCTCCACTGCTCGATCACTGGGGCGGTGTCCCGCGCCATGGGGCCCAGCACGGAAGAATCCACTGGAACCACCCGCCAGCCGGCGGAGGTGAGGCCGAGCGCCTCGGCTTCCTCATTGCAGAACCGGCGCGCCAGCTCCCGCCTCTCGGGGTCCTGGGGCATGAACATCATCCCGAGACCACGGGCGGAGGCCGCCTCAGGCCAGACCGCCTTCAAATAAGTCCAGGGGATTTGGCAGAGCACGCCGGCACCATCACCGGAATCACCATCACCACCACAGCCACCGCGGTGCTCCATGCAACCAAGGCCGCGCAGGGCCTGCTGCAGCACCCAGTGGCTGGTTTCCCCAGACAATTGCGCCAGGAAACCCACCCCGCAGGCATCTTTCTCACCGGCCACCGCCTCGGGCGCAGCACTGTCGCTGTAGGGCCAGACGGTGGGTCGGGTGAGATCTGCCATGAATGTTCAGCCGGGCGGTTGCATGGTTCGCAGCATCGTGCTCTGCAGAAACCACGTCAGATGACGATCCTAGGCAGGCGCCTTCCCCGGATCGCCCCCCGATGTTTCCCTTCGCCCAGCTGCCGGAGCCCCTGCCGGAACTGCGACAGGCCCCGTCACTGCAGGGGCAGCAGCTGCGGATCGACGGCCTGGAGCTGCGCAGCAGTTGGCAATGGGAAGGCCTCAACCGGAGCCAGCCGGACCAACTGTGGCTCCCTCTGGAGCTATTGGAGTCACATCTCGGCTTCCGCCGCCATGAGGGGCAACTGGAGTGGTTCGGACGCCGGCAGCCATTGGCAGAGCTGCCCCAGCGAACCCTCGGTGATGAGGTGGGCCTGGAGGTGGCGGACTGGCTGGCCCAGGTCGGCGTCATCATTCGTCTGGACGATCATCAGCTGCAGCTGACCTTGCCTGCGGCAGATCTGCAGGGGATGCGGCGCGGCAAGGGCAGCACCGCCGATCGCCTCGTGCTGGACCTCGATGGCCCCGCATTGGTGCAACGCGTGGGAGATGACTTGCATCTGGGCGTGCGCAGCACAGCAGCCCAGCAGCTGGAGCTGCGACGGCTGCGGCTCATTCCTCAGCAAGGTCCCGACAGCCTCGTGCTGAAGGGACAGGCCACCCGACTCAGGACCCTGAGCCTGGCGACACCCTGGCGCGTGGTGCTCGATGGCGTACGGACTGGCGGCCCTGCAGCGACTGCGGCCCAGCTTCCCCTCAGCAACCCGGCAATTGCTCGCTGGCTGCGCCGCGGCCTGGTGCTCGAGGAACGCACCGTCACCGTGGGCGTTAAGCCACTGCGGGTGCTCAGAACCGGCGGTGACCTGAGCCGCATCGGTTTGACGATGACGCCACTCACCATGGCTGGACAACAGCAGGGGCTGCGCTTTCTGCCCCAGTTGTCCCAACCGGCCAATGCGGTGATCGCCATCAACGGCGGCTTTTTCAATCGCATCCTGCAACTGCCCCTTGGCGCTCTACGTCAACAGGGCCAGTGGCTGTCGGGACCGATCCTCAACCGGGGGGTGGTCGCTTGGGGCGACAACGACCAACTCCAGTTCGGACGCCTGCGGCTGGACCAGCAGCTGCAGGTGAACGGTGGTCGGCGCTGGGGACTGAGCTATCTCAACAGCGGCTATGTACAACGGGGCCTCAGCCGCTACACCCGCGCCTGGGGACCGATCTATCGCCCGCTCAGCGGCGAGGAGGAGGCACTGCTGGTTCAGGAGGGCCGCGTCACGCAGCGCTTTGATCGCGCCAGCATTCGCCGTGGTGTGCTGATTCCCGCCGACGGCGACCTGGTGGTGGCCCGCGGCGGCACCCCCCTGCCGGCCAAACCCGGCGATGCGGTGATGCTGAGCCAACGCACCACGTCCGGGCTGGGTGATCAAGCCAACGTGCTCGGTGGGGGGCCGCTGCTGATCCAGGGAGGTCAGATTGTGCTGAACGGTCGTGCTGAAGGATTCAGCCCTGATTTCCTCGCCCTTGCGGCACCCAGGACCGTCGTGGGCCAAGGGGCAGGCGGCACCTGGCTGTTGGCCCTTCGCGGTGCAGCGGGGAGCGATCCCACCTTGCTGGAGACAGCCCTGGCCGCGCAGCAGCTCGGACTGAAGGATGCACTGAACCTGGACGGAGGCAGTTCAACCACGGTCGTGGTGGCTGGACGAACGGTGATGAACGGTCGCGGCAGTGCCCCCCGGGTTCACAACGGCCTTGGCTTCATTCCCCTTTAAACAGCTGGCACAGTGGGACGTCACCTGACGATTCATCCCATGGCTGCCAATCTGCGCCTGACGCCGGCTGCCGCCGCCGAACTGGGTCGTCAGGCCGCGGTTGCCGGCACTCCTGGGCAGATGCATCTCGAGCTTCTCCCAGGAGATTGTGCTGATCACGTGATCCAGATCCGTCCTGGACATCTGGCGGGGGTGGCCATCGCCAGGGCCGATGGCGTCACCCTTCATGCACCCAAGAACCAGCTCAACCTGTTGCAAGGCCTGTGCCTCGACTATCGCGGTGACCTCAGCGGTGGCGGATTTCTGATTCGCAGCGGAGACGGGATCAGCCCCTGCGCATGCGGCAGTGCATTCAGCCTGCGATAGAGGGGACCGTCAACCGGTATCGTGGCGGATTGTCGAATCTGGTCGGGGCGTCCGACCGCACACCGACCCTCGATGCCAACCATCCAACAGCTGATCCGCACGGAGCGTTCACGCCTCAAGGCCAAGACGAAATCGCCGGCCTTGAAGTCCTGCCCAGAACGCCGCGGGGTCTGCACCCGTGTGTACACCTCCACGCCAAAGAAGCCCAACTCGGCGCTGCGCAAGGTGGCTCGTGTACGCCTCACCTCCGGCTTCGAGGTCACCGCCTACATCGGCGGCGTCGGACACAACCTTCAGGAGCACTCTGTGGTTCTGATTCGCGGCGGTCGTGTCAAGGACCTGCCAGGTGTCAGGTACCACATCATTCGAGGCACCTTGGACACCGCTGGCGTCAAAGACCGCCGGCAGTCCCGCTCGAAGTACGGCGCCAAGGCTCCGAAGGAGTGACCTCACGGTCTTCCATTACCCACCACGTTCTGATCCCCACTTCACTGACCTCCGATGTCCCGCCGCAACGCCGCTGAAAAACGTCCGGTTCTTCCTGACCCGCAGTTCAACAGTCGTCTGGCCACGATGATGGTGTCCCGTCTGATGCAGCACGGCAAGAAGTCCACGGCGCAGCGGATCCTGTCCGATGCGTTCGGTTTGATCAACGAGCGCACTGGTGGTGACCCTCTCGAACTGTTCGAGACGGCGGTGAAGAACGCCACGCCCCTGGTCGAAGTCCGTGCCCGCCGCGTCGGTGGCGCGACTTACCAGGTTCCGATGGAAGTACGTCAGGAACGTGGCACCGCCATGGCCCTGCGCTGGCTGGTGAGCTTCTCCCGCGCCCGCAACGGCCGGAGCATGGCTCAGAAGCTCGCCGGCGAACTGATGGATGCAGCCAATGAGGCCGGAAGCGCGGTTCGCAAGCGCGAAGAAACCCACAAGATGGCTGAAGCCAACAAGGCTTTCGCCCACTACCGCTATTGATCTCGGGCAAGCCAGCCCGACACCTTCGATGTCAAGGTCTGGCCTGTAGAGTCTCACCCGCCTTTTCACGCCCCACCCCCGGAGAATTCCTGTGGCTCGCGACTTCCCCCTGGAACGCGTCAGAAATATTGGTATCGCCGCCCACATTGACGCCGGCAAAACCACCACCACTGAACGGATCCTGTTCTATTCAGGCGTGGTGCACAAGATCGGTGAGGTGCATGACGGCGCCGCCGTGACCGACTGGATGGCCCAGGAACGGGAACGTGGCATCACCATCACCGCGGCTGCCATTTCCACGTCTTGGCAGGACCACCGGATCAACATCATTGATACACCCGGGCACGTGGACTTCACCATCGAGGTGGAGCGTTCCATGCGGGTGCTTGATGGAGTGATTGCAGTGTTCTGCGCCGTGGGTGGTGTCCAGCCCCAATCCGAAACCGTCTGGCGTCAAGCTGATCGCTACTCCGTTCCGCGGATGGTGTTCGTCAACAAGATGGACCGCACCGGCGCGGATTTCCTCAAGGTTCACGGGCAGATCAAGGATCGGCTCAAGGCCAATGCCGTGCCCATCCAGCTCCCCATCGGAGCCGAAGGCGACCTGAGCGGCATCATCGACCTGGTCGGCAACAAGGCTTACATCTATAAAAACGACCTCGGCACCGACATCGAAGAAGCCGAGATCCCTGCCGAAATGGCCGATGAGGCCGCCGAATGGCGCGCCACGCTGATGGAGACCATCGCTGAAACCGATGAGGCTCTGATTGAGAAGTTCCTCGAAACCGGCGAACTGTCCACCGAAGAGCTCAAGAAGGGAATCCGCGAGGGTGTGCTCAAGCACGGCTTGGTGCCGATGCTCTGTGGTTCGGCCTTCAAGAACAAAGGCGTGCAGCTGGTGCTCGATGCTGTCATCGACTACCTTCCCGCCCCTGTCGATGTGCCCCCGATTCAGGGTGTGCTCCCCGACGGGAAAGAAGCGGTTCGCCCGTCCGACGACAAGGCACCCTTCTCCGCCCTGGCCTTCAAGGTCATGGCAGACCCCTACGGCAAACTCACCTTCGTCCGGATGTACTCCGGCATCCTTGAGAAAGGCAGCTACGTTCTCAACTCCACCAAGGGCGAGAAGGAGCGCATCTCCCGTTTGGTGGTGCTCAAGGCCGACGACCGCGAGGAAGTTGATGCTCTGCGGGCCGGCGATCTGGGTGCCGTTCTCGGCCTGAAGAACACCACCACCGGTGACACCCTCTGCACCCAAGACGATCCGATCGTCCTCGAGACCCTGTTCATCCCGGAACCGGTGATCTCAGTGGCTGTTGAGCCCAAGACCAAAGGCGACATGGAGAAGCTCTCCAAGGCTTTGGTTTCTCTGGCTGAAGAGGATCCCACCTTCCGCGTCAATACCGACTCCGAGACCGGCCAGACCGTGATCGCAGGCATGGGCGAACTCCACCTGGAAATCCTCGTGGACCGCATGCTGCGCGAGTTCAAGGTGGAAGCCAACATCGGTGCACCTCAGGTGTCCTATCGCGAAACCATCCGTGGTTCCGCAGGTGGCGAAGGCAAGTTCTCCCGTCAGACCGGTGGTAAGGGTCAGTACGGCCACGTTGTGATCGAAATGGAGCCCGGCGAGCCTGGCTCCGGTTTCGAATTCGTCAACAAAATCGTGGGCGGTATTGTTCCGAAGGAATACATCAAGCCCGCCGAGCAGGGCATGAAGGAGACCTGCGAATCCGGTGTGATTGCCGGATATCCCCTGATCGATGTGAGATGCACCTTGGTGCATGGCTCTTACCACGACGTCGACTCTTCGGAGATGGCGTTCAAGATCGCCGGATCCATGGCCTTCAAGGACGGCGTCAAGAAGTGCAATCCTGTTCTTCTTGAGCCGATGATGAAAGTCGAAGTCGAGGTCCCCGAGGATTTCCTCGGTTCGATCATCGGCGACCTGTCCTCACGCCGAGGCCAGGTTGAGGGCCAAGGCGTTGAAGATGGCACATCCAAGATCTCGGCCAAGGTGCCCCTTGCCGAGATGTTCGGTTACGCCACCGAGCTCCGCTCCATGACCCAGGGCCGGGGCATCTTCTCGATGGAATTCGACAACTACGCCGAAGTTCCTCGCAATGTGGCCGAAGCCATCATTTCCAAGAATCAGGGCAACTAATCCTGATCTCTAAACTCCTCTCATTCCAACCCTCGATTCTTTAACCACAAATGGCACGCGAGAAGTTCGAAAGGAACAAGCCCCACGTCAACATCGGCACCATCGGCCACGTTGACCACGGCAAAACCACCCTCACCGCTGCGATCACAAACGTGCTCGCCAAGAAAGGACAGGCTGAGAAGCAGGACTACGCCGATATCGACGGTGCTCCAGAGGAGCGTGAGCGCGGCATCACCATCAACACCGCCCACGTTGAATACGAGACCGACACGCGTCACTACGCCCACGTGGACTGCCCCGGTCACGCGGACTACGTGAAGAACATGATCACGGGTGCCGCCCAGATGGACGGCGCCATCCTGGTCTGCGCTGCCACCGACGGCCCTATGGCCCAGACCAAGGAGCACATCCTGCTGGCCAAGCAGGTGGGTGTTCCCGCTCTGGTGGTTGCACTGAACAAGTGCGACATGGTCGATGACGAAGAGATCATCGAATTGGTTGAAATGGAAGTGCGTGAGCTGCTCGACAGCTACGACTTCCCCGGTGATGACATCCCTGTTATCCAGGTGTCTGGCCTGAAAGCTCTCGAAGGCGAAGCCGAGTGGGAAGCCAAGATCGAAGAACTCATGGCTGCCGTTGATGAGGCCATCCCTGAGCCCGAGCGTGAGGTTGATAAGCCTTTCCTGATGGCTGTTGAGGACGTCTTCTCCATCACCGGTCGTGGCACCGTGGCCACCGGTCGGATCGAGCGCGGCAAGGTCAAGGTTGGTGAGGAGATCGAAATCGTTGGTATCAAGGACGCTCGCAAAACCACCGTCACCGGTGTGGAGATGTTCCGGAAGCTCCTCGAAGAAGGAATGGCTGGAGACAACTGCGGCCTTCTGCTCCGCGGTATCCAGAAAGAGGACATCGAGCGCGGCATGGTGCTGGTGAAGCCCGGTTCCATCACCCCTCACACCAAATTCGAAGGTGAGGTTTATGTGCTCAAGAAGGAAGAAGGTGGCCGCCACACCCCCTTCTTCGCTGGCTATCGCCCGCAGTTCTACATCCGTACAACGGACGTGACCGGTCAGATCACCGCATTCACCGCCGATGACGGCAGTGCCGTTGAGATGGTGATGCCCGGTGACCGCATCAAAATGACCGGTGAGCTGATCTGCCCTGTGGCAATGGAAAACGGCATGCGCTTCGCCATCCGCGAAGGCGGCCGCACCATTGGTGCCGGCGTGGTCTCCAAGATCATCGAGTGATCAGCATCAGCTGATCTCTGATGGATGGGGGGAGTCATCCCCCCATCCCCTACATTTGTTTTGAACCTCGACAACTGAATTCAGGTCTCCCTTGGGATCCTGTTCGCTCCTTTCCTATGTCCACTGCCATTGCTCAGCAGAAGATCCGCATTCGCCTGAAGGCGTTTGACCGCCGCATGCTGGATCTCTCCTGCGACAAGATTATTGAGACGGCCGATCAGACCGCTGCAACAGCGATCGGCCCCATCCCTCTCCCCACCAAACGCAAGATCTACTGCGTGCTGCGTTCTCCTCACGTGGACAAGGATTCCCGCGAGCATTTCGAGACCCGGACCCACCGCCGCATCATCGACATCTACAGCCCATCGGCGAAAACTATCGATGCCTTGATGAAGCTGGACCTTCCCAGTGGTGTCGACATTGAAGTGAAGCTCTGAACGCTTCGGCGTCAGATGCCCCTTCCTAGGATCAACAAACGTTTGAGCGGCGTCCGTGTCCGATTTTTCCGTCAGGGAGCTTCCCCTGTTCCCCCTGCCGGACGTCGTTCTGTTTCCGCAGCAGCTGCTGCCGCTGCATATTTTTGAATCCCGCTATCGGATGCTGCTCCAGACCGTTCTGGAGACCGATAAACGATTCGGGATCGTGCGGATCAATCCCGAAAACGGCGAGATGGCCGAGATCGGCTGCTGCGCAGAAGTGCTCCAGCACCAGACCACAGACGATGGGCGCAGCTACATCGTCACCCTTGGCCAGCAGCGTTTCCGAGTGCTCAATGTCACCCGTGAAACCCCTTTCCGCTCAGCCATGGTCAGCTGGATGGAAGACGAGCCAGTCGAGGACCACGCCGAGCTCAATGCATTGCGCGACAAGGTCAGTTCAGCCTTGAACGATGTCTTTTCACTCACGGCCAAGATCCAAGGCCGCGAACCCGAACTGCCTGATGACCTCCCCGATCTGCCGCGGGAGCTGTCGTTCTGGATCGGAGCCCATCTCGACAACCGCGCCGCCCCTGAACAGCAGACCCTGCTGGAGCTCAGTGACACCAACGAGCGCCTGGAACGTCAATTCGAGATGCTCGACCACACCCGTCGCCAACTGGCGGCCCGAACAGTGCTGATGGATCTCAAGGAGCAAGACGTCTGATGTTGGCTGGACTGCTTCTCCTTACCGGGGCTGCCGGCGCCACGGCCCTGCTGATCTGGTTGCAGCGTGATCGCCGCTACCACTCCTCAGACAGCGTCGCCGCGGCCTACGACGCCTGGACCGATGACCAACTGCTGGAACGGCTCTGGGGAGAGCATGTCCACCTGGGGCATTACGGAAACCCGCCAGGTTCTGTCGACTTCCGCCAGGCCAAGGAGGCTTTTGTGCACGAGCTGGTGCGCTGGAGCGGGCTCGACCAACTGCCTCGAGGCAGTCGGGTGCTGGATGTGGGTTGCGGCATCGGCGGCAGTGCCCGGATCCTGGCCAGGGACTACGGCTTGGACGTGCTTGGGGTGAGCATCAGCCCAGCCCAGATCCGCCGTGCCACGGAACTCACCTCGTCCGGCCTCAGCTGTCGCTTTGAAGTGATGGACGCCCTCAACCTTCAACTTCCCGATCAGCAATTTGATGCGGTGTGGACGGTGGAGGCGGGACCCCACATGCCAGACAAGCAGCGTTTCGCTGACGAGTTGCTGCGGGTGCTCCGGCCCGGGGGCTGCTTAGCCGCCGCTGATTGGAACCGCCGCGACCCCAAGGATGGCGCCATGAACCGCACCGAACGCTGGGTGATGCGGCAGCTGTTGAATCAATGGGCGCATCCGGAATTCGCCAGCATCTCCGGCTTCCAGGCCAACCTCGAAGCCAGCCCTCACCAGCGGGGCCTGATCAGTACCAGCGACTGGACTGTGGCCACCCTTCCCTCCTGGTTTGATTCGATCGCCGAAGGCCTCCGTCGCCCCTGGGCTGTCCTGGGCCTTGGTCCCAAAGCAGTGCTTCAAGGCCTGCGGGAGACTCCGACACTGCTGTTGATGCATTGGGCCTTTGCCACAGGGTTGATGCAGTTCGGCGTCTTTCGCCTCAGCCGCTGACCAGTTCACTGCTGGGGTAAGCCCCAAAGTGCGCCAGGTGCTCACAGAGCGGTGTCAGTGCTGCCACCAGGGTGCTTAGAGCTTCTGGCTGCTGCGCCGGCAGTTCCACATCCACGAAAAAGACGTACTCCCCCAACTCGCGTTTGGAAGGCCGCGATTCAATCCGGCTCATGTTCAACCCCTGTTCCGCCAGGCAGGCCAGGGCTTCCAGCAGGGCACCTGGTGCATTGCGGTGCAGTGAGAACGCCAGGCTGGCCACATCCCCCTCCAGGCGCCGTTCCCCGCGGTGCAACAGCAGAAAACGGGTGCGGTTGCCTGCCACATCATTCACCGGGTAAGCCAGTTCCTCCAGTCCATGCTCTTGGCCAGCTTTGCGGGAGGCGATCGCCGCTCGGAAGCGGCTGCCCGCCACCATTCGCGCCGCCTCAGCGGTGGACGACGTGGGCAGTTGCAGCGCCTGAGGCAACTGAGCGGCCAGCCAGCCGGAACACTGCGCCAGGGCCTGAGGGTGAGACAACACTTCGGTGACGTCCTGCAACGATCCACTGCCCAGCAGGGCATGGCGGATCGGCAGCACCAGAGCGCGGCGGATGCCGAGGTCGGAATGGGCCCAGAGCGCATCGAGCGTGGCCGTGACACCACCCTCCACCGAGTTCTCCACAGGGACCACCGCCGCATCAGCCCCTGCCTGAGCCAGGCACTCCACCACGGCCCGCAGTCCAACACAGGGCAGAAAGCTCACCTCCGTCAGCCCTTCCAACTCGGCCAGAGCGCGGCTGGCCTGCTCGCCATAGGTCCCTGCTGGGCCGAGGTAGGCGATGCGGGTGGGCATCGGAGGCGGGGACAACACTGGATAGGATCATGCCCTGTCGGGAGATGGTCATGCCCCTGGCCTTCTGTGCCAGCCAGCGACTGGATCTACCCGTGAACCGCCAGAGCGAGCGGCTGCCGGACTATCTCCAGCAGGAGGACAGGGTGATTGCATCCCTGCTGGATCCACGTCAGTTGACCCGTTTAGCTCCGGGCACCTATCGCTACACCGTCACCACGCTTCAGGTGTTTCAACTGCAGGTGAAGCCCGTCGTCTCCCTGGAGATCGAGACCGTCGACGGCACCATGCACATGCGCGCCCTCGACTGTGAATTGGAGGGCCTTGGAATCGTGGATGACTTCAACCTCACCCTCGAGGCCAGCCTGAGCTGCAACAGCAAGGGCCTCAGTGGTGATGCCCGGCTTGCGGTTCAGGTCAGCCAGCCTCCGCTGTTGCGACTGATTCCCCGCCGCGTTCTGGAAAGTACCGGGGAGTCGATTCTTGGCGGCATTTTGCTGGGCATCAAGACGCGCGTGGGCCAGCAGTTGATCGCAGACTTCAAGCGTTGGTGCCGCGAGAGCCCCACCCTGGTGTCACCCCAGCAGGCGTCGGAGAAAACTGCGGCGATGCAGAGCTGACGGTCCGAGATCGAGCAGGGCTGCACGGTGCAGGGCCGTGCCGTAACCGGCGTGGCGTTCCAGGCCATAGCCCGGGAACCGCTGCGACAGACGCTGCATTAATGCATCCCGGCACTGTTTGGCGATCACGCTGGCAGCAGCAATCGCCAATGCATGTTGGTCGCCGGCCACGATGCTGCGCTGTTCACCCGTCCATGGGCGCAGAGGCAGATTGCCATCCACCAACACCAGCTCCGGCCGATTCGGTAGCCGCTGCAGCGCCCTCAGCATGGCCAACTCGGTGGCAGGACGGATCCCCAGGCGGTCGATCTCTCGGGCTGACGCCTGGCCCAGCCCCCAGGCTTCGGCCTCCTGTTCAATCAACGGCACCAACTCCCCCCGCCGGCGTGCGGATAACCGTTTGCTGTCTGTGAGCCCCTCCTGCTGAAGACGGCTGGCGTTGGCAGCCTCCAACACAACAGCCCCAGCAAAGACGGGGCCAAACAGGCAGCCCCGTCCCACTTCATCCACCCCGGCGACACCGCGGTGGCAGGGGATGGAATCAATCAGGAGAGGCTGAGGCCGAAGACCGACGCCGGCGACGGCGGGGTTCCTCGGATTCCGTTTCTTCAGCGGTGGCTTGAGACCCATCAACGACGACAGCCGGAGTTGGCTCAGGCAATGGCGGCACCTCATCCAGCACCACAGGCTGAACGGCCTCGAGTGGTGTGATCTCCACCATCAACGGCTGCTCTTCAACCTCGGGTGGGTCCGCCACAACCACCGCAGACGCATCGAGCGGAGCTGGCGAAGAAGCGCCGCCGTTGCCTCGGGAGGAGCCACGGCCACCGCGTCCACCACGCCGGCGGCGGCGGCCAGCGGTGGCCGCCAACTGCTGGCGAGCCTGCTCGAGCACGGCTTCAGCGTCTTCTCCGGGCCGGACCACCCGCACCATCACATTCTCGGATTCAGGCGGCTCATCCAGCAACAGAATCGGGTTGAGGCCCAGGGTTCCGTACACCTCCTCCTGCTCCGGTGTCATGGGCACCGCCACCAACTCAGGATCCTGGCGGCGGGCAAGGGCCGGTTCCTGCGCCTCCTCCGTGGAGACCTCTGGAGCCTCGGTTGCATCGGTGTCGCTCAGCACAGGCAGGTTGTCCTGGGCGGCACGACCTCGACCGCCGCGACGCCGTCGCCCATTGCCGGAGGTCTCCGCAGGAGGGGCAACTTCAGCGCGGGCCGATGCTGCCGAGCGCACCAGACCGGTCGCCGTCGCCAGAGGCTGCAGCAGATCCTTGCCGGGCAGGACCGCCACGTGCCCAAGACCGCCGCAGCTGGGGCAGGCACGACCGAAGAGCTCGTAGATGTTCTGGCCCTGGCGCTTGCGGGTCAGTTCCACCAGACCAAGCTCGGTCAACTGGGCAATCTGCGGCCGCGCAGCGTCATCCCGAACCGCCGTGGTGAAGTGCTCCAGCAGCTGCAGCTGATCCCGGCGGGAATCCATATCGATGAAATCGATGATGATCACGCCGCCGATGTTGCGCAGCTTCAGCTGGCGGGCGATCTCGATGGCCGCCTCACAATTGGTCCACAGCACGGTCTCCCGTGCATTGGCAGACCGGGTGAAGGAGCCCGAGTTCACGTCAATGACGGTGAGAGCCTCCGTCGGTTCGATGATCACGTACCCGCCGGAAGGCAGGTCGACCCGAGGCTTCAGGGCGTCACGGATGGCGGCGTTGACCTTGAAGTGCTCCAACAGCTCGCTTGGCTCGCTGTGGGCCTCCACCAACACCTTGTCCGCCTCGGCGCCGAGAAAACTGCTGACGCGGGCGACGGCGGCAGGCTCATCCACCACCACCCGAACCAGGTCGGGGCTGGTGTGATCCCGCAGGATCCTGTTGATGAAATCCTCGTCCCGATTGAGCAGCACCGGAGGAGCTGCTGTCTCGGCAGCCTGTTGGATCGCTTCCCACTGCCGCAGAAGGGATTCGAGATCATCAATCAGCTGATCTTCAGCAATGCCATCGGCTTCGGTGCGGATCAGCAACCCTGCTCCAGGCGGCTTGATCAGCACACCGAGGGCCCGCAGGCGATTACGTTCCGCCTCAGAGCTGATCCGGCGCGAGATGTTCACCCCCTGACCATGGGGCTGCAACACCAGATAGCGCCCGGGGAGCGCCAGATTGCCGGTGAGTCGCGGCCCCTTGGTGCCGGTTGGCTCCTTCATCACCTGCACCAACACCTTCTGGCGCGGTTCCAGCAATTCGGTGATGCCGGCAGACCCTTTCTTCAGGCGCAGTGGGCCCAGATCCGTGACGTGGATGAACCCATTCTTTTCGCTTTCACCAATGTTGACGAAAGCTGCATCAATGCCGGGGAGAACGTTCTCAACGGTGCCGAGGTAGACGTCACCGATCTGGTAACGACCCTGGGCAACGATCAGTTCATCAACCCGTTCATCGGTGAGTACAGCCGCGATGCGCAGCTGCTCCGCGATGACAATTTGCTGGGGCATAAATGGACGTGGCAAGCCCACGCGAGGCTCAAATCCCATCAGTCGGCATCCGCCGCACTGCAGGGGTGGTTAGGGATGGATGGGCCAATGAGGCCGGAAATGTTGCGGAGTCGAAACTCCTCTGGAACGAGCTCGAGGGAGTTTGGTTCTGTGCGGACCTTCGCTCGAGCGATGGACCTCGATATCCGAATTCGGATCAGGCAAGACCGGAACAGGACGTGACAGAAATGCCACCTGTTCTGTAGTCAAATTAGCACTCAGCCAACTGCAACTCGTCTCGACGCAGATTGTGCAGATGCAGCGGCGCACCAAGCTGAGCCTCAAGCCAATGCTGGATTTGAGACGGACGGATGCTGCGGCCCATCGAATCCACAGTGGCCTCGAGCCGCAACCGCACCCGCTGGCCATCCGCAGGGCCGACCAGCACCAACTGGCGCAGGGCTGGTCGGCAGTCCCGCTCCCGGGGGCGACCCTTTTTGTCCGTGTCGTGCCAGATCAATTGCTCAGCAGCCATGAGGCCCTCAACGGCCTCCAACCAGCGGGGATGGGCCTCCTGCTCCAGCTGAAGGTCGAAACTCCAAACGGCACCGGTGATGTTCTGAGAGAGGCTCTTGCCATTCACCGGCACCTCGTCCGCTGAAAGCAAAGCCATGCCGTCGGGCAGAAGCGCCTGCAGTGTCTTCAGCAACTGCTCACCCGCAATGGGGCTGGTGAACTCCAGATCCATCCACTCGCCATCTGCTTCCGCACCCAGCGGCAGCGCCAGGGCGATCTGAATCCGCGGCAACGGATGAAATCCACCGGTGAAGCTGATCGGCAGGGCACTGCGGCGCAGGGCCCGCTCCAGCATCCGCATCAAGTCGAGATGACTAAGCAGAGCCATGGACCCTGTCTTGGCAAAACGGATCCGCAACCGGCAGACCCGCCCACTGGCGGGCGCCTGGCTTGGCAACTGCGTTGGCACCACAGGGGGAGGCACCACCACGTTGTGGCCAAGGTCCGGCCCACAAACGCCACAGCTGCTGCAACCGTCAAAGGAGCAGTCCGGCACCACCGCCGCCGCCAGAGCCCGCTTCAGATCCTCCGCCAACCAACCTTTGTCGATGCCGGTGTCGATGTGATCCCAGGGCAACGGTTGAGCGCAGAAGCTGTCGAGGTCCTGCCGATCCAGGGCCGTCACCGCACTCCAACCACCCACCTCCATCTGGCGGTAACGCCCCTCAAGGCCTGCTGCAGCGATGGCACCGGTCCAGGCGGCATAGGTGCGATCGAGGGATTCAAACCAGGCATCCATCCCCGCACCCGCACGCCAGGCGGCCTCGATCACCGGGGCCACGCGTCGATCGCTGCGACCCACAAAATCCTCCATCGCCGAGAGCCGCACGTCGGTGAAATTCACCTTCAGCCCGCGCAAGCGTTTGAAGGCCCCACGCAGTAAGTCCTGACGCCTCAGGAATTCGTCCGTCGACACGCTGTGCCACTGAAACGGCGTATGGGGCTTGGGCGTGAAATTGCTGATGGTGATGTTGAGGTTCAGCCGGCCCAGATCACGGCAGCGCTGCTGAAGCATCACGCAGGTGTCCGCGATGCCGAGAACATCGGCATCCGTCTCACCCGGCAGGCCGATCATGAAATACAGCTTCACCTTGCGGTAGCCGTTCTCCATGGCGGTGCGGATGCCATGGAGCAGATCGTCGTCGGTCAGACCCTTGTTAACGATGTCGCGCAGGCGCTGGGTGCCGGCTTCAGGCGCGAAGGTGAGTCCGGCCTGGCGGGTTCCACCAAGGATGTGGGCGATGTCGTCGTCAAACCGGTCCACCCGCTGACTGGGCAGCTGCAAGGTCACGTTCTGATCCGCCAGACGGTTGCGCAGCTCCACCCCCACCGCCGGCAGAGCCAGGTAATCGCTGCAGCTGAGCGACAGCAGCGAGAAGTCGCTGTAGCCCGTCTGTTTCATGCCGTTCTCCACGGCTTCGATCACCGCTTCAGGCTCCACATCCCGTGCCGGTCTGGTGAGCATCCCGGGCTGACAGAAGCGGCAGCCGCGGGTGCAACCGCGACGAATCTCCACAGTGAGCCGATCGTGCACCGTCTCCACATGCGGCACCAGGCCCATGGCGTAGTGAGGCATTGGGGTCGCCACCCGACGCAGCACCCGCCTTGGGAGGTCCGGATACAGCGGCTGCAATGTGACGCCGTCGTCGCCCGTCGCGTAGAGCGACGGCACGTAAACCCCGGGCACCTGAGCCAGATCCCGCAGCAGTTGAGACCGGGTCAGGGCATCGGCCTTGGCCTGAGCCACCACCAGCCCGATCTCGGGCAGCAGTTCCTCACCATCCCCCAGGGCGATGAAATCGAAGAACGGGGCATAGGGCTCGGGATTGCTCGTGGCCGTGGGGCCTCCGGCAAAGATCAACGGAGGTGCCGCTGGATCATTGAGTGGCAGATCACCGCGATCCGACGCCCGTAACGGCACCCGGCACAGATCCAGCATCTCCAGGATGTTGGTGGCGCCCAGTTCGTAACTCAGGCTGAAGCCGAGGATGTCAAACGCAGGCAACGGTCTCCGGCTTTCAACACCGAACAGGGCCTGCTCCTGCTCCCGCAGACGGGCCGCCAGATCAGCCGCCGGCAGATAGGCCCGATCACAGAGCTGACCGGGAACCGCATTGAGGATGGAATAGAGAATGATGTGGCCCAGGTTGCTGGAGCCCACCTCGTAGATCTCGGGATAGGTGAGCGCCCAACGCACCTGAGCCGCCTGCCAATCCCGCGGCTCCACACCAAGCTCATGGCCCATGTAGCGGGCAGGCTTGTTGATGCTGCTGTCGACCAGCTGGTGAAAATCAACCGGGTGATCCGGGGCAGACACGACCACGACGGATGTCCTCACACCTAACTGCATCGTATGGAGCGGTCGACAGGGCAGGATGCCCCCGCAGAAACCCCTTCGGTTCCGTGGTGCAGGTCAACGGCAATTACCTCAAGCTCAAAGCGGGCTACCTGTTCCCGGAAATCGGCCGTCGGGTCAAAGCCTTCAGCGCCGCCAACCCTGACGCCGCACTGATCCGGCTGGGCATCGGCGATGTGACCGAACCGCTGCCGCTGGCCTGCCGCGAAGCGATGAAAACCGCCATCGATGCGATGGGCACGGCCGAAGGATTCCACGGTTATGGCCCCGAACAGGGCTACGGCTGGCTGCGGGAGGCCATTGCCAAGCACGACTTCCAGGCCCGCGGCTGCGACATCAGCGCCGAAGAGATCTTCGTCTCCGACGGCTCCAAATGCGACAGCAGCAACATCCTCGACATCCTCGGCGAAGGCAACCGCATCGCTGTAACCGATCCGGTGTATCCCGTGTATGTGGACACCAACGTGATGGCGGGCCGCACCGGTGAAGCGGGAGAGGAAGGCCGCTACGGGGGGCTGACCTATCTCCCGATCAGCGCCGACAACGGATTCGCCGCCCAGATCCCCAGCGAGCCCGTGGATCTGATCTACCTCTGCTTCCCCAACAACCCCACCGGAGCAGTGGCCACCAAGGAACAGCTGAAAGCCTGGGTGGATTACGCCCGCAGCAACGGCTCTCTGATCCTGTTTGATGCCGCTTACGAGGCGTTCATCCAGGACCCGAGCCTGCCCCACTCGATCTTTGAAATCGAAGGAGCACGCGAGTGCGCGATCGAATTCCGCTCCTTTTCTAAAAACGCTGGCTTCACCGGCACCCGTTGCGCCTTCACCGTGGTCCCCAAGGGACTCAAGGGCACGGCAGCCAACGGCGAGGCTGTCGAACTTTGGGGTCTGTGGAATCGCCGCCAGAGCACCAAGTTCAATGGCGTCAGCTACATCATTCAGCGCGGTGCGGAAGCGGTGTATTCCGATGCGGGCCAGGCGGAAGTGAAGGGTCTGGTGAACTTCTACATGGAGAACGCCGCCATCATTCGCCGTGAACTCAGTGGAGCGGGTCTCACCATTTACGGGGGCGAGCATGCGCCTTATGTCTGGATCAAGACCCCCGATGGCATGGATTCCTGGGGTTTCTTTGACCACCTGTTGAACAAGGCCAACGTGGTGGGAACCCCTGGCAGTGGCTTCGGCGCCGCAGGTGAGGGCTACTTCCGACTGTCCGCCTTCAACAGCCGCGCCAACGTGGATGCTGCGATGGCCCGAATCAAGGCCCTCTGAGCAGGTCGTGCGCCGATTTCCTTTAGATTTGAATCAGCCGAACAGCATGGCCATGGCGGTGGACACACCCACCCGTTCCCCCGGTGGAGCTGCGGTGATGGAAAAGGCACCCGAGCGGGTGCGTAAACAGTCGCCTCGCTACAAGGTGCTGCTGCATAACGACCCGGTGAACACCATGGAATACGTGGTGAACACCTTGCGTCAGGTGGTGCCACAGCTGAGTGAACAGGACGCCATGGCCGTGATGATGGAAGCTCACAACACAGGCGTTGGCCTCGTGATCGTGTGTGACCTTGAGCCGGCCGAGTTCTATTGCGAAACCCTGAAAGCCAAGGGCCTCACCAGCACCATCGAGCCAGAGGACTGATCAGATCCCTGCTCAGGTTGCGGGATCAGTGCTTTCAACTGAAGCCGTCATGGCTTCCTGCGTTGCTGTTGGTCCCAACCTTGTATGCCGTCGGCTGGCTTCTGACATGGCCGCTGATTCCCCTCGGGGTGCCCGCGGAACGCCAGGCCCTGATCGGCACCCTGATCAGCTTTCTGCTGTTGGTTGGCCTGCTTCCCTGCTGGGCGCGGCTGCGATGGACATCGTCCAACGGCTGGGCAGCCCTTGGACTGAGCAGACGTGGTTGCCCGGATCGAAAGGCCCTGATTGCGGCACTGTTCGGCGGCTTGTCCTTGGCCCTGATCCTGCTGGGCATCGTCTTGCTGCCGATCCTTCTGGGCAGCTGGGGCCACTGGATTGGAGAGTGCACCCTGGACCGCGTCATCAATGCTCTGCTGCTGACCCTGGGTGTGGGGTTGGCGGAAGAACTGATCTTCCGGGCCTGGCTGTGGCGGGAACTCAACGAGCTGATCAGTCCCCCAGCAGCCCTGCTGATCCAGGCGCTGGTGTTCAGCCTGGTCCACACCCGGTTCAACCTTGGCGTGGGGCCGATGCTGGGACTGTTGATCGGCTTGTTTTTGCTGGGGATGGCTCTGGCCCTGCAACGCCGGCTGGATGGCGGATCCCTCTGGGGATGCGTTGGCCTCCATGGAGGCTTGGTTGGTGGCTGGTTTCTGATTCAGAGCGGACTGGTGCAGCTGTCTCCGGACGCCCCAGCCTGGTTGGTGGGCCCGGGTGGACTGTCCCCGAACCCCCTTGGAGGACTGATGGGCATCGGCGGTCTATTGCTGCTGCTTGGTGTTCAACTCACCGCTGTCGCCAGAGCAGCACGGCCGGAGACGGGGGCACGCAACGCATCCTGAAGCGGTGCTGAGCCGTAATCACGCTCGAGCAGGGACATGACCGTACGGCCGAAATCCGCCGGATTTTGGTCAAAGGCCTCGAGGCAGACCCGTCCAAAGGTGCTGCCCATCGGTTCCGGATTCCAGAGCAGCTTTCGAGCCGTCCACGGCATCATGCTCATGGGGTTGTATCCGGGCTTGATCAAGCCTTGATCAAAGCCGTATTGCTCCAGATGGGTATGGGGCTGCAGGCCGATGAAGAAAATTGCCGGCTCCACGCGATCCGATCCGAAAATCGATTCCAGCTCACGGTGGTAGGCCACGGTCTGGCGGATGGTTTCGGGCCGTTCATCGATCACGTTGAACGAGTAGTTCACCGACACGTGATCCTGGAAGCCGGCATCCGCGAGCATCCGGCAACTGTCGAGCACAGTGCGGAGGTTGTAACCCATGCGCATTTTGCGAACGAGTTCCTGGGAGCCGGACGTGATGCCGATCTCGAAGTAACTCATGCCCGTCTCCACCATGAGCTGGGCAAGCTCGGGGTCAAGGTTGTCGGCGCGGATGTAGGCAGCCCAACGGATCCCCGTCAGCCCCTCGGCTTTGATGGCTCTCAATAGGTCCTTGGCATCCTCGATGTAGCGACGTGCCGGGATGAACTGTGCATCGGTGAACCAGAAGCCACGGACGCCACGGTCGTAGAGCTGGCGCATCTCCTTCACCACCTCCTCCACCGGGTTGAGGCGCACCTGCTTCCCTTCCACCACGGTGTAAACGCAGTAACAACAGTTGTGAGGGCAGCCGCGTTTGGTCTGAACGCCCACGTAGAAGTCGCCGCCCTCGAGGTACCAATCGAGCTGAGGCCAGATCGAAGCGATGTAGTCGTAATTGCAGGCCGTTTTGGGTCGACTTTCCGGCTGTTCGTGGATCAACCCAGGCCGTGGCGGTGCTCCGACCACAAAACAACGCTCTCCGTCCAGGGAGTCACCCTGAATCAACTTCTCGAGCAGAGGCTCCCCCTCGCCGATGGAGACGATCGTGCCCTTCGGCAGCGACTTGCTCAACTGCTCGTAGAACACGCTGACGGCGCCACCCCCCAGCACGGCGCGAGCGGCTGGATGGTGGCGACGGGCCTGGCGAAGACCGGATCGCACCAAACCTTGATTACGGAACAACTCTCCGTAATGACTGGTCATCAGCCGCAGTCCACCCAGGGCACCGTGCAGGCGCTTGAGCGGATTGCGGGCGTAAAAAACTTCGAAGGAGTTCTGAAGGGGGTTGCCGCCACGGCCGTCGACCGGTGCGTAGATCTGAATGTCCCGCCAGGAGAACACCAGGAGCGTGGGGCGGAACTGATCCACGGTGGAGATCAGCACCCTCTGAACGTCAAGAACTGGCAGTGCCGCTAGATCAAGGATGCGCTGCGGCATCCCGGGAAAGCACTTGTGGAGATGGTCCGCCAGGTAGATCGGACCGATCGGAAAAATTGGATTGCAGGGCAGCCGCACCAGCAGCACCCGTTCCTGATTTGGGGACAACGCAGCTGCTGCAGGGCCTTTTGGACGCTAACAAGCGCGATGACGAACGGCGCTCAACCATCCTTCACATTTGCTTTGTAAACGGGCGAACACACCTCTCAACCTTCCGTTACATTG
>ERZ802826.168-NODE-168-length-21267-cov-35.0322_pt1 | contig 21267 bp, 24 predicted proteins | sample MGYA00345651_ERZ802826 | MGnify/ENA primary metagenome ERZ802826 (study PRJEB30503, sample SAMEA104212371) | marine metagenome | biome: Westerlies Biome; feature: [SRF] surface water layer (ENVO:00010504) within the epipelagic zone...; material: water...
ATCTGATCCAATTGGATTAAAAGTTGCAGATGTAGATAGAGATAATCCTAATATGACAAATTTGCCTGACGGCGTGATTGTTTCGAGAGTCAATCCTGGCTCGCCTGCTTCAGGAAAAGTAACTAGAGGTGATTTGATTACCATGATTCAATACAAAGGCAAAAAATTTGAAATTGATGATGTTGAATCTTTTGAAGAAGCGCTAGAAAATTTTTCTTCTGGTAATAAAGTTGCTTTTCATATCATCAGAAATGGTGGAAGGTTAATAAGGTCAATAACTATTAATTAATATCTAATAGACTTTATTTACTCCAATATAGTTCCTATTGCCTGTAAAATAGCACTAACTTATGAAAAATATTAGAAACTTTTCAGTAATAGCGCACATTGATCATGGTAAATCCACACTGTCGGATAGATTAATTGAGTATTGTGGCGGTTTGACTGCACGAGAGATGTCTGAACAGATTCTTGATTCTATGGATATAGAAAGAGAGAGAGGAATAACTATTAAAGCCCAAGCAGTGACCTTAGAATACAAAAAAGCTGATACTGAATACCTATTAAATTTTATAGACACACCAGGTCACGTAGATTTTTCTTACGAAGTTTCAAGATCTTTGTCAGCATGTGAAGGTGCTCTTTTAGTTGTGGACGGATCGCAAGGAGTTGAAGCGCAAACGCTTGCTAATTGCTATACAGCTGTTGATCAAGGTTTAGAGGTCGTTCCAGTAATTAATAAAATTGACTTACCTCAATCTGAACCAAATAGAGTTAAAAAAGAAATAGAAGACATGATTGGTATTAATGCTGATTCTTCTCCCTTGGTCAGTGCTAAAACTGGAGAGGGTATAGAGGGCTTGTTAGATATGCTGATTACAGATATTCCATCGCCCGAAGGTGATCCTGACGCTCCTCTCCAAGCATTGATTATTGATTCATGGTTTGATTCTTATTTGGGAGTAGTTTCGTTAGTAAGAATTAAAAATGGATCAATTAAAACTGGACAAAAGTTTAAAATATATTCAACAGGTCAAAGTCATAATGCAGATGAAATAGGAATATTTTCGCCAAAGAAAATAAAGAGGGATATTCTTTCAGCTGGAGAGGTTGGTTACTTAGTTGCAGGTATTAAAAACATTAAAGGTGCACCAGTGGGCGACACCATAGTTCACTCAGGTGATGAGGTTACCATAGCACTTCCAGGCTTTAAAAAAGTTAATCCAAAGGTATTTGCCTCAATGTTCACAGTAAATTCTGATGACTACGAAAGGTTTCGAGATGCCTTATCTAAACTTATTCTTAATGACTCATCCCTACTGTATGAACCTGAGGTATCAGATGCTCTTGGTTTTGGTTTTAGATGTGGTTTTCTTGGGACTCTACATATGGAGGTTATAAGAGAAAGACTTGAGAGAGAGTATGATTTAGATCTAATTTCAACTGCACCCTCTGTTGAATATGAGGTTTTAAAAAATGATGGATCTATTATTAAATGTGATAATCCGTCTCAACTCCCAGTCCCTAATGATATTGATGAAATTAGAGAGCCAATTGTAAACACTACCATTCTTACTCCAAATGATTATGTCGGAAACGTAATTACATTATGTACAAGTAAAAGAGGTGTTCAAAAAGACATGACTTATTTTGGCAATCAAGTTTCAATAGTTTTTAAAATGCCATTATCCTCAGTTATTGTAGACTTTTTTGATCAGATTAAATCTTCAACAAAGGGCTTTGCATCTATCGAATATCAATTAATAGGATTTGTAAAATCAGATCTAACTAAAATAGATATTTTAATAAATAATCAAAAGATTGATGCTCTATCCATGATCGTGCATAAATCTTTCTCAAATCAAAAAGCCAGAGAAATTGCATCTAATCTTCAAAAGCTCATTCCAAGACAAATGTTCGATGTTCCAATACAAGTTGCATTGGGTTCAAAAATAATTTCTAGAGAAACTGTAAAAGCCTTAAGAAAAAATGTAACCGCTAAATGTTATGGTGGTGATATAACAAGAAAAAAGAAATTGCTTGAAAAGCAAAAAGATGGAAAAAAGAAAATGAAACAGTTTGGTAAGGTATCTATCCCACAAGACGCATTCTTAAATTACTTTAAATCTGGAGAATAGGTTTGTTATCCGACCCAATTTTTATACTTTCTGTAATTGGAATGTCCTCGTGTGTCATTTTCTGGATGAAAGATACAATTAAATCTTCTGAAGAAGAAAATTTCATTACAAGAAATATATCTACAGTTGCTACCTTATTTGGATTGATGATGCTTTACAGTATTTTTATAAATGCTGGTGATTTAGGAATTATTCTTTTTATAGGTTCGATTATTGCTTTTTTAGTTCTAATGGTTGGAGTTGTTATTGGAAACTCCTCCATTATTCAAACTTCAAGAGGTTACTTTATTCCAATTTTTTTGATTTTTGTTTTACGCACATTTATTTACGAGCCATATCAGATTCCAAGCGGTTCTATGCTGCCAGGACTGCAAAAGGGAGACTTTTTAGTAGTTAACAAAAACTCTTATGGACTAAAAGTCAATAGAACTGGTAAATCCTTCGTTATTAAAAATGATCCTGAATATGGCGACGTTGTTGTTTTTATACCACCTCATAATCCTGTTCCTTATGTCAAAAGATTAATTGGTATGCCAGGAGATTCAGTAAGAATAATAAATAAACAAATTTTTATTAATGGAAAGGCTATTAGTAGGAAGTTTATCGAAACAGAAACAACGACAATTACAAAAAGATATAGAGATAGCTCAGGAAATATAACGACCCGAGATATGGATGTAACCATTGATCTTTATTATGAAGAACATGGTAATAAAAAATATATAACCAGAAACATAAGAGGAGAAAATATTCAATATCCCTCAGAGTGGACAATACCGTCAAATCATTACTTTGTTATGGGAGATAATAGAGATAACTCTAATGACAGCACAAAAGATGTAGGATTTGTTCCCAGAGATAATTTTTTTGGAGAGGCTGATTATCTTTTCATGACATGGGAGTGTTGGACTTGCATGCCATATTTTTCTAGAGTTGGTAAGATTAATTAATGTCATACAATGATTTAGAAAAAAATATTTCGTACAAATTTAAGAATATTGAATTACTAGACCAGGCACTAACTCATAAAAGTTATGACAATAAATTAAATAATGAAAGACTCGAATTTCTTGGTGATTCTTTATTAAATGCAGTAGTTTCTCAGTATCTATACCAAAGATTTTCTAATGAAAAAGAAGGACTCTTAACTAGAATGAGAGCCCAATTAGTCAAAGCTGAAACACTTACTCAAAAAGCAGAAGATTTGAGGCTTCAAGAGCATATTAAATTATCAAAAGGTACAGCTAATCTATCAAAAGACCGAAAAAACTCAATTCTTGAAGATGCCTTTGAGGCTGTTATTGGAGCAATTTTCATTGATAGTGGTTGGGATATAACAAATTCAACTGTCTTAAACCTCTTTAAAAAAGAGCTTGCTGCACTTTCTTCTGATATGACTTTTAAAGATTCAAAAACAGAACTGCAAGAATACCTGCAATCTATAAAATTAAATCCTCCAGATTATGTTATTAAAGATTTAGGTAAATATGGTTTTAATTGTAGTATAAATTTTAAAGATAATATTTTTAACTCAACTGGAACATCAAAGCGCTCGGCTGAAACTAAGGCAGCTTCATTGGTTCTTGAATTTATCAAGGAAAATAATGAGTAAGAAATATTGTGGCTATATTTCTATAATTGGAAAACCTAATGTCGGCAAATCCACAATTCTTAATCATATACTTGGAAAAAAAATATCAATCACCTCAAGAAAGGCACAGACCACAAGAAATAATATTTTAGGTATAAAAACGTTAAAGAATAAACAAATGATTTTTGCAGATACTCCTGGAATGCACATCAAATCTCCCAAGGTAATGAATAAGGTTTTAAATAGATCAGCGCAAAGCTTAATTGATGATTCCGATCTTATTCTATTTGTTGTTCAAAGACTGACTTTGGACGAACAAGATTTGTCTGTTTTAGAAAAACTTAAGGAAGCAGATGCCAAAGTTATTTGCGTAGTTAATAAAATAGATCAAATAGAGGACAAAAATAAATTGTTACCATTGATTTCAAGACTTGCAGATAAATATAATTTTTTAGATATTATTCCGATTTCTGCTATTAATAATGATGGTATTAATAATCTAGAGGAGCTTATTCAAAAATACTTACCTGAAAATGATCATATCTATGGTGAAGAGGATATTCAAAGCAATCACAAAGATTTATTTATGGTATCTGAGTTAATTAGAGAAAAGATAATACGAATGCTTGGAGATGAGCTACCTCATGATACTTTTGTCCAGGTTGAGTTGATGGAAGATGAGGATTTAATACTCAAAATTCATGCGGCAATTTATGTTGTGAGAGAAAGTCAGAAACAAATTGTAATTGGTAAAGGGGGCGCAACTTTAAAAAAAATTGGCCAGCAGGCTAGACTAGAACTTGAAGATTATTTTAATAAAAAAGTTTTTCTTAAAACATGGGTAAAAGTCAAAAAAAATTGGAATACTGATTCAGATTACATCCAAAGCTTAGGAGTGGGTGGAAGCTATGAATCATAACGACTGGGACGAGTGTTTTGTTCTTCATCAGAGATCTCATGGTGAAACTAGCTTAATTGCTGAAATATTCAGTAAAAAAAATGGCAAAATGTCAGTAATAGCAAAAGGTGCAAAGAAACCAAAATCAAAATTTTTTGGCTACTTAGCGTTATTTACAAAATTAAAGGTTACTTACTCTGGGAGGTCTGAGCTAAAGACTTTAACCAATGTAGATAGAGATTTTTCTAAAACTAGCAATAGTTTTTCAAAAACTAGTTATAGTCTTCTTTATATAAATGAACTTTTAATAAGATTATTACCAAAAGATGCCCAACAGGAAGATTTATTTATACTTTACGAAAATTTCTTAATGAAGATTATTCAAGGAGATGAGCTTGAGGTAACCCTTAGGCACTTCGAGTTAGATCTTTTAGATATGCTTGGTTATGGATTAGACTTTGAGAGCGATATCGATAACCATCAAGATATAGTTCCTTCAAAAAAATACTCCTTCATTCCTGAAAGAGGTTTTAGGGAATCTAAAGATTCAGATTTTACCGGCGAAGACATAATCAATATTAGAACAAGAGATTTAAGTAAGGTATCAAAAAAGTATCTTAAACACTTAACCCAAACTGCTATTCATTTTTGCTTAGATGGAAGAGATCTTGCAAGCAGAGATATTTTTAAAAGAATGACATCATGATTTTTGGCATTGGAACCGATCTTGTGGATATATCTAGATTTAAAAAAATGAAAAGCCTAGATAATTTTGCTAAAAAGACTTTATCTAATGATGAATTAAAAATATTTAATACTTTAAAAGAATCAAATAAAGCCTCGTATCTTGCTAAACAGTTTGCTGGAAAAGAAGCAATATCAAAGGCTTTTGGTACTGGATTCTCTCAACCAATTTTAATTAAAGATATAGAAATATTAAGAAATGGAAAAGGAAAGCCAATTTTTATTCCCTATGGCAACATTAAAAAGGAGATTTTAAATTTGGGAATTGCAAAAACCCATGTTAGTCTTTCAGACGAAAAAAATTATGCAGTAGCTTTTGCTATATTAGAAGTATGAGAAATATTATTTTATTAGGCCCACCAGGGGCTGGCAAAGGAACCCAAGCAGATTTAATCTGCGACCTTTGTAATATACCAAAAATTAGCACTGGAGATATGCTAAGAGAAGCTGTAGCTTCTGGAAGTGAATTTGGAAAAAAAGTTTCTAATATTTTGGATACTGGAGGCCTAGTTTCAGATGAAATTATCGCTTCTTTAATTGAGGATAGACTTTCAAAGCCAGACTGTGAAAATGGTTCACTTTTTGATGGCGTTCCAAGAACCTTGGGACAAGCTTCTGCCTTATCTGATATGAAAATAAATTTCACCCATGTAATTGAGATAAGCGTAGATGACGAAATGATAGTTAATCGAATGTCAGGAAGAAGAGTTCATCCTGGATCAGGTAGAAACTACCACATAGACTTTAATCCACCTCTAGTAAAAGATTGTGATGACAAATCAGGCGAAGCCTTAATTCAAAGAGAAGATGATAAGCCAGAAACTGTTTTAAAAAGATTAAGCGTCTATCACGAGCAAACTAAACCCTTATCTGATTTTTACAACGATCAATCCTTAAACAATAAGCTCAAATATATAAAGGTTGATGGGTCTCAAGAAGTAAAAAAAGTATTTCAAGAAATATCTAGCCAAATATAAAATTCATGAAAGTTTTAGCGATTCAAAGCTCTGGAGATCAGACCTCTATTTGTTTAATTCACAATGATGATGTCTTAACCTTTTCACAGAAACATCAAAGGAAAAAAAGGCCAGATTGGAATAATATGCTAATTAACTTGGGGCTAAACAAATTATTTAATATAGATGAGATCTGTTTATTTGCTTTTGCAAATAGTTCAAGGTCATATACGGCAACTAGAAGTATTGCGACTTACATGAAAGGCTTAGCGGTAGCACTAAAAAAACCATTAATAGCAGTATCATCCAATGATATTGATGAATTATATGCAGATTCGATTGCAAAACTTGCTTTACTTGAATATGAAAACTCTGGATTAAATTCAGAAATGTTTAATCCTAAAAATGCTAATCCAATATATTCACAAGATCTTCAATATAAAAAAGTAAATGAGTGATTTGCTATTAGGATTTGTATTGGGTGTTATTCAGGGATTAACAGAATTTTTACCAGTATCAAGCTCAGCTCATCTTTTATTTCCATCTTTAATATTTGGTTCAAATGATCTAGGTTTAGCATTCGATATTGTTGTCCATGCTGGGACTTTATGTGCAGTTATTTTCTTTTTTAAAAAGGAGATCATATCTATGATCAAATCTTTTTTTAAAAATAATACCAATCTTAAAGAGGACAAAAGATTAGCTTTACTTCTTATAGCAGCAACACTTCCCATAGTTATTTTTGGTTATTTGGGTTCAGATTTAATTCAAAATAATAGAAGTAATATCTCAAGCATTGCATGGATGAATTTAATATTCGCTGCACTTTTACTTGTTGCTTATAAACTCAATTCTAATAATAAAAATTTAATACAACTAACACTTGTTGGCGCGCTTTGTATTGGTTTTTTCCAAATATTTTCTCTTTTACCAGGTGCCTCTCGATCTGGAACTGCTATTACCGCAGCTCTTTTTGTTGGCTTAAATCTAAAAGATGCATCTAAGTTTTCATTTATGCTTGCAATACCCACAATTCTGGGAGCAATGATTTTCTTAATTGGTGACATCTTTACCTCAGATATTAGTCTCAATTTATCAGTTTTATTAATTGGATTTTTTTCATCTTTAATTTTTGCATTTCTAACAATAAAATATTTCTTAGCTTTTGTTGAGCAAATTGGAATGTATCCTTTTGTATTTTATAGAGTCGCCCTCGGCATAACTTTGCTTTTATTAATATGAGTTGTGTTATATATCTAGATTCTATAGAAAAAAAAGAAGCACTAAACAAAATTTCGGAATACTTGCATTTTGAAATAGTAAAAAAAGTGCCTGTTAAAGGAGCATTTCTTGATATTAAGGACAATGGCTTATGTTTTACTCTAAATTCAGAAAATCCTTCTAATTATTTAAATATTGATTTTCTATCAGGCTCGATGGGATGGAGACTTAAGAGAGCAGATCACGAAAGATTGTTAAAAAAAACGCTGGGTAAGAATATAGATACATTAACAATTTTTGACGGTACCGCAGGCTTTTTGTCCGATGCAATGATTTTTCTTGCACAAGGCCACAAGATCATAGCTTGCGAACAAAGCAAGATAGTATACCTTCTTGTAAAAGACGCATTAGCTAGAGCAAAAGGCAAAATACCATACCTACAAAATTTAGAATTTTTAAATGATAACTCTATAGAGGCTTTCAAAAAATTAAATAACATTGATTTAGTTTACTTAGATCCTATGTATCCAGAGACTAAAAAGAAAGCCTTAGGCTCTGGAAATATTAATTCAATAAAAAATATTTTAGAAATAGAAAAAATTGAAAATAAAGGAGATTTACTTTTCTATGATTTTAAAAAACTACACTATAAAAAAATTGTTTTAAAAAGACCTATAAAAGCTAATAAAATAGATTTAAATATTAACTATCAAGTTAAAGGAAAGTCTACTAGATACGATATCTATATATAATAACTACAATACTTGGAGAACAAATGAACCCATTTACAATGATAAAAGATGCTAAAAACATGGAAAAGATGATGAAACCAGCATTGGAAAAATTTATGCTTGATTCTGGTTTTGTTAAAAAAGATGAACTTATCAAATTAGAAAAAAGAGTACTTCACCTAGAAGAGCAATTAAAAAAACTATCATAAAAAAAGATAAATAATATGAATTTAGATGATTCAGATATTTCAAGAATTATTGAAATGGCATGGGAAGATAGAACCCCATTCGATGCCATAGAGTCTGCGTATGGTCTTAATCAGAATCAGGTTGAGGATCTTATGCGGGATAATCTTAAGAAGAATAGTTATGTTTTATGGAGAAAAAGAGCTAGAGGTAGAAAGACAAAACATGTTGGTTTAAGAGAGTTTGGAGCCTTTGGAAGACACCATTCATATGATCAAAATAAATATAAAAAGTAACCATATTCAAATTGAAAATTTATATAAATCAATGTTTGTAGATATTGATTCAACTTCAATTGAGCTTAATGATAAAAATGTTGCTATTCGGTGCATTGATCCAACTAACTCTGATGCAGCATCATTAGAATTAACTGAAGAAGATGAGGGCTACAGCATTAATTACTGGGACGGATACTCTTTGGCTGAATCAGAAGAGGATAAAGACTTGAAAAAAGCATTAAAAATCTTTAAGAGACTGGCAAAAAAAATGGCTAAAAATTTGAGAAGATTTAGCCAATAATTTTAATATCCTGAATTTCCTCCACCTTCTTCAGATGCCGAGAAATGAGACTTAGGTTTAAACATTTCATCACCAGATGTATTCATAGCACCATGATATCCTTGATCAGCAGTCATATAGAATGTTAATCCTGGGTATTCATAAAACTCGTGAGTGTGTTCTGAGCCTCCTTGAGAAGTCAAATATACTTTATAGGTATATCCTGAGGCACCTTTGAAAGGACCAGATGAAACAGTACCTTTAACCTGAAGAGCGGAAGATGCACTTGTAACATCTAATTTAGATATATCATATGAAGTAACTTTTACTATTTTTCCATTGGCATACATACCAGAGTGAAAGTCGCAATATGGATAAATTGTATCAGGTGTATTAGCGCCAACTGTTAGAGTGAGACTGTTTTCATTCCATCCTTCAGTTGTACCAATCATTCCTGAATCAGAAGAGGTAGCATTTTGAACAGTAGACATCTTGAAAGGGTGATTTGATGTAACTGAGCTGGCAGCATCAAATTGAATAACGTCACCTTCTTTTACATAAATAATAAATTCAGTAGATGCTGCGTTAATATTATCGACAATATAGTTGCTACTCCCATTGTTAGATAAAGAATAATTTGTTGTCTTGAGGCTTGACTCATTATCGGTTATTGTTCCGCCAGCCCATGTTGTATTTTCATTAATCCAATTAATTGTGTTAAATGAAAGTTTATCTATTTCAGAAGAATCTGCAGAATTATTCATAACTTTAACCATCAAATCTTTGAGTTCTGTCGTACCGGCTTTTAAAAAATGCGATTGAGAATTGGAGGAGTTATTAGCATTTATTTTTTGTAAAAAAGCTGATATGCCAGAGGAAAGATCAACAAGTTGATTGCTGTTAGGAGAAAAATCAGTATCTAAATTTGTAAGCATATCTTTAATGAAAGTAGTATCACCAAGAAATGTTTCAGAACCAGTTCTATTAAATATTGCACCAGCAAGTTTTTTACCTGCGCTATCAGCGGTAAAAGTATGAATCCCATTTAAAACTTCCAAGAGTACTTGAATTTGAGTATTAATTACTGCAACTTTGTTATAGGAAGCAGTGGTAAGACTCGAATAAGGATTATCAAATCTGATCATAAAGTTTGAATCAATACCTAATTTTTGTTTGAAAGTAGTGTATTGAGAGCTGTTATCATAATCATTCAAGATTGAGCTTAACGGAGAAACCACAAATGATTGATCAGTTACAGGTTGACCAAGAGAAAATCCATAAGTATCACCAAATTGAAGATTCGTAACAGGATCAAATCCACCTTCGCCGCGCAATACACCCGAAGTATCTGAGTCAACTGTAAGTGAGAAGGTTCCATCTTGAGCTGTTGTAGCGGAATATGTAGCTCCAGTACATGTTCCTGCTGTTACTTCAATACATACTGTAGCACTTTGGATTGGTCCTGGGCCTATATAAACTCCATCCATGCCCGCGGTAGTAACGTCATCAGAAGTGTCGTTTGTGACTGTAACCGTAAAATCTTTTGAATCCGATAATGAACCGTCACTAACCGATGCAGTTAAGCTATAAACGTTATCAATATTAGCATCAGAAGGACTTTCAAAATCAGGCGCAGTTAAGAAAGTAACAACACCTGAAGTACTTATAGCAAATAATGATGAGTCATTATTTAAAATTGTATAAGTCAGAGAATCATTGTCCGCATCAGATGCGGTAACTGTAAAAGCTGAGGTCTGATTTTCTTCAACAGAAATACTAAGAGTTGAATTAGTTATGGTAGGAGCACTATTGGACGAGCCTGATCCATAACCACTGCCATAATCTGACATTGAGCCTCCGCCGCCACCACCGCCGCAGGAGCATATAAGTGTAAGTATTGATAAATTGATTAAATAATTTGTATGTTTCATAAGCATTTGTTTCATTAAGAAGTTTCATTAAAAATTAAATAGAACTGCTGCTAAGTGCTTTAACGATTTAATAAGAAATAATAAAAAAAAGATGAGTGAAAATTATTACTACTTTTATAAACGTCCCTTAACTATAGGATTAAGAGCTGGGCGTCAAAAATAAATTAAAGGGTATTAGATTTATTTAAGCAAAGCAGCAATTCTGTAGTGATAATGTCATATTATTAAATTAATTGTCAATATTAAAATTATTTATCGTATTAATAACCTTTATAAGGTTTATTTTAAGTAGTTTTATTACAAAATAGTGACTTTTAAGGTCTTATGTGCCCATTCCCATTAACAAGATATTTAAAGCTTGTTAACTGATCAACTCCAACAGGTCCTCTGGCATGAAATTTACCAGTTGCTATCCCTATTTCTCCTCCTAGGCCAAACTCTCCTCCGTCTGCGAACTGCGTAGAGGTATTATGCATAACAATTGCAGAATCTAATTCTATTTGAAATCGAGATGCATTATTTAGATCTTCAGTAATAATAGATTCAGTATGTCCAGATGAAAAGGTATCTATATGGCCTATGGCCTCATCAATGTCATCTACTATTTTTATACTAACGATAGGTAATAAATATTCGGTGCTCCAATCTGAATCATTTGCATTAGTTATTGAATCAGAATAGTGCATTGTTTTTTCACATCCTCTAACTTCACAAGCCTGAGCATTTAGAGCATTAATAAGAGTTGGTAATAAACTTTTTGCAATATCTTTGTGAACAAGAATAGTTTCTACTGCACCACATATCCCAGGTCTCCTCATTTTTGCATTAATACATACATTAATCGCTTTTTCTTCATCTGAATTTTTGTCAATATAAATATGACATATTCCTTCTAGGTGACCAAATACAGGTACTTGGGCTTCCTTCTCTACCATAGCAACCAGACTTTTACCGCCTCTCGGTACAATAACGTCTATAGATTTTTCAATTCCATTAAGCATTAATTTAACAGCTTCTCTGTCCTTATCATCAATAATTTGAATAGCATTTTTTGATATTCCAGCTTCTATAAGGCCTTTTAATAAGCATTTATGTATTGAAATACTAGTATGAAAGCTATCAGTACCTCCTCGTAATATAGATGCATTTCCTGATTTCAAACATAGAGCTCCAGCATCAGCAGTAACGTTTGGTCTGCTCTCATAAATAACTCCAATAACCCCAAGTGGTGTTGATACCCTAGAAATTTGCAATCCATTAGGCCTTGACCAACTATCTAGAACTCTTCCAACAGGATCTTTAAAAGAAGCTATTTCATTTAATGTTTTAATTATTTGACCAATACGCTCAATATTTAGTTCAAGCCTGTCGATAAATGATTCAGAAATATTTTTTTCTTTAGCATTATTAACATCCTCTTTATTTGCTTCAAGAATTATTTTTTTTTCATTATTAATGTTCTGCGCCATAGCTAATAAAGCATCATTTTTAGTTTGAGAAGATGTTTTTGCCAATTCTTTTGATGCAATCTTGGCATTTTTACCAATTTTGAGAATTTTATCTTTGAGTTTCATTTTCTTGCACTAAACCTCGTTGCTTTTGTTGATATTCTTGAAAGACTCACAATAGGATTTTGTTTCTGACCAGATGTAATAATAACTGAGCAATTAGATTTCATACAGATTTCTGCTGCTTTAATCTTTGAGATCATACCACCTTTGCCTAATTTTGAAGCAGTTCCAGCCATAGCATGAATATCATTAGTTATAGATTTAACCTCAGATATCAAGATACCTTCTTTATTATTTATTGGAGGCTCTTTATACAATCCATCAACATTTGATAAAAGTATAAGATGATCTGCTTTAATCAACCTTGCAATTTGTGCTGCTAAAATATCATTATCACCAAATTTAATTTCATCTGTGGAAGTGGTATCGTTTTCATTGATAATAGGCATACATTTTAAATTAAGTAAATTTTCTATTGTTGCGATTGCATTTGTTGAAGATTTCTTATTTTCAGCATCTGAGGGTGATAATAATAATTGCGCTACAACAATATCATGCTTGTTAAATTCTTTTTGCCAAGAAGACATTAATGAAATTTGACCTATTGAAGCAATAGCTTGAGATTCATTTAAAGTTAATTCTTTATTCAATTTTAGTTTACCCTTACCTAAAGATATAGCCCCAGAAGAAACCAAGATAATTTCTTTTTTCTTTTTTATTAAAGAAGTAATATCATTAACAACATTTTTTAAAACGCTCTTATTAACATTGCCTTTAGCATTAGTTAGCAAGGAAGAGCCAATTTTGATAACAATTCTATTACTGTCTTTAAATGTATTTATAACTTTCACTCTAATATTATAATTCGAAAAAAATTTCTATTAACACTTTTAAATATCTAAATATTAAGTATTTATAAATGCTTAAAAATAACTCACTTTATATGACTTATTATTTATTGCTATTTTTTCGTTACATAACATAATTCAAAAATGCTTGATTCTGATTTTATAATAAATGCCATTAGGGCTAAGCAAGTCAATAAACTATATTTAAGAGAGAAAGTAAACTTAGGACATATTGTTTTATTGACTGAAATAGTAAAAAGAAAAATAGAAAATAAACCATTACCTAATGTAAAGTGGCTTCAAACAGAGCTTGAGATTTCAACTACAAAAATTAAATCAATTTGCAGTGAACTTGAAAATAGGGGTTTTATTACTAAATCCTTAGATGTAAATGATAGAAGAGTTAAAAAAATTGACATTACCCCATCTGGTAAAGAATTTATATACAGGATTACGTCAGGTCTAACCAAATAACTTAGTTAAGTAGAATTACATATGGTGCCCCATATCTGAGTCGAACAGATACTCCCGAAGGAACGCGATTTTGAATCGCGCGCGTCTACCAATTCCGCCAATGGGGCATGCCGGGCATTGTAGCTAAGTATTATCTAATTTAAAATCAGCTCCTCATGAAAACCTCAGACTTTAACTATGCCTTGCCTGAAGAGCTTATTGCTAAATACCCTTTAGAGAAAAGAAGTTTAAGTAAGTTATTAGTTTACTCAGATAAAATAGACCATAAATGTTTTAAAGATATTTTAAATTACTTTGAAGAGGGGGATCTTTTAGTTGTCAACAATACTTCAGTTATTCCAGCAAGAATCTTCGGACATAAAGACTCAGGTAGCTCAGTCGAAGTCATGCTTGAAAGGGTTATGGAAAACAATCAAGCATTGGTTCAAATGCGTTCAGGCAGAGCTCCTAAAATTGGTGCTGTCATTATTCTTGATACGTTTGAGGTTGAATGTATTGATAGGCAAGATAATTTCTTCATCTTGCAATTCGATAGGCCTCCATTAGAAGTATTTAATGCAATTGGACATATTCCGCTTCCACCATATATAAAACGTCCTGATGAAGATTTTGATAAAGAAAGATATTCAACTGTTTATGAGAACAAGGAATTACAGGGTTCAGTAGCAGCCCCAACAGCCGGTCTTCATTTTGATGATGAGTTATTGAACTCAATAAAAAAAATTGGTGTAAAAATAGCGACAGTTAATTTGAGTGTTGGTGCCGGAACTTTTCAACCAGTTAAAGTTGAGAATATTGAGGAACATGATATTCATAGTGAGTTCCTAGAAGTTTCTGCTGATGTAGTTGATATGGTCATAGCAACTAAAAAGGCAGGTAAAAAAGTCTTTGCAGTTGGAACTACAGCCATAAGAGCCCTTGAAACAGCATTTAATGATGAAAGTGAGAAGGGCTTCAGTGGTTATACGAAGCTCTTCATTTATCCAGGATATAAATTTAAGGTTGTTGATATGCTAATTACTAACTTTCACTTACCTCAATCCTCTTTATTAATGCTTGTATCTGCATTCATTGGCTACGACAATATGAGGCATATATATAAAACAGCAGTTGATAAAAAATATAGGTTCCTGTCGTATGGCGATGCCATGCTTTTAGAGAAAAATGAAATTTAAACTTAATAATCAATCTGAGTTTGCAAGAAGAGGTGAACTCGAGTTTCCAAGAGGAAAGATTCAAACTCCAGCATTTATGCCAGTTGGAACTAATGGTACCGTTAAGGCTATGACAGTTGATGATTTAGAATCTACAAATTCTGAAATCATCCTTGGGAATACCTTTCACTTAATGTTGAGGCCTGGAGATGAAGCAATTCGTGACTTAGGCGGACTGCATAAATTCTCTAATTGGAACAGACCAATACTTACTGATTCAGGCGGCTTTCAAGTTTGGAGTCTTGGAGAATTAACTAAAATAAGTGAGGAAGGAGTAAAGTTTTCATCTCCATATGATGGTAAGAAAATTTTTATGACGCCAGAGGACTCTATAAAAATACAACAAAACTTGGGATCGGATATTGTCATGGCTTTTGATGAATGCACGGATTATCCTGCAACCTATCAGGAGGCTCAAAAGTCGATGGAACTTTCTATGCGATGGGCAAAAAGATGCAAAGAATCTCATGAATCAGATTCTGCATTATTTGGCATTGTTCAAGGCGGAATGTATAAGGATTTAAGAGAAGAGTCTTTAAATAAAATAATTGAAATTGATTTTGATGGTATTGCGCTTGGTGGGTTGAGTGTTGGCGAATCTAAAGAGGAAAAAACTGAAATATTGCAGTTCATGTCAGACAAGTTGCCAAAAGAAAAGCCAAGATATCTTATGGGTGTTGGAACTCCAGAAGATATTGTTGAAGCTGTCAGATACGGAATTGATATGTTTGATTGCGTTTTGCCAACAAGAAATGCAAGAAATGGACAATTATTTACTTCTGAGGGAGTAATAAATATTAGAAATGCAGAATATAAAAATAGCGATGAGCCTATTGATAAAAATTGTGACTCAAAAGTATCTCAAAATTACAGTAGGGCATATCTAAACCACCTACAAAGAACAAATGAAATGCTTGGATCTATGTTGGCGACATATCATAATATTTATTACTATCAGTCATTAATGAAAGACATTAGAGATTCAATTAAAGACAATTTATTCGAAAAGTTCTTAAAAGACTTCTATAATAAGCGGAATTTAGAAATGCCCGATGGGCCAATTTAGGATATAGCCATGGACGCAGCACAACCATCTTTACTTCAACCATTAATATTTCTTGGTTTCTTTATGATCTTAATTTATTTCATGATGATTAGACCCCAAAATAAAAGGAATGCAGAAATCACTCAAATGCTATCAAAAATAGAAAAAGGCTCAGAGATAATTGCTGCCGGCGGCATACTTGGAAAAGTTACTGATGTAAAAGAGCTTTATGTTTCAATAGAGATTAGCGAGAATAATATTATCAAGCTTCAGAAAACTGCTATAGCCAGTCTTTTACCTAAAGGTACAATAGATTCAATAAAGTAAAACATTGTGAATAAATTCTCTATCTATCAATATCTAATAATACTTACTGTATTGGTATTAGGATTTACTTACGCATTACCAAACCTTTATCCAACTCAGCCTTCAATACAAGTTGCATATACCGACTCAGGAAAATCAGCTGATCAAGTTTTATTAAACGATCTCCAAAATATTTTAGATGAAAGTAACTCAGATCATGAGGAAATGTTTCTAAGGGACAATAAGATTGTTATTAAATTTAAGAGTTTAGATGATCAACTTAATTCTAAAACTGTATTGCAAAATACCTTACTAGATAAAGTTATAATTGCATTAAATCTTGAGCCTACGACACCTGATTGGCTTAAGGATTTGGGTGGAAAGCCAGTGAAATTAGGTCTTGATTTATCAGGGGGTGTTCATTTTCTTCTTGAAGTAGATATAGAAACTGCACAACAAGGAAGGTTGGAGTTACTTTTAGATACTTATAGAAAGTCATTTAAAGAGGATAGAATTAAATTTACAAATTCATCAATAAATGACCTTGAGTTACTTTTTGAATTTCCAGATAGCGACAGTTATAACAAAGCTTTAAGAAAGTATAGAACTGACAGTCTTGGTATTAATGGTGTTCAATATATTATTACTGAAAAACCTTCAACTAATATTCTTATTCTTGAGTTTTCTGATGTTGCTTTAAAAGAAATTAGAGATTATGCAGTTGGACAAAATTTAACGACCTTAAGAAACAGGGTAAATGAGTTAGGAGTATCTGAACCAGTTGTTCAAAGACAGGGCTCAAATAGAATTGTTGTAGAGCTCCCAGGTGTTCAAGATCCTACAGCTGCCAAAAAGATTATTGGAAAAACAGCAAATCTTGAATTCAGATTAGAAGCTAACTCAAGAACATCGCCTCTTAGAAAAGAAGAATTTGATTTTAAAAATAATGATTTTGCAACTGCCTTTTTAGAAAGAGCTGTTGTTGTATCAGGCGATAGAGTTACAAATGCAAGCACAGGTTTTGATGAAAGTGGTTTTTCTCAAGTAAATATTACTTTAGATATGCAAGGTGGAAGAGCCATGCAAAAAGCAACCTCAGGGAATATTGGAAGAAAGCTTGCTGTTTTATTTGTAGAACAAAAAAGTAAGTCTGAATTGATTGTTGATGAAGATGGCAATAGCGTCATTGAACAAACTTCATATATAGAAAAAAATATTATTAGTCTTGCTACGATTCAAGCTGTTTTAGGAACAAGCTTTAGAATTACTGGAGTTGGAACTCCTCAAGAAGCTAGTGAACTAGCATTGTTATTAAGGGCAGGTGCGCTTGCTGCTCCTATGAAATTTGTTGAAGAGAGAACTGTAGGGCCAAGTCTTGGAAAGGAAAATATCGAATTAGGAATGAAGTCAATAATGATTGGTTTTGCTTTAGTAGTCCTTTTTATGACTTTGTATTACAGGGTATTTGGTCTTGCAGCAAATGTATCACTATTCCTTAATTTAGTTTTAATTACTGGGATTATGTCACTTCTTGGAGCCACTCTTACCTTGCCTGGAATTGCTGGAATAGTTTTAACAGTTGGTATGGCTGTGGATGCAAACGTTCTTATTTTTGCTCGTATCAGAGAAGAACTAAAAGAGAAAGATCCACAAACAGCCATAAGAGATGGTTTTGCTAGAGCTTTTGTAACTATTTTTGATGCCAATGTCACAACATTAATTGCTGCTTTAATACTTTATATTATTGGTACTGGTCCTGTTAAAGGTTTTGCCATTACTTTATCTATTGGAATAGTAACTTCCATGTTTACTGCAATCATGTGTACTAGAGCAATGGTTAATTTAATTTACGGCAACAAAAATCTTAAGGAATTAAAAATATAATGAATACTAAATTCCAATTCATGAAATACAGAAAAATTGCTGGTATTACATCAATTGCAATCTTTATATTATCTGTTTTTTCATTAAGCTTTAAGGGGCTGACTTTGGGCTTGGACTTCAGTGGCGGAACATTAGTAGAAGTTACTTATGAAACACCAGTTGAGCTTGAGTCCATTCGAAATACTCTTATCTCAAATGGTTATGAGGATTCTCAAGTAGTAAATTTTGGAACCAATTTAGATGTATTAATTAAAGTAGCCGATCAAAATGGAAATAGCTCAATTGGTGAGAACATATATCAATTGTTAGAAAATAATGGCTTCAGAGGAGAACTAAAAAGGGTTGAGTTTGTTGGTCCACAAGTTGGAGCTGAGCTAAGAGATCAGGGTGGGCTAGGAATGCTTGTAGCTTTGTTTATGATTCTTATGTACGTTGCTTTTAGGTTTCAATATAAATTTGCTTTAGGTGCAGTAGCTGCTCTCGGTCATGATGTAGTAATTATTTTAGGTCTTTTTTCAATTTTCTCATGGGATTTTGATCTAACAGTATTAGCTGCTCTTCTAGCTGTCATAGGTTATTCACTCAATGATACTATCGTGGTTTCAGACAGGATCAGAGAAAACTTTAGAACGCAAAGAGAGTTAGATCCTGTTGAAATGGTTGATCTATCACTCAATCAAACTCTAGGAAGAACAGTTGTAACATCCTTTACAACTCTCCTTGTTTTATTTGCACTATTTATCTTTGGTGGAGAAATGATCAAAGGATTTAGTCTTGCTCTAATTCTTGGTGTTTTAGTTGGAACCTACTCTTCAATCTACGTTGTAGCAAATATGTTGATGTCGTTAACATTAACTCAGGAAGATCTTGCCATTCCAGAACCTGAAGGTGCTGAGTTTGATGAATTACCCTAGTTTTTTAAAGTAAGGCTTTACTGATTTTAAAATAGATTTATAAACCTTTGGTGTTGAGCATACAAAGTGATCAGCATCTAGATATTTTGGATCACCGGTAAAGTTGCTTATTAATGCACCAGATTCTTGCGCTATAAGTAGTCCAGCAGCTACGTCCCAAAGCTTAACTCCATGTGCCCACATTCCGTCTAATCTGCCTGTTGCTATATATGCTAAATCAAGAGCAATTGATCCAGAGTTTCGTATAGATAAATTTTGGTTTGAAAGCTCTTTGTAAGTTTGATTAAAATCGTATTCATATTCTTTATTAGTGATTTTTGAAGTTGAATATCCAAGCATTGAATCACTCAAACCATTTTGCTTACTCACTCTAATTTTTCCATTATTTAAATCGCCACCTGAACCCTTTGAAGCTGAAAATTCTTCTCTTCTGATTGGATCTATTACAACAGCTGTGGTTGGAACTTCATCAATTAATGAACAAAGAGAAAGAGCAAAATGCGGATAGCCGTTTATAAAATTTGTCTCTCCATCAATTGCTTTTAGAACCCAAGTAATATTTGAGTTATTAATTTGAGAACCACTTTGAGCACCTAAAAAATTATCTTCAGGATAAAATTTTCTTATTTCTTCAATGACAATATCTTCAACTCTTCTAATTATGGCCTCTAAATAACCCTCAGGACCTCCTTTGGAGGCATCTAGGCTATGAACCTTTTTTACAGCAAATTCTAGCTCATGAGCACCTTTTCTGGCAGCAAGCTGATTTACATTTAATAACGCTGGTATCGACATGTCGCTATTGTAATGGAAATGGAGATAATAGGCATATGAATTTAAAAAGTGAACTCATTAACATTGTATTAGTCGAAACATCGCATCCTGGTAATATTGGTTCTGTAGCACGAGCAATGAAAACTATGGGACTGAGCAAGCTTTCATTAATTAACCCTAGAAAATTTCCATCAGGAGAGGCCAATGCTTTATCTGGAAATGCTACTGATATCTTAGAAAATGCTCAGGTTTATAAAACAATTGAAGATTCTATTAAAACAAGCACCTTTGTTTATGCAACCTCATCAAGAAATAGAACTATTCAATGGCCAACCATTAATGTAGAAGAGGCCGCTGAACTTATACTTAATCAGACAACAGCTCAAAAAGAAATATCTATTCTTTTTGGAAGAGAGGATAGAGGTTTAACAAATGAGGAGTTGCAATTAGCTAACACGCATATTGAAATTCCAGCTAATCCCGATTATCCAGTTTTAAATTTAGCCATGTCTGCACAAATTTTGTCTTATGAAATTTTTAAAGCCTCTCATAATACAAGGGCAAGAGACTGGCATGATTATCCAGAAGTAGATTCAGCTAATCTTCAAATGCTTATTGATCACTTTATAGAAACAGCAGTGAATATAGATGTTATACATCCAGAAAATCCTAAAAAGATCATTTCTAGAATTAAAAGAATGTTCAGCAGACTTCATCCTGATGAGATGGAGGCAAGCTTTTTAAGAGGATTTTTAGCTGCAATAAATAAGAAGCTAAAATAATGTTTTAGTACTTTGCTAATTCACTTTGATTCCATATAATACGTTTCGCATCTAGTCCCGTTCGTCTAGAGGCCTAGGACACCGGGTTTTCATCTCGGCAACAGGGGTTCGACTCCCCTACGGGATGCCAATTTACTAAGAAGCCCACACTAGTGGGCTTTTTTTATTTCTTAATTCAAAATAAAAAGACAAATAACACTCACCATAGTGCTACAGGATTAATTATCATTTGAACTGCTCCCTTTATTTTTGGCTGACCCAAAACAAACATGAATTCTGAGACATTATCATTAGCAAGCTTTCCAGTATTCATTGTTTCTAAAATGTAAATACCATTTTCTTTAATAAGAGTTATATGATCATAATAAACCTTGTCTCCTGCTATCGGCGGCACTGCACCCAAGCCCCATGTGTCAGCTCCAACGGCCATGGGTTGCAATGAAGCTATATAGACAGCAGCATCATTAGTTATTCCTGGTATTGTGCTACCCCATTCTTCAGGCGAAGACTTAAGTTTTGCATCTGTCCATCCAGTATGAAAAAGAATGATATCTCCTTTCT
>ERZ802826.178-NODE-178-length-20937-cov-31.6672_pt1 | contig 20937 bp, 19 predicted proteins | sample MGYA00345651_ERZ802826 | MGnify/ENA primary metagenome ERZ802826 (study PRJEB30503, sample SAMEA104212371) | marine metagenome | biome: Westerlies Biome; feature: [SRF] surface water layer (ENVO:00010504) within the epipelagic zone...; material: water...
ACCAGGTGTTGACCTTTTCTTGATTGAAAAGCTTGATCTATCGCCGAGTGTTCAGCGGACCCATATCGGATTCATGGGATGCCACGCTGCGCTGAATGGCTTGCGTGTTGCCCACGCCTTTGCGGAGATGGATCCCAAGGCTGTTGTTCTGCTGTGCGCTGTAGAGCTTTGCAGCCTCCATATGGCTTATGGCTGGCACCCAGAGCAGGTTGTTGCCAACGCTTTGTTTGCCGATGGGGCGGCTGCCGTTGTCGCCTCCGTCAATCCTTCCCCTACCCATCAGACCTTGGCGTTGCGACGCAGTGGCTCGATGGTGATTCCAAACAGCTCAGATCTGATGCACTGGGAGATTGGCGACCATGGTTTTGCGATGGGGTTGTCGCCCCTTGTTCCGGAAACGGTTGGAGCTGCCTTGTTGCCCTGGTTGCGAGATTGGCTCAAAGAGCAGGCCATTGATCTTGAGGCGGTGACGAGCTGGGCTGTTCATCCAGGGGGCCCCAAGATTCTCTCGACCTGTGCCGAGGTTTTGTCGCTGGACCCAGGCCTACTGCACGAATCCAGAGGCATACTTCAGGATCACGGCAACATGTCATCCGCAACGATCCTGTTCATCCTTGAACGGTTGAGGCGGCGGGAATGTTCCGGTCCTTGTCTTGCACTGGCCTTTGGCCCTGGGCTGAGTGCTGAGGTAGCACTTTTTGATTTTCAATAACAGTCAATCTTCGTTTTGCCTGTTTCACTGCCTGAGGAATTAATACCGCATCTGAACATCTCTGTCTGATCAGATGATGTTGCTCGGCGATGTCACGCCCGGGTAACCCTAAGGCGTCAGTGGCGTAAATCTTTTCAATGATTTTGTGCTGCCTTGCCCCTTTCCTTCAGCAGAATCACTGCATTGATGGGGAGCATGGTGGCCGGAGCTGGGGTGAATCCTGCAGATCAGCGCTGGGGTTTCTGGCCGCTGCTGCCGCTCTATCCCTATGGCCGCCGCCACACGGTGTTCAGTGAGTTGATCCCTGGCCAGGTCTGGAGCCTGGAGCAGCTGCAGGGGGTGTATTACGTGGCCGTGCCGGTGCGGCTCACCGTGGCCAAGGTGCCCGGTGGCCTGATGTTGGTGAACCCTCTGCCGCCCACCGGTGAGGTTCGCCAAGCCATTGCCGGGCTGGAGCAGCAGCACGGCCCCGTGCGCACGATCGTGCTGCCCACCGCCTCGGGGCTGGAGCACAAGCTGCCCCTTGGCCCCCTGGCTCGCGCCTTCCCGGATGCAGAAATTTGGGTGTGCCCGGGCCAGTGGAGTTTTCCGGTGCAGTTGCCTCTGGCCTGGTTGGGCGTTCCGGCACGCCGCACCAAGGTCTTGTTCGACGATGGCGTCCCCCATGGCGATGTTTGTGAGTGGTTGTCGTTGGGACCCCTCGACCTTGGTGTCGGTCGCTTCCAGGAGATCTCCTGTTTTCATCGTCCGTCTGGATCTCTGCTGGTAACCGATGCACTGGTGGGCATCAGTGCTGAGCCGCCTTCGCTGTTTGATCTCGACCCCACGCCGTTGTTGTTCCACGCCCGCGAGCGGGGTGATCAGCCTTTGCACGACACGCCCGAGGCGCGTCGACGTGGTTGGGCGCGGCTGGTGCTGTTTGCCTCCTACCTGCGGCCGGAACCGTTGGAGGTGCCAACCCTCAAGGAGGTGTTTCGCCATGCTTTTCGACCCGGTCTGCGATCGGCCAAAGCCCACTTCGGGCTCTATCCCTTCCAGTGGACGTCAGGTTGGGAGGCCGCCGCTGCTGAGTTGATGGGGGAAGCGGAGCCCAAAATTCAGGTGGCGCCGGTGTTGGAGCGGTTGGTCTTACCCCGGGCCAAGGAATCTCTGCTCGATTGGTTGGAGCAACTGGGGCAATGGAGCGATCTGCGCTGGCTGGTGTCAGCCCACTACAGCGCTCCAATCAGTTTCACGGCAAACACGTTGCGTTCACTTGTCCAGGATCTGACCGAACGTCCCTGGGCACCCAGCACCAGCAACTGGGAATTTCTGGGATCGATTGATCAACGCTTGCTGGATCTCGGCGTGGTGCCTGAGCAACCCCGTCTCAGAGGTTGAGTTCGTCGTCCGGCTCGATGGCCATCTGTTCATCGGCGAACAAGGTCTCTTCCAGCTCCTTGCGCTGCTCCATCTGACGCAGGAAGTAGCCCGTCATCATGGCTGAAGCGAGCATGTTGGCCAGGTTGTCGCGGTTGGCGGTGACCTTCACTTCGAAGTGTTCACCGGGGAGCATGCCCAGCAACCCTTGAACGTTGTGGCGAATGATGTCCTGGATGTCATTGCTGGCGGACTTCGCGACACGCTGCAAGGTGTCTGGCGTTTGCTCCTGCAAGTACTGGATCAGGCTGTTCCCCGCTTGACCGTCGTTGCTGTCAGTGGTCAGAAACTCGGGGTTGAACATCCGTTGTGATCTACATCACGGACCTGAACATAACGCAAGCACCCGTGATCAACTGCCATCAGCAGGGGCGGGGATCCGTAAGGGACCGAACTGCTGCAACGGCCAATAGCGCCAGATCGCTGTTCCGATCACGTTGCGCTCCGGCAACGGTCCCCACAGATGGGAATCCAGGCTGGCGTTGCGGTTGTCACCCATCACCCACAGCTGATCTTCTGGCACCTGAATTGGTGCCATGGCGTAGTCCATGGCTTCGCTGATCCAGGGCTCTTTGACCTCCTCACCATTGCGGCGCAGAACGCCGTTCTCCACCATCAACTGATCACCGGGCAAGCCCACCACCCGTTTGATCAAGGCTGCGTTGGGGTCGTATCCAGCGGCCACCAGCTGCTGAGGCGGTGCAAACACCACCACATCCCCGCGCTGCAGGTGCCTGTGCAGGCGTCGGGTCAGCCGAGGTCGGATCTTCTCCACCAGGATCCGGTCCTGCAGCTGCAGGGTGGGCAGCATCGACCCCGATGGAATCCAGCGCGGTTCCACCACCACCCAGCGCAGCAACAGCGCCAGCAGTGCCCAAACGATCAGGTTCCGCCAGAACCCTTTGGAGCTCTCCTGGGCGGGGGGTGTGGTGGATGGGGGCGTCATTGACCCAAGATCGCACCAGCCAGAACCCCTGCACTGACCACTGCCCGCGCCAATCTGCAGGCGGCCCTGACGCTGCTGGACGGTCTGTGTCAGCAGGGCATGAGGCGGCTGGTGCTGTGTCCTGGCAGCCGCTCCGGTCCATTGGCGGCCGCTGCCGGGCTGTTGGCAGCCCGGGGTGATCTGGCGTTGACCACGGCCATCGATGAACGGTCGGCGGCCTTTCTCGCCCTGGGCATGGCCACCGCCGGTGGTCGTGCTGTGGCGGTAGTCACGACGTCTGGCACCGCTGTCGCCAACCTGCTGCCGGCAGCCGTAGAAGCGGATCGTTCCAGCCAGCCGCTGCTGCTGCTCACCGCTGATCGCCCCGCCCGGTTGAAAAATTGCGGTGCCAATCAGACCGTGAATCAGGAGCAGTTTCTGCAGCCGGTCTGCCGTTGGCTGGGCCATGGCGCCCCCGAGGGAATGGCCAGCCAGCCGCCTCAAACGCTTCTCGATCTTGCCCATGAGGCCTGGCGGCACTGCCACGGCCGCCCCCCTGGACCGGTGCAGCTCAACCTTCCGTTTGAGGAACCGTTGCATGCGTCCTCGGAGGATCAGCTGTCGCTGCACGTGTCGTGCCTGCAGCGCTCTGCGACAGCACCATCAAGTGATTCACCGCTGGGGGGAGCCCCTCAGCTCGATCCCAACCAAGCGGGCGTTGTGGTGGCCGGCCCCTGGCGTGGGTTGGCTCCAGCCTTGCCGGCGTATCAGCAGGCTCTGCGGCAGTGGTTGGCCCGCAGTGGTTGGCTGCTGCTGGCGGATCCACTGGCCGCCATCCCCGCCGACTGTCTTGGGCAGCTGGATGGCTGGGAGCTCCAGCTTGATCGCCTGCAGCTGGCGCCAGGCAGCCCCGTGCTGCGGCTCGGGCCACTGCCCGCCAGTCGGCGGCTAGAGGCATGGCTGCAGCGGCAGACGGGGCCGCAACTGCTGATCAGTGAGGGGGATCCCCGTGGTCTCGACCCGCTTGGGCTGGCTGATCAATGGAGTGGCGGGCTGGCGGCCTGGTGGGCGCAGCAGAACCAGGACTGCCCAGGGGCATCGACACCGGAGCCAGTGATGCCTCAGTCCGGGATCGCAGCGCTGCTGCGGCAGCGGTTGCCACTTCAGGGAGCTGTGAACGAACCAGCCCTGGCCCACTGGTTGCCGCTGCTGCTGCCGCCGCAATTGCCGGTGATGCTGGCGGCCAGTTCCCCCGTTCGGGATTGGTTGACCTGGGGTGGACTCCAGGCCCATAACCGCCGCTGCTTCAGCTTTCGCGGCGCATCCGGCATCGATGGAACGCTCTCGTTGGCCATGGGATTGGCCACGGAGCAGGGCCCCCTGGTGCTGGTGACGGGCGACCTGGCCCTGCTGCACGACAGCAATGGCTGGCTGCACGGCGCCCAAGGCAACCCGCCGCTCCTGGTGCTGCTGATCGACAACCAGGGCGGCGGCATCTTCCAGCAGCTGCCGGTTGAGTCGAAACAGTTCGATCGCCTCTTCGCCATGCCCCAACGGGTCAACCCACTAGCCCTGGCGGCAGCCCACGGCATCGACGGGCGACAGGTGGCCTGCCTGGAGGATCTGCCCGAGGCCCTCGAGTGGGGGTTGGCTCAGGGCCGCCCTGCTCTGCTGCGGCTGGCGACGGACCGTGAGGCCGATGCCCGCTTGCGAACCCAGCTGCGCTCCGCTGCGCAGAATGCAGAACCTCTGCTCTGAAGCTGATGGCCGAGTTGCGGCAGGTGCTCCCCGGTGACCCCGCAGCGGCGTGGACAGCCTGGGGGACTTACACCGACATCCTCGTGGACCGCTGTAGCGAGGGCATCGCCCGGGTGGCGATCAACCGCCCCGCCAAGCGCAATGCCTTCCGGCCTCAGACCGTGGTGGAGCTCTGTGATGCCTTCAGCCGCGTCCGGGACGATCGCTCGATCGGTGTGGTGCTGTTCACCGGGGTAGGCCCCGCCGCCGATGGTGGCTTCGCCTTCTGTTCAGGCGGTGATCAGAGCGTGCGCGGTGACGGCGGCTACGTGGGCGATGACGGCCTGCCGCGGCTCAATGTGCTCGATCTGCAACGGATCATCCGCAGCCTGCCCAAGGTGGTGATCGCCCTGGTGGCGGGCTACGCCATGGGGGGCGGTCAGGTGTTGCATCTGCTCTGCGACCTCAGCCTGGCGGCGGACAACGCTGTCTTCGGGCAGACCGGCCCGAAGGTGGGCAGCTTCGATGGTGGTTTCGGAGCCGGCTACCTGGCCCGGGTGGTGGGCCAGCGCAAGGCGCGCGAGATCTGGTTCCTCTGCCGCCGCTACGGCGCCGACGAGGCCCTGCAGATGGGGTTGGTCAATGCTGTGGTTCCTTTGGATCAACTGGAGGTGGAAGGGGTGCGCTGGGCCCGGGAGGTGTTGCAGCACAGCCCGACCGCGATCCGTTGCCTGAAGGCAGCGTTCAATGCCGAAACCGATGGCTTGGCCGGCATCCAGGAGCTGGCCGGCAATGCCACGCATCTCTTCTACCGAACCGACGAAGCGCTGGAGGGTCGCAATGCCTTCCTGGAGAAACGGCCCCCTGACTTCTCTGAAACAGGCTGGTTACCTTGAGCCCATGCTTCCGGTCACCCTCCCAGAACCACTGCCCCTGCTGCAGGCGGCCTCGATGGATTCGGTGATGGAAGCCCTGGCGTCGCTGCCGGAAGAACTGCGTGAGCAGAAGGATCGGCACATCGTTCTTTTGCGGGGTCGCCGGCGTCTGCTGCTGCTCGAGAACGGCAACCTGCGCCTCGCCTTCCCCGTAGCCACTGGCATGCCCGGTTGGGAGACCCCCACCGGCAACTTCGCGGTGTTTCAGAAAATCGATCAACCCGTCTGGGTGCACCCCGTCACCGGTGAGCGGGTGGAGGAGCAGGGACCAGACAACCCCCTGGGCAGCCATTGGATCGCCTTCCAGCGCGATTGCCTCGGCCGCGATGCCCATGACGGCGATCGCTGGATCACGATCAAGGGCTGCACCACCACCGGCTTTCACGGCACCCCCCATCGCTGGACCGTGGGCCGGGCCATCTCCCATGGTTGTGTGCGCCTCTACAACGAGGATGTGCGCAGGCTTTACGGGCAGGTGAAGCTCGGTACTCAGGTGACCGTGCTGCCCTGAGCCGGCAGATCGGCGAATTCCCCTTAAAGTCGCCGCGCCAACGCCGATTTCATCCATGCGCATCCTCTTCGCTGCCGCGGAATGCGCCCCGATGATCAAGGTCGGTGGCATGGGGGATGTGGTGGGATCGCTGCCCCCGGCTCTGGCCAAGCTTGGCCACGACGTGCGGCTGATCATGCCGGGCTACTCCAAGCTCTGGAGCAAGCTGACGATCTCGGACGAACCCATCTGGCGCGCCCAGACGATGGGTACGGAATTCGCGGTTTACGAGACCAAGCATCCCGGCAATGGGATGACCATCTACCTGGTGGGACATCCGGTGTTCGATCCCGAGCGGATCTATGGCGGTGAAGACGAGGACTGGCGCTTCACCTTCTTTGCCAGTGCCGCCGCTGAATTCGCCTGGAATGTCTGGAAGCCGAATGTTCTTCACTGCCACGACTGGCACACCGGCATGATTCCGGTCTGGATGCACCAGGACCCGGAGATCAGCACGGTCTTCACCATCCACAACCTCAAGTACCAGGGCCCCTGGCGTTGGAAGCTGGATCGCATCACCTGGTGCCCCTGGTACATGCAGGGAGATCACACCATGGCGGCGGCACTGCTGTACGCCGAACGGGTCAACGCCGTCTCCCCCACCTACGCCGAGGAAATCCGTACGGCGGAGTACGGCGAAAAGCTGGATGGCTTGCTCAATTTCGTCTCCGGCAAGCTGCGCGGCATCCTCAATGGCATCGACCTCGAGGCCTGGAACCCCCAGACCGATCGGGCTCTGCCGGCCACCTTCAGCGCCGACGACCTCTCCGGTAAAGCGGTCTGCAAGCGGGTGTTGCAGGAGCGCATGGGCCTTGAGGTGCGTGACGACGCCTTTGTCCTCGGCATGGTCAGCCGACTCGTCGATCAGAAGGGCGTCGATCTGCTTCTGCAGGTGGCGGACCGTTTGCTCGCCTACACCGACACGCAGATCGTGGTGCTCGGCACCGGTGACCGTGGCCTGGAATCCGGCCTGTGGCAGCTGGCCTCCCGCCATGCCGGCCGTTGCGCCGTCTTCCTCACCTACGACGACGACCTCTCCCGACTGATCTATGCCGGCAGTGACGCCTTCCTGATGCCCAGTCGCTTCGAGCCCTGCGGCATCAGCCAGCTGTACGCCATGCGTTACGGCTCCGTTCCTGTGGTGCGCAAGGTGGGCGGCCTGGTGGACACCGTTCCTCCCCATAGTCCTGCTGATGCCAGCGGGACCGGCTTCTGCTTCGATCGCTTCGAGCCGGTCGACTTCTACACCGCATTGGTGCGTGCCTGGGAGGCCTACCGCCATCGCGACAGCTGGCAGGAGTTGCAGAAGCGCGGCATGCAGCAGGACTACAGCTGGGACCGTTCCGCCATCGATTACGACGTCATGTATCGCGATGTCTGCGGTCTGAAGGAACCCACCCCTGACGCCGCGATGGTGGAACAGTTCTCCCAGGGACAGGCTGCGGATCCCTCCCGCCCAGAGGATGATGCGATCAATGCAGCTCCCGAGGCGGTCACTGCGCCGTCCGGCCCCAGCCGCAATCCCCTCAATCGTCTCTTCGGCCGCAAGGCCGGCTGATCTTGCCCAACCTCCCGGCGCCCTACGTCAGCCCCTGGAAAGAGTTCGCCCGCAACCTGCGGGCTCTCTGGGCTGATCTGGGTCTGCGAGGCCAGGAGCTCTGGCGCCGCAACCGGGAGGGGGATCTTTCCGTACCGGGGTTCTGGCCCAACAACCTGCTGCCCTGGTTCTGGCCTGCGGTTTTGGCCCTGGTGCTGGCCGCCCTTGTGTCAGCTGGGGTTCTGCTGATGCCGCCGCCGACGGAACCGGTCAGTCCCTCGCCACCGCCCCCGGTTGCCATCCGCGAACTTCCGGCCCCCGACCCGATCCCTGAGGAGGAGCCGGTGGTGATCATCCCTGAGCCAGAGCCGCCACCACCGCTGCGCATCGATCCGCTGCTGGAGCTGTTTCTGGATGGTTCAGCGCCCGAAGATCTGCTGCTGGCGGCCCAGCCCGATGGTGTGAACAACCGCCTTGATCTGCGCCTTGCCGAGAGCTGGTGGGATCTGCCGGAAGCCCGCCGCCAGGAACTGGCGATGGAGTGGCAGGCCCGTTGCGCGGATCTGGGCTACGGCGAGCTGCGGTTGCTGGCGCGCGACGATCAGTTGATCGGGCGGTCAGCCCGGGTCGGCAGCGGCATGATCCTGTTCAACAATGTGGCGCCGGCATGACCCTGCGGATCCAGCAGCTCATTGATCTCTGGGGGGAACCGCAGGGGGCTGTAGTGAACCCGGATCAACCCGTTGGGACGATCTGCACCGACAGCCGCCAACTGAAGGCCGGCAATTTCTTTGTTCCCCTGGTGGGGGAACGCTTCGATGGTCACCGCTTTCTCGAGCAGCTGCCGGCGTTGGGGGGGCAAGGGGCTGTGGTGTCGCTGGACTGGACAGCGCCGCTTCCTTCCGGATTGCTGCACTGGCGGGTGGATGACACCCTGGCGGCCTACCAACAGCTGGCGTTGTTGCACCGCCGTCAGCTCGGCCTGCCCCTGGTGGCCGTGACCGGTTCCGCCGGCAAGACCACAACCCGGGAGTTGATTCGGGCTGTGCTGGCGCCGCTGGGGGCGATTCAAGCCAGTGACGGCAACAACAACAACGACATCGGCGTGCCCCTCACCGTGTTGGGAGCGGGTTCGGACCATGCCGCTCTGGTGATTGAGATGGGCATGCGCGGACCGGGGGAGATCGCCCGCTTGTCCCGCTGCACCGAACCGGATGTGGCTGTGATCACCAACATCGGCACCGCCCACATCGGGCGGCTGGGCAGTCGCGAGGCCATCGCCACCGCCAAGTGCGAGATCACGGCTGCCCTTCATCCGCAGGGGGTGGTGGTCATCCCCGCCGGCGACCCGTTGTTGGAGCAGGCTCTCGCTGCTGTCTGGCAGGGACGGGTGCTGCGGGTGCGCTTGGAGGATGACCCGGACATCACTGCTGACCTGATCGGCGCCGTTCGCAACGATCGTCTCCTGCTGGATGAGGCTTCGATCCCTCTGCCGCTGGATGGTCGTCACAACGCCCGCAATCTGTTGCTGGCTCTGGCGGTGGGCTCCCATCTGGGGGTTGATCCAGCCAGCGCTGCGCAGTTGCAGGTCAACATTCCCGGCGGCCGCAATCGACGACTGCAGCAGGGGGGACTCACGCTGCTGGATGAGACCTACAACGCCTCGCCTGAGGCGGTGCTGGCGGCTCTCGACCTTCTCGCTGATCAGCCGGGCCGGCGTTTCGCGGTGCTGGGAACCATGTTGGAGCTGGGGGCTCGGAGCATTGAGCTCCATCAGCAGGTGGCCGCCAGGGCCGCTGCACTGAAGCTGGATGGGGTGGTGCTGGTGGATGGCGGCGACGAAGGCCAGGCCATGGCCAACGTTGCTTCCGGCCTGGATCGTCTGGCCCTGGTCGCAACGCCTGAGGCAGCAGCTGCCCCCCTGGGCCAGTGGCTCAAGGCCGGTGATGTGGTGCTGCTCAAGGCCAGCCGCGGTGTCGCCCTGGAACGGTTGATCCCCCTGCTGCCGTCGGTTTAGGCCGGACGGTCTGCCCAGCCCTCCTTGCTCAACTGCTTTGCGCGGCCGATGGCCAGGGCGCCATCAGGCACATCCTTGGTGATCGTTGATCCGGCTCCAACCGTCACCTTGGCCCCCAGGGTCACAGGGGCCACCAGCACCGAATTGGCGCCGGTCTTGCTGCCGTCGCCGATCACCGTGCGGTGCTTGCGTACACCGTCGTAATTGGCAGTGATCGTGCCGGCTCCCACGTTGACGTTCTCGCCGAGGCTGGCGTCGCCGATGTAGCTGAGGTGGTTGATCTTGCTGCCGGCACCCACCTGGCTTTTCTTCACCTCCACAAAGTTGCCGATCCGGCAACCATCGGCGATGTCGGCCGCCGGACGCAGATGAGCGAACGGCCCGATGGCAACGCCATTGCCCACCGTGGCCTCCCGGACAACGGAATGCAGCACGGAAACGTCGTTGCCGAGCTCGGCATTTTCCAGCAGGCTGCCGGGTCCCAGGCGGCAGTTGTCGCCGATGCGGCAGCTACCGCGCAGATGGGTCTGCGGTTCGATCACCACATCGCGACCGAAGCGGCAGTCTTCACTGAGGGTGCAGCTGCCGGGGTCGACGAAGGTGACGCCCTCCGCCATCCAGTGGTCGCGCAGGCGCTGCTGCAGAACGGCTTCACATTGGGCGAGTTGCTTGCGGTTGTTGATGCCGTTCACCTCATCGGGATCGGCGACTTCAACGTGCATGGCCAGAGGCAGCATCGCCACGGTGTCCGTCAGGTAGAGCTCCCCCTGGTCGTTGTCGGTGCTCAGCTTGGGCAGGACCTCCGCCAGCGCCTGCCAGTTGAAGCAATAGATGCCGGCGTTGGTGAGGTTGTTGCTGCGCTGCTCCTCGGAGCAGTCGCGATGCTCAACGATGGCGCTCACCTTGCCATCGCCATCGACAAACACCCGGCCATAGCCCGTCGGGTCCTCCAGGCGTGCCGTCAGCAGCGTGACGTCGGCTCCGCTCTGGCGGTGGCCATGCACCAGCGATTCAATCGTTTCCGCCCGGAGCAGGGGCACGTCGCCGTTGAGCACCAGCAATTCACCCTCAAATCCCTGCAGCACCGGCAGCAGCTGTTGCACGGCATGGCCGGTGCCGTTCTGGGGTTGCTGCAGCACGAATTCGAGTCCGCCGATGGCTGCCAGCTGCTCCTCCACCCGTTCGGCCTGATGCCCCACGATCAGCAGGCGACGTTCCGGCTGAAGGTTGGCGGCACTGGCGAGCACCCGTTCCACGAGGGTGGCACCGGCCAAGGGCTGCAGCACCTTGGGCAGCGCGCTCTTCATCCGGGTGCCTTTTCCAGCGGCCAGAACGGCGACGGCAAGCATCTCGGCCATGAACAAACCGGCCGGAATCTACCGGGATTGGAGGGCAGCGTCCCCTCGCCAGCGTCGCTGCCAGGCATTGGTGGGTTCTAGGCCACAGGCCTGTTGTTCAAGAACCCGTTTCTCGAGGATCTCGCTGGAGCTGGCCTCACCATCGGGATCCCGGAAGGGAACGGCGGCGCGGGTGAACAGATGCTCCATCTCCATCGGGCTGAGGGGACGCCAGCCAGGACCTTCCGCTGTGCACGAGCCGCCCGGTTGCACCGCCATCGTTCCGCTGCTCCAGCCGACCCGTTCCCCCGGGGCCGGCAGCAGTGAGTACAGCTGCAACCCGGCCCGTTGAAGACTGGCCCGCACCGCCGCCGACCGGCTGTAGGTGAGCAGCCGTCCCCCCGGCGCCAAGCGTGCGGAGAGTCCAGCGAGGAATTCCTCGGTCCACAGCTCCGGGCAGCGTTGGGGGGAAAACGCGTCCTGCAGGATCAGGTCGAACCTCTGCTGTTCCGGGATCTGCGCGAGCGTGGTTCTCGCATCTCCCCAGAGCTGATGTCCAATGTTCGCTGGATCGCGCCAGCCATTGCTGGCTTGGATCGCCTCCAGTCGCTCCAGAACATCCGCTCTCCACAGGTCCCGGAATGTCGGTTGCTCGAGGGCCAGATCCAGCGGTCGCCGGTCCAGTTCCAGGCCCCACCACTGCACGGCAGGGGCTGGCTCCGGCAGGTCTTCCAGGATCACCGCCGTGTTGTAGCCAAGGCCAACGCAGACATCGAGGATCCTGAGACGATCGGCACCACAGAAGCGATTCAGCTCAGCCGGTCTCGAGAACTTCGCCCGCGCTTCGTTCAGCGCGCCAGCTGAATTGTGGAACGCCTCTCCGAACCGCTCGCTTTCCAGGCTGAAACTGCCATCGGCCGTGGGGTAGGCCCGCAGGCCATCGGCATCAGCAGCGGAGCCGGTCAAGGTCGTCCCAGAAGCTGGGGTAACTCACGGCTGCAGCATCGCTGCGCTGCAGGGTCGAATCCCCAGACGCCAGCAATGAGGCCACCGCCAGGCTCATCGCCACCCGGTGGTCGGTTTCGCTGTCCAGAGCAGCGCCCTTCAACGGGCGTCCGCCGTGGATGGTCATGCCGTCCTCATGCTCCTCGATCTCAGCACCCATGGCCTTGAGCTGGCGTGCCATCACCGCCAGGCGATCGGTTTCCTTCACCCGCAGCTCCGAGGCGCCGCTGATCCTGCTTTCGCCATCGCAGAAGCAGGCGGCGACGCTGAGGATCGGAACCTCATCCACGAGGCGGGGCATGATTTCTTCGCCGATGGAAAACGGTTGCAACGGTCCATGGGTGATCCTCAGGTCGCCCACCGGTTCACCGGCCACATCGCGACGGTTCAGCACCTCGATCTGAGCATTCATCTGCTCGAGCACCTCGAGAATGCCTGTTCGGGTGGGATTGAGGCCGACGTTCTCAATGGTGAGGTCCGCGCCAGGCACCAGGGCACCGGCCACCAGCCAGAAGGCTGCTGAGCTGATGTCCCCCGGGACGACCACCTGTTGGCCCTTCAGGGTGTTGCCGGGGCGAACGGTGATGTGACGCCCCATCTCGCCCCCCACCTCCAGATCAGCACCAAAGGCCCGCAGCATCCGCTCGCTGTGGTCGCGGGACTGGGCCGGTTCGATCACGGTGGTGGTTCCGTCGGCCGTCAGTGCCGCCAGCAGCAGGGCCGACTTCACCTGAGCGCTGGCCACAGGCGTTCCGATCACCGTGCCACGCAGGCTCTGGCCCTGCACCGCCAACGGAGCGAGGTTGCCTCCGTCACGGCCCCGAACATCTGCCCCCATCGAGGCCAGGGGCTGACCCACCCGCCGCATCGGCCGGCGACGCAGGGAGGCATCACCATCCAGCACGAAGTGACGGCCGGCCCGTCCAGCCAGCAACCCCAGCATCAGGCGCATGGTGGTGCCGGAGTTGCCGCAATCGAGAATTTCAGCGGGTTCCTGAAGTCCGTCCAGGCCCACCCCCTCAACGGTGACGAGGCCGCCGGCCTCGATCGGGCTGATCCGCACACCCATTGCCCTCAGGCAAGCGGCGGTGCTGATGGGGTCTTCCGCCGGCAGCAGACCGTCGATGGTGGTGATGCCCTCCGCAATGGCACCGAACAGCAGGGAGCGGTGGGAGATCGACTTGTCTCCCGGCACCTTCACATGACCGGACAGCGACCCGCCGGCCTTGAGTTCACGGGCAGGGTGAGAAGGGCCGTTGGCGCTCAAGACTGATCCGTCGTTGGGCCGATCCTATGGGCTGGTCTTCAGGCCCTGGATCAAGCGATCGAGGGCGTAGCCGAACAGGCTCGGATCCGGCTCGTCCTGGCCCAGTCCATCCAGTCCGAGTTCGGACCAGCGCGCGGACACCCGTTCCTCCAGGTCGGCTGGACGGCTGAGCGGTTCCCCCCAGTCGTGGTTTTTTTCCGGACCCACCTTCGTGGTGGCGTCGATGGCCAGGCGGCCGCCCAGCCCCAGTTGCTCGCTGGCGAAATCGAGGCTGTCGAAGGGGGTGTCCGCCAAGGTGAACAAATCCCGCTGTGGATCCACCTGTGCTGCGATCGCCCACACCACCTGGCGAGGGTCCCGCACGTTGATGTGCTTGTCCACCACCACCACGAACTTGGTGTAAGTGAACTGGGGCAGGGCACTCCAGAACGCCATGGCCGCGCGTTTGGCCTGGCCGGGATAAGCCTTGTCGATCGAGATCACCGCCAGTTTGTAGCTGAGGGCTTCCATCGGCAGGAAGAAGTCTGTGATTTCCGGAATCTGCTGACGCAGGATCGGGGTGTAGATGCGGTTCAGGGCGATGGCCAACATCGCCTCTTCCTTGGGTGGACGCCCACTGAAGGTGGTGAGGAACACCGGATCCCGTCGCTGCGTCATGCAGTGGAAGCGCACCAGCGGTGAGTCCTCCACTCCGCCGTAGAAGCCCATGTGGTCGCCGAAGGGGCCGTCGGGCAGCACCTCGCCTGGGGTGATGGTTCCCTCCAGGACCACTTCACTGTGGCTGGGCACTTGCAGATCCAGGGTCTTGCAGGGGCTGAGACGCACCCCTTCGCCGGCGTAGATCCCCGCAAACAACCATTCACTCAGCTGCACGGGAATCGGGGTGGCGGCGGCCATCACCAGCAGCGGGTGCACGCCGATGGCAACAGCCACCTCAAGCTTCTTGCCCATCGCTGCAGCCTTGCGCAGATGGCGGGCACCGCCCCGCACGCTGAGCCAATGCACGGTCATGGTGTTCACCGACTGCCTCTGCAGCCGGTAAACGCCCACATTCGGCACGCCGGTTTCCGGGTCTTTGGTGATCACAAGCCCCAGGGTGATCACCCCACCCGCGTCCCCTGGCCAGGGGCGGATCAAGGGGATGTTGTCGAGGTTGACCGCGTCGCCTTTGAAGATCTGCTGCCGGCAGGGGGGTGTCAGATCACGGTCGGGTTTGGCCTTCACCAGATCCCAGAACACTCGGGCGAACTGCTTGGTTTCGCTGAGTCCCTTCGGAGGGCGTGGTTGCTGCAGGAGGGCCAGCCTCGAGCCAAGGTCCTCCAGCTGCTCGGCCCGTTCGAGACCCATGCTCCAGACCACCCGTTCCACGGTGCCGAGGGTGTTCACCGCCACCGGCATCGACGACCCGATCACGTTCTCGAACAACAGGGCGGGCCCCCCCTGGGAGAGCACGCGGTCTGCAATGGCCGCCAGTTCAAGATCGGGGTCCACCGCTGCTGTGATCCGCTTGAGCTGTCCTCGCTGATCCAGCAGTTGCAGAAATCCGCGCAGGTCGCGGGTGGCCGGGCCAGATCGGAACAGGGCCATGGAGGCGACGAGGAGATCACGGTCGATCTCGGTACTGTGTCGCACGCCGATGATGAGCGTGGCCATGCAGATCTTCTATTTCCACGTTCCGGCGGAGATGCCGGCGGATGCCAGCCCCGATGCAGCGGTGGTGATCGATGTGCTGCGCGCCACCACCACCATCGCCTGGGCTCTGCACCACGGGGCGGAAGCGGTGCAGGCCTTCGCTGATCTGGAGGATCTGCGGGCGGCGGCCGAGGCCTGGCCTGCCGACCAGCGACTGCTGCTGGGCGAGCGCGGGGGGCAGACCCTGGCGGGCTTTGACCTGGGCAATTCCCCCGTGGCTGTCGTACCCGCAACCGTGTCCGGCAAACGCCTGTTCATGAGCACCACCAACGGCACCCGTGCCCTGGATCGGGTGCGTCAGGTGCCTTTGTTGGTGACAGCTGCTCTGCCGAACCGTGAAGCGGTGGCCCAGCGTCTGTTGAAGGAATCACCTGAAACCGTGGCCATTGTGGGCAGCGGTTGGGAAGGGACGTACTCCCTTGAGGATTCCCTGGCTGCGGGTGCTCTGGCGGCGCGCCTGCAGGAGCTGAGTCAAGCGGTGACGCTCGCCAACGATGAAGCCACAGCAGCTACGGCCCTGTGGCAGCAGTGGCGTCATGATCCCGAAGCCTGTCTGCGAACGGCCAGCCACGGGCAACGGCTGATCCGGCTCGGTGACCATGACGACGACTTCCGCTGCTGTGCCGGCCTGGACCAGTTGAGTGTCGTTCCAACGCAACAGTCGCCGGGAGTGCTGCAGGCGATCTGAACGCCTCTAAAGTCCGACTCACTCTCCAGATCCCGTGAACGACTTCCTGGCGGCTGCCGTGCAGCTCACGAGCAGCCAGGACCCGGAAATCAATTTCAATGCCGCCGAGGAGCAGATCGATCTGGCGGCACGACGTGGTGCGGATCTGGTGGGTTTGCCTGAAAACTTCGCCTTTATGGGCGAGGACAGTCGCCGCCTCGAGCTGGCGTCTGACCTGGCCGAACGCTGCAGCCGCTTTCTGGTGACGATGGCGCGGCGCTACCAGGTGGTGCTGCTGGGCGGAGGATTCCCTGCGCCGGTGGGTGATGGCTCGAGGACGTTGAACCGGGCAGAACTGGTGGACCGGGATGGCCAGCTGTTGGCCCGTTACGACAAGATCCACCTCTTCGACGTTGACCTTCCCGACGGCAACACCTACCGCGAGTCGGCAACCGTGAATGCCGGCCAGGAGTTGCCGCCTGTGGTGGATGTGCCGGGTCTGTGCAAGGTGGGTCTGTCCATCTGTTACGACGTTCGCTTTCCTGAGCTGTATCGACACCTCGTGGGGGCTGGAGCCGATCTGCTGATGATTCCAGCCGCTTTCACCGCCTTCACCGGCAAGGACCATTGGCAAGTGCTGCTTCAGGCCCGAGCCATCGAAAACACCGCCTATGTGCTGGCTCCGGCGCAGACCGGCCTGCACTACGGGCGTCGACACAGCCATGGTCACGCCATGGTGATTGACCCCTGGGGCACGGTTTTGGCCGATGCAGGTGTGTTGCCCGGGGCTGCGATTGCACCCGTCAACACGGCCCATCAGGGACATGTTCGGGATCAGATGCCGAGCCTGCGCCACCGCCGGCCGGCATTGTTCTGACGTCGATGTTGAGGGCGACGCCCCGCCGATGGCGCTGCTTTGCGGCAGTGGCACTGCAGCTTTGTTTGATGCTGCCCTCGCTGCCGGCTCAGGCGGCCAGTGCTCTGGCGGCCTGGGCGCTCACCGAGAACGGCACGCTGCAGTTGCGCACCAGCCGCAATGCAAGGCTTCAGGCCTTTTTTCAGGACGCCAGCGACGGCCGCGGCACCCGCGTCTGGATCGATTTTCCCGGTGAACTTCGCTTTCCCCGTCGGCTGACGGGCCGCGGCGCGGTCAAGGAGATCCGACTGGGCAAGCCACGGCCTGGGGCTACGCGCTTGGTGGTGGAGTTCCGCCCCGGTGTGGAACTGGATCCCAGTCAATTGAAGCTGAGGGGGACGGCCCCCGATCGCTGGGAGCTGAACTTCACCGGTCTGCCCACCCGTGGGCTCGATGATTTGGGTGAAGGGGATCTCTCGGGCCGCGCCACGGCCTGGCGACCTCCGGGCCGCTTCGCCCCAAGCCGCACGCCGGTGGATCCCTCCGGACTCCCCACCGTGACCCGCGGCCGCTACACAATCGTCATCGACCCCGGCCACGGCGGACCGGATCCTGGCGCAGTCGGCATCGGCGGTCTGCGGGAGACCGATGTGGTGCTGGATGTGTCTCTGCAGGTGGCCGCTCTGTTACGAGCCCGCGGCGTCGACGTGTTGCTGACGCGCACCGGAGATGTGGATGTTGATCTGCCGCCGCGGGTTTCCCTGGCGAATCGCTCCTCCGCCACCGCCTTCATCAGCATCCATGCCAATGCCCTCAGCATGCGGCGCCAGGACGTCAATGGGATTGAAACCTTTTTCTTCTCGGACCCTCGATCCGGCCGGTTAGCCGGCTATCTGCAGCAGCAGATGATGGATGTGTCGCCTGGAACGCCCAACCGCGGTGTGCGCCGCGGTCGCTTCTTTGTGATCCGGCGGACGGTGATGCCGGCCGCATTGGTGGAGATGGGTTTTGTGACCGGAGCCATCGATGCCCCCCGACTCGCCAGGGCTGATCACCGGCGTCGCCTGGCCCTTGCCCTGGCCACGGGGATTCTTAACTACCTCCGCCAGGAGGTGCGATGAGTCCGCGGCTTGGCTTTTTTGACAGCGGTGTCGGGGGATTGACCGTGCTTCGGCGGGTGCTGGAACGCCATGGTTCGGTGGCGTGTGTGTATCTGGGTGATACAGCCAGGGTTCCCTACGGCAACCGACCTCCGGCGGAGATTCGTCGCATTGCCGCTGAAGTGGTCGGCTGGTTGCGGGATCAGCAGGTGTCGACGGTGGTGATGGCCTGCAACACCACCAATGCCCTGGCGCGGGACGTGGCTGAGGGGCAGGCGGGTGGCCCGGTGATCGGGCTGATCGGTGCCGCGGCGGCCATGGTGGAGACCCGGCGGGTGGGGGTGCTGGCGACACCAGCCACGGTGGCCTCGGCGGCCTACAGCGCCAGCATCGAAGCCCTCCATCCCGGAGCTCTTGTCGTGGAGCAGGCCTGTCCGGCTTTCGTTCCCTTGATTGAGGCCGGTGACTGCAGCAGTGATGAGCTGAGACAGGTGGCCAAGGTTTATCTCGAACCCCTGTTGGCGGCGTCCGTGGAGACGATTGTGCTCGGCTGCACCCACTACCCATTGCTGATTCCTTTGTTGAAGCAGCTGCTGCCGGATGCCATTCAATTGGTTGACCCTGCTCTCGGAGTTGCCCGTCAATTGGATGCCGTTCTCGGTGTTCCCCGGTCAACACCTGGCGACACCCTTGAGCTTGGGCAATGCCGCTTTTGCGTCACGGCGGATCCTGATGGTTTTGCCAACCGCGCCACTCCCTGGCTGGGGGCCCGCCCTGAGGTTCATCTGCAACGGCTGCAGAGCTGAGGCCATCACCACTAGGATCGCGGCGCCGAGGGGTTTCATGATCACCGTCACCGAGCTGCTGCAACCGGTCGAAACCGATCTCGAAACTCTGCTCGGAGATCTGCGCAGCCTGATCGGCGCCGGACATCCAATTCTCCAGGCCGCTGCCGAGCATCTGTTCAGCGCTGGTGGCAAACGGCTTCGCCCCGGCATTGTTCTGCTGCTGTCCCGCGCACTGTCCGCTGACGGCCAGCTGACACCACGGCATCGACGCCTGGCCGAGATCACCGAGATGATCCATACGGCCTCGCTCGTTCACGATGACGTGGTCGATGAGGCGTCCACCCGTCGTGGTGTGGACACCGTCCATAGCCGCTTTGATGCGCGTGTTGCCGTTCTGGCCGGTGACTTTCTCTTTGCGCAGGCCAGCTGGCATCTCGCCAACCTCGATGACCTTGAGGTGGTGAAGCTGCTCAGCCGCGTGATCATGGATCTGGCGGATGGTGAGGTGAAGCAGGGTCTCTTCCGCTTCGACACCGCGCAGAGCTTCGAGACTTACCTCGAAAAGAGCTATTGCAAAACCGCGTCGTTGATCGCCAACAGCGCCAGGGCAGCAGGGGTTCTCAGTGGCTGTTCCGCATCGGAGCTGGATGGGTTGTATCGCTTCGGCCGCCAGCTGGGCCTCGCGTTCCAAGTGGTGGACGACATCCTTGATTTCACCGGCAGTGATCAGCAGCTCGGCAAGCCCGCTGCCAGCGACCTGGCCAGCGGCTATCTGACGGCCCCCACCTTCTATGCCATGGAGGAGCAGCCCGGCCTGCAGGCCTTGATTGCCCGTGAGTTTGCAGAGCCCGGGGACCTTGACCAGGCCCTTGAGATGGTGCGCTCCTCCCGCGCCATTCCTCGTACCCGGGAACTGGCGGAAACCTTCGCTCGGGAATCCCGCGACGCCATCGCCTGGATGACAGACTCCCCCTGCAAGCGGGCGCTGCTTGAGCTTCCTGATTTTGTGCTCAGCCGTCTGTACTGACCAACTGGTCCAGAACGACACCAAGACTGTTGATGTGCCTTGGATTCACATCCATTGTTTGGGTTGGTCCGTGTTCATTCAGCACCCAGACATGGCAACCCGCTGACAGCGCAGCCGCTGTTCCGGCCTGAGAATCCTCCAGGGCCCAACAGGTCTTGGGATCCAAGCCAAGCCGTGACGCGGCCAGAAGGAATGGTGCAGGGTCCGGCTTGCCGGCTTCGAGGTCTGGATCATCTCCGTGGACCCTGAGTTGGATCCGCTTCAGCCAGGGATGGGGTGCGGCTTTAAAGCTCACGGCTTCAAAGCTGCTGCTGGTGACCAAGGCCATCGGAATTCCTCGGTGATCGCAGTGCTCCACCAACTGTTGAGCGAAGGGCATGGCCTTGGCGTTGGGAAGCAGCGCCCGCACGATCGGCTGCTGAACTGCCAGCAATGCGTCTGATTCCACAGGACGCGGCAGCCAGCTGCTCACCAGGGCGGCGCAGTCGAGACGACGACGCCCCTTGAGTTGCAGCAACTGGTCGTTGCTGAGCTGCGCTCCGAAGTGGCTGGCGGCTTCGGACCAGCCGCGGCTGTGCAAGGGCTCCGTATCGAGCAGCAATCCATCCAGATCGAACAGGCAGGCTGCGGGAAGAGCTGGCACGCCATCCGGGAGCTCGGCAGGTTCCAGTCAAACGCGCCGTGGTTTCACCCTCTGTCCGACGGATTGATACGGGTCGTGGAACGGTCGATCGACTCCTCCTTACCCTTGCAACAACAGTCTTTGGCCCGTCTGCTGTGACCGAGTCCAATACGTCGATCGAAAGTGTCCTGCAGGAGCAGCGGGTGTTTCAGCCGCCGGCGGAGATGGCAGCTGCAGCACGCATCGGCAGTCTGGAGACTTACCGCGCCATGGCGGAGGCGGCGACCACGGATCCCGATGGGTTCTGGGGGGAGGCAGCCCGTCGTGAGCTGCATTGGTTCGAGCCGTTCCACACGGTTCTCGATTGGTCGGAACCTCCTTTCGCCCGCTGGTTTGAAGGGGGCACCACCAACCTGTCGTACAACTGCCTCGACCGGCATCTCGAGGGGGCCAAGGCTGAGAAGACCGCGCTGATCTGGGAAGGGGAGCCCGGAGACGTGCGCCGTTTCACCTATCGCGAGCTCCATGCCGAGGTGTGCAAAGCCGCCAACGCCCTGAAGGCCATGGGCATCGGCAAAGGCGATCTGGTGGCCCTCTACATGCCGATGATTCCAGAGGCCGCCATTGCGATGCTCGCCTGCGCTCGCATCGGTGCCCCCCATTCCGTTGTGTTCGGTGGTTTCTCTGCCGAGGCCTTGCGCGACCGCCTCAAGGACGGTGAGGCCAAGGCCGTGATCACGGCGG
>ERZ802826.188-NODE-188-length-20490-cov-11.3459_pt1 | contig 20490 bp, 16 predicted proteins | sample MGYA00345651_ERZ802826 | MGnify/ENA primary metagenome ERZ802826 (study PRJEB30503, sample SAMEA104212371) | marine metagenome | biome: Westerlies Biome; feature: [SRF] surface water layer (ENVO:00010504) within the epipelagic zone...; material: water...
TGCTTGCGGGATGCATAATCCCATCCAGTTTCTGGCTGCCTTGTCCGATCTGGTGGATGGTACCAGCCATGCAGATCCGCCGCGTCCCTTGCTGCGCGCGGGTATCTACTGGCCCGGCCAGTCGGGCGAGATTACCAGCCTCGACACGCTGAAGGACCAGTGGCGTGATGATGCGCCTGTCGCGGCGATTGTCTTTTACCGGGCGCTGATGCAGGCGGGTGATCTGGCGCCGATTGATGCGCTGGTCGACAGCTGCCGGGCGGCCGGGCTGAACCCGCTGCCGCTGTATGGTGCCAGCCTGAAAGAGGCAGAAAGTGGCGGCATTATCGCTGGCCTTTTGCTGCAGTCATCGGCGGATGTGATCCTGAACCTGACCAGCTTTGCGGTATCTGACCCTGGCGGCGGCGATACAGCGATGCCGAGCCTTTTATCTGCTGGGCCGTTTGGCGCTGTTGATGCGCCGGTGTTCCAGCTTGTCCTGTCGGCAAGTCTGGCTGCTGACTGGGCGGCATCGGGGGCCGGGCTAACCGCGCGCGATCTGGCGATGAATGTGGCTCTGCCGGAACTTGACGGGCGTATCCTTACCCGCGCTGTCGGTTTCAAGCAGGCCCCGAAGCGGCATCCGCTGACGCATGCGATGACGACTGCCTATGATGCGGTGCCGGACCGAATTGATTTTGCCGTGCAACTGGCGGCGGGGTGGGCACGGTTGCGGCGAACTGCACCGGCAGACAAGCGTGTTGCTCTGATTATGGCGAACTATCCGAACCGTGATGGCCGGCTGGCCAACGGTGTGGGTCTCGATACGCCAGAAAGCGTTTTTGGAGCACTGATGGCACTGCAAGGGGCGGGTTATGATGTGCAGGGCATGCCTGATAGCGGTGCAGCGCTTGTAGCGCATATGCGTGCAGGGCCAACCAATGCTGGCTGGCAGGACCGCACCTGCGATGCAGCGATGTCACTGGAGGCTTATGACCGTATCTTTGCCAGTCTGCCAGCCGATGTGCGTGACGCGGTAACCAGCCGATGGGGTGCGCCATCCGGTGATCCGATGTGTGACGGCAAGGCCATCAGGCTGCCATTGCGCCGCTTCGGCAATGTTGTGGTCGCTGTCCAGCCGGCGCGCGGCTATAACATCGATCCGAAGTCAACTTACCATTCACCCGATCTGGTGCCGCCTCACAATTATCTGGCGCTGTATTTCTGGTTGCGCCATGAATTCGGCGTGGCCGCAATGATCCATTTTGGCAAGCATGGCAATCTGGAGTGGCTTCCCGGCAAGGCGTTGGCGCTGAGCGCGGCCTGTTTTCCCGAAGCGATTCTGGGACCGACACCGCATCTCTACCCCTTCATCGTCAATGATCCGGGTGAGGGCGCGCAGGCCAAGCGTCGCACCGGCGCAGTGATCCTCGATCATCTGACGCCGCCAATGACGCAAGCTGACAGTCATGGTGTGATGGCTGAACTGGAAGCGCAGATGGACGAGTATTTTGAGGCTGCCGGTATGGACCGGGCGCGCTCTGATGCTTTGCTTGGCGATATTCTGATGACCGCCGAGCGTGCAGGTATCACCGCCGATTGTGGCATTGAAGACAGTGACGATGCAGGAGAAAAGCTGCTGAAGCTCGACAACTTTCTCTGTGATCTGAAAGAACTGCAAATTCGCGATGGACTGCATGTCTTTGGCACGTCGCCGGCGGATGATCTTGCCAATGGTCTGTTGACGCAAATCCTTCGAACACCGCGCCATGCCGGTGAAGGCGCGGATGCCGCCTTGCCACGTGCACTTGCCAGCGACCTTGATCTGCGAGATGCGGCTGGCGACATCCTTGATCCGCTGACAGCTGAAAGAGGGCAGGTATGGCAGAATGCCCGTCCGTCTGTTCTGCAATCCATGTCAGATCAGCCATGGCGCAGCGTTGGTGATACGGTGGAACGGCTGGACAGGCTTGCCCGTGCCCTTGTCGATGGGAACGCGCAGACTGTTGGTCGGCAATCTGCCTTGATTATTGATACAGCTTTGCCAGCGATCCGCGAGGCTTTGATGGTGTGTGGGCCGCGTGAACAGCAGGCCTTGCTGAACGGGCTTGCTGGCCGGTTCATTCCTGCTGGCGCATCTGGTGCACCGACGCGTGGCCGCCCTGAAGTGCTGCCGACTGGACGCAACTTCTTTTCGATCGACAGCCGCGCGCTGCCAACACCCGTCGCATGGCGGTTGGGATGGGCGTCCGCAGAGGCGTTGCTCGACCGGCATCTGATGGAGCATGGCAACTGGCCGCGTGCCGTGGTGCTGTCTGCATGGGGCACGTCAAACATGCGCACAGGCGGTGATGATCTGGCGCAAGCGTTGGCGCTGATGGGGGTACGGCCATCCTGGGATGCCAGTTCACGGCGGGTCACCGGATTTGAAATCATCCCGCTGGACGTGCTGGACCGCCCGCGTGTCGATGTCTGCCTGCGCTGTTCCGGATTCTTTCGCGATGCCTTTCCAGCGCAGATGACGCTGTTTGACCGTGCCGTGCGGGCTGTTGCGGGGCTTGACGAGCCGGATGACATGAACCCGCTGGCTGCCAATGCCCGCTGCGACGCTGAACGCTTGCAGGATAGCGGTATGGATGCAGATGTCGCGCAGACCCAGAGCCTGCTGCGAATTTTCAGTGCCAAACCGGGTGCCTATGGGGCTGGATTGCAGGCGCTGATCGATGAAAAGCTGTGGCAGGAACGCGCCGATTTTGCCGAGGCGTTTCTTGTCTGGTCATCCTATGCTTACGGTGAACACGCCGAAGGTGTGTCCGCGCGAGGCGCGCTGGAGGCGCGGCTTTCAGGCAGTGATGCCGTTCTGCATAATCAGGATAATCGGGAGCATGATATTCTCGACAGCGATGATTACTATCAGTTTGCGGGCGGCCTGTCGGCAGCGGTGGCACATCTGTCGGGGCGGGATGTGCCGGTCTATCACAATGATCATTCGCTGGCCGAACGACCTGTCATTCGCACTCTGGCCGAAGAGATTGGCCGTGTTGTCCGCGGGCGGGCCAGTAACCCGAAATGGATAGAGGGCGCGATGCGGCACGGCTATAAGGGTGCGTTCGAAATGGCGGCAACAGTGGATTATCTGTTTGCTTTTGCCGCGACCACACGCCAGGTGGCCGAACATCATTTCACCGCTCTGTTTGAGGCCTATATTGAAAACGAACAGGTGCGCGCGTTCCTGCAGGATGTGAATGACGCCGCCTATGCCGATATGCTGGCCCGATTTGACGAGGCGATCGAACGCGGCCTATGGACACCCCGCCGCAACAGCGTAATCTCTACACTGGAAAAGCATCTGGCAGCCCCGGCAGCACAACAAAGGCCGGCCCGGACACCTGTGCAATAAGTCCGCTCACCCTATGACGATAACAAACAATGAAGACAACATCATGAACGCGCCATCCGACGACATCACCCCGCCACAGGACGAAACCGCCCGCCATAATGCAAAGATGGCGCGCAAGAAACAGGCGCGCGACAAGATCATGGCCTCAAAAACTGATGAAAAGGGGCTTGTGATCGTCCATACGGGCAAGGGCAAGGGCAAGTCATCTGCTGCCTTCGGGATGATTTTCCGCTGTATCGCGCATGATCTGAAATGCGGTGTGGTGCAATTTATCAAGGGCGGTATGGATACGGGTGAGCGCAATCTGATCACCACGCATTTTGGTGATCGTTGTGATTTTCATACCATGGGTGAAGGCTTTACCTGGGAAACGCAAGACCGCGAACGTGATATCGCCGCTGCTGTCGCTGCCTGGGAAAAGGCCAAGGACCTGATCCGTGATCCGGCCTATCACATGGTGTTGCTGGACGAGATCAATATCGCGTTGCGCTATGGCTATATTGATCTGGCCGAGGTGCTGGCCTTCCTTGAAGACGAAAAGCCCGCCATGACGCATGTTGTGCTGACTGGCCGTAATGCGGCCGATGAATTGATAGAAAAAGCTGATCTGGTCACCGAAATGAGCCTGATCAAACATCCCTTCCGATCAGGCATCAAGGCGCAGATCGGCGTCGAATTCTGATGCCTGCCGCGATTATGCTGCAAGGGGCCGGCTCGAATGTCGGCAAATCGGTGCTTGTTGCCGGTCTGTGCAGGCATTTTGCCAATCAGGGGCTGCGGGTGCGTCCCTTCAAGCCGCAAAACATGTCGAACAATGCTGCTGTAACCGAAGATGGTGGCGAAATTGGCCGGGCGCAGGCGATGCAGGCGCGGGCCTGTCGTGTACCGCCTAGCATTCACATGAATCCGGTGCTGCTGAAACCCGAAACAGAAACCGGCGCGCAGATCATCGTTCAGGGCAAACGCTTTGGCAGTATGCGGGCACGAGAATATGGAACGCACAAACAGACATTGCTGCCACGCGTCCTCGACAGTTTTGAAAGGCTGAAGGGCGATGCGGACCTTGTCATAATCGAGGGGGCAGGCAGCCCGGCCGAAGTGAATCTGCGGGCTGGTGATATCGCCAATATGGGGTTTGCTGTGGCCGCTGATGTGCCTGTGGTCATGATCGGGGATATTGACCGCGGCGGCGTCATTGCCAGCCTTGTCGGCACGGATTCGGTTCTTGATAAGCAGGATTCTGATCTTATTAAAGCGTTTATGATCAATAAGTTTCGCGGCGATACGACTTTATTTTCTGAAGGAATGGATATTATTTCCCGGGCCACTGGCTGGACAGGCCTTGGCATTCTGCCGTGGTTTGCGCCAGCGCGGTTTTTGCCAGCTGAGGATATTCTGGATATTGCAGGAAAAACGGGCCGTGATAATGCGGGCCGTTATAATACGGGTATTCACAATGCGGGCGCGCCGTTGCATATTGCCGTGCCGATGCTGCGTCGGATTGCCAATTTCGACGATCTGGACCCGTTGGCAGGCGAAGCGGATGTACGCCTTTCGCTGATCGAAGCTGGTGAGGTGATTCCGGCAGATACTGACATGGTGCTTTTGCCGGGGTCGAAATCGACGATCAGTGATCTGGCTTATCTGCGCGATCAGGGCTGGGATATCGATATTGCGGCGCATCTGCGGCGCGGCGGCGTGGTGATGGGTTTGTGCGGCGGCTATCAGATTCTGGGAACAAATATCGCTGATCCAGGCGGGGTTGAGGGACCAGCCGGCAGCGCGCCCGGCCTTGGCCATCTGGCTGTTGAAACCGTTTTGGCTGGCGACAAGACACTGACCCATGTGGCAGCTCAATCAGCCAGGTTCGGTACGACTGTGCGGGGGTATGAGATCCATATGGGGCGGACGAGCGGTGCGGATTGTGCGCGCCCGATGCTGCAGATCGGTGGCCGCCAGGATGGCGCCATCTCGGCCGACGGTCGGGTGATGGGCAGCTATGTGCATGGTATCTTTGCCGATGATGCGTTTCGCCGCGCATTTCTTGATGATCTGGCGGCGCGGCGCGGCCGGTTTGGTACCTTTGGCGTTGTGGATTTCGATGCGCGGGTTGACTCCGTGCTGGATGAACTGGCAAGGCATATGGCAGGCCATCTGGATATGGACGCCATTGGCCGGATTGCCGGTCTCTAGCCCGCCGTTATCAAAGCTGGCAGACCTGTCGGTCCAGCCATCAGCCCCCCTATCAATACAGACAGCAGAATGGCGAAGATTATTTGCGCCAGCGCAAGCAGCCGCAGCGATGACAGGATTGCCGCCGCATCAGCGTCCTTGCCCGTTTCATGAAAACGCGGGGCGGCACGCAGGCGGTTGCCATAGCGACGCGGGCCAGCCAGCCAGACATCAAGCGCGCCGGCCATCGCAGCCTCGGGCCAGCCGGCATTTGGTGACGCATGCTGTTTGCCGTCACGCAGCATCGCGCGGGTTGCCTTCAGCATGCGGCCACGAAACAGCGCAGCAACACAGATCAGCCCTGCAGTTATGCGCGCCGGTAGCAGATTCAGCAGATCATCCAGTCGCGCCGCGCCGCTGCCAAAAGCCAGATAACGGGCATTGCGATATCCGATCATGCTGTCGGCTGTGTTGATGATTTTATAGGCAATCAGGCCGGGCAGGCCTGTCAGCAGAAACCAGAATGCCGGTGCGAACACGCCGTCAGACAGGTTTTCTGCGCCCGTCTCGATGGCGGCGCGGGCGATATCGCCTTCATCAAGATCGGCCGTTGATCGCCCGACAATCATGCCAACCGCCTGACGCGCCGGTGCAAGCCCCGCATCAAGAGCGGTGGCGACCGCCCGGATATGATCATCGAGCGAGCGACCAGCCAGCAAGATAACAAGCACTGCCAGCACAAGCGCCGGCCCGCCAGCTGTGATAGCAAGACCAAGCCCGACGCCAGTCCCCAACATAATCAGCGCCGTGATGATGCCGCGGCATCGCCGCGCGCCCCCCGATACGCCGCGCCGCAGATTCCATCGCCTGTCGAATGTTGTGATGAGTCGCCCGAACACCACCACCGGGTGTGGCATCCGGCTCCACAGCACATGTGGCTCCCCGATCAGCCTGTCCAGCATCATGGCGGCCACCAGCATTGCAGCCCGCAGCGCCAGTGCGCTTGCCGTAAAGCCGGCCAGCAAGCCGAAATGGGCGAATGGCAGCCAGTCCTGAAATGAAAATGCGGGTAACAAATTGGTGGTCTTTCCTGTGGATGGCGCGCGCGACTTTGCGGGATACAGCGTGGTCGGGCCTATGACGGTATAATTCAACTTTGGTCGCTTTGGCGCAATTGTTATCAAAGCCGGGGGCTATTATCTGCCTCTGGTCGGAGGATCTGGCAACAGGATGGAAACGACCCCGGTGCGGTGGACCTGGACATGGCACCAATCCCGGGCCCCGAACCGTGGATGCACAGCTGGCAGGTTGATGTTGGCGATTCAATGATGGCAGTTGATATCTCTTTGTTGATATCTTCTCGTTTGTGTCTATCAATTGAATGCACTCTCGCACGGGTTTTCATCATGTATGGCGGAACGTTCGGCGTGTTCAATACGGCTACCAAATGACCCATGGGGACAGCGCCATGCATCACACAAGCTCTTTTCGTCACACCCTGTCTGGCGCGGTCTTTGCCGCGTCGATGATGATCGCCGGTCCGGCGGTTGCGCATTGGGGGCATCTTGGTGATCTGGCAGGTCATGGGCATCTGGCCGGGGCAGTTCTTGCCGGTGCGGCAGCTGTGCTTGCTGCCGGCCTGATCGCCACCTGCGGAAACAGTGACAATAAAGATAACGACATTACAGCCGACGATGCTGACGATGCTTCATCCGCACATGCAGATGGCGATTCGACAGCCAATCCGGCGTCAGCTTCCTGCATCATGATCGTCGATCCGGAACACCAGAGACCGGCAATAAAGGCATTTTCTACAGGAGTACGGGCGCATGGATGAGGCAGTGCAAGGGGGCAAGGCTCCAAAATATGGGGTGATGATCTGCGGGCATGGGTCGCGGTCGAAATCGGCAGTGACCGAATTCGCTGTCCTGGCGGAAAAACTGGCACCGATGTTTCCCGACTGGCCTGTTGAATATGGCTATCTGGAATTCGCCACACCAGTGATCAAAACCGGCCTCGACAAGCTGCGCGAACAAGGCGTGACGCATGTGCTGGCTGTGCCGGGCATGCTGTTTGCCGCCGGCCATGCGAAGAATGATATTCCGTCAGTGCTGAACACCTATGCCAGCGAGCACGGGATCACCATCCAGTATGGCCGCGAGCTTGCTGTCGATCTGCAGATGTTGCAGGCCGCCGGTGACCGTATTTCAGCTGCGCTGGCCGAGGCCGATGCCGCCAACGGGCCAGTGCCGCGAAGTGAGACATGCCTTGTGGTAATCGGGCGCGGTGCGTCCGACCCTGACGCCAATTCCAACATTTCGAAAATCGCACGGATGCTGTGGGAAGGTATGGGATTTGGCTGGGCCGAGGTTGGTTATTCAGGGGTAACCTTCCCGTTGGTGCAGCCTTGTCTTGAACATGTGACACGCCTTGGTTTCAAGCGGATCGTCGTGTTCCCGTATTTCCTGTTCTCGGGCATTCTGATCGACCGCATCTACGGGTTTACCGACGAGGTGGCAGATGCACATCCCGATATCGAGATTATCAAGGCAGGCTATCTGAATGATCATCCGAAAGTGATTGCCACCTTTGCTGACCGGGTGCGTGAAATCCTGAATGGCAGTAACAACATGAACTGCGCCATGTGCAAATATCGCGCGCAGGTGCTGGGTTTTGAGAATGAGGTTGGCCTGCCGCAGGAAAGCCATCACCATCATGTCGAGGGGCAGGGCGTGTCGGCCCCCGGCAGCAATGTCGAGGATTGTGACCTGTGTGACCATTTCTGCACAGGTGCCTGCCGGCTTGATGCCGGCCACTCACATGACCACTCACATGACCACTTGCATGATCATACGCATGATCATGATCACGGGCATCACCATCACCCATATCCGCATGCCAATCATCCGTTGGGGCCAGAATCGGTGCGTAGCCGCGTGCCGACAAAGCGCGGTGAAGACAGCTGAAATTCTGATGCAGCCATATCTGAAAGACCCGCAGGCGATTTACCAGAAGTCATTCGCCATTGTGCGCGAACAGGCGGCAATATCTGCATTGCCCGCTGGCCTTGCAGAGGTGGCGGTGCGGCTGGTTCATGCGTGCGGCATGCCCGACATTTTGGATGATCTGGATGCAGATGCCGCCTTTACAGACAAGGCGGTGGCAGCGCTTTCAGGCGGGGCAGCCATTTTCTGTGATTGCGAGATGGTGGCCAGTGGCATCACCCGCCGGTTTCTGCCGGCTGACAATGATGTGGTTGTCACGCTGAATGATCCGCGCACCGCCGATCTGGCTACCCATATGGGCACAACACGGTCGGCGGCGGCGGTCGATCTGTGGGGAGAGCGTCTGGCCGGTGCGCTGGTGGTTGTCGGCAATGCGCCAACAGCGCTGTTTCGCGTGCTCGAGATCATGGCGGCTGACAAAATTGCCCCGGCAGCGATCATTGGCTGTCCCGTCGGTTTTGTTGGCGCGGCTGAAAGCAAACAGGCGCTGGCGCAGATTGCGGGCGACAGCACGTCATGGCTGGCAGTGCATGGGACGCGCGGCGGCTCGGCGATGGCATCGGCGGTGATTAATGCGCTCTGTCTGCAAGCTGGCAAACGCATGGCTGGTGGTAATCCCGTCGGCAGTGAGGCCCGATGATGCGCCCGCGCGAGGCAGGTGTTACTGCAGCAGGTGTTACTGTGGCAGGCGTTACCGAGGCGGGCGTCACCGCATTGCCCGATCATGTGCGCCAAAGGATCGCCGAAGCAGATTGCATAATCGCAGCATCACGCTTTCATGCTGACCTGCCAGACGGTAAAGAAATTCTGGATTGGCCAACGCCATTTTCAAATATTTTCAATTTACTGGATGATTATTCTGATAAATCACTTGTATTGCTGACCACGGGCGATCCGATGTGGTTTGGCGCGGGTGCCAGCCTTGTAGGGCGTCTGGGTCGCAAGGGGTGCGAGATTGTGCCGGCGGTATCTGGCTTGCAGCTGGCGGCGGCCCATCTTGGCTGGCCGTTGGCGGCGTGTCGGATTGTCAGCGTGCATGGTCGCCCGGCGGGTCATCTCCATTCTGCGCTCTATCCGCGGGCACGGCTTTTGGTGATTGCACAGGATGGCAGCAGCCCTGCCATTTTGGCAAAAGCCTTGTGCGATTGGGGATATGGCGCAGCGCAAATACATGTGATGGCGCATCTGGGCGGGCCGGAAGAAGTATGTTTTTCCGGAACTGCCGCCGGCTGGCAGCATGATCAGGTGCCAGATTTTCACATTATTGGCATCGCCTGCGGGACTGATATGCCGGCAATCGGCATTGCTGCTCCTGATGACAGCTTCCGCAATGATGGCAAGCTGACCAAGCGGGATGCGCGAGCCAGCGCGCTGGCTAAACTGGCCCCGTTCCCGCAAGCTGTCTTGTGGGATATCGGTAGCGGTTCCGGGGCTGTCTCCATCGATTTTCTGCGCGCTGCCCCCGGTGCCACGGCGCATGCCATTGATCGCAATGATGACCAGCATGTCATGGCAATTGAAAATGCCAACCATCATGGTGTCGCCGGATTCAATACCGTCACCGCTGATCTTGCCAGTGACCCGCAGGCGGTATGCGCTGCGCTGCCTGACCCTGATGCGGTGTTTATTGGCGGCGGGATGTCATCTGCAGTGATTGAACTGGCACAGGCGCGGCTGCGGGCTGGCGGAGTGCTGGTTGCGCATGCGGTCACGATTGAGAGCGAAAGCCTGCTGGTGTCGGCATGGCAGTCGACTGGCGGCGATCTGATGCGCCTGTCTGTTCAGCATGCTGACCCGGTAGGCGGCTTTCATGGCTGGCGTCCGTTGATGCCGGTTACGCAATGGGTCTGGCACAAGCCGCCGCAGCAACAACATCAGGGCGGGGCGTGATCATGCCAGAAACAGAAATAACAACGGGCGTATTGTACGGGGTTGGCACAGGCCCGGGGGACCCGCAGCTGGTCACACGCCGCGCCTGGCATCTGATTGAAACGGCTGATGTGATTGCCTATCCGGCCCCTGACAGCGGCGCAAGCTTTGCCCGCTCGATTGTTGCCGATGCGATCCGCCCGCAGGCAACCGAAATAGCCATGATTGTGCCAATGCGCGCCGGCCGTGCACCTGCGCAGGATATCTATGACAGCGCGGCTGACGATATCGCCGCGCATCTGGAAGCTGGCCGCGATGTGGTTTTGCTATGTGAAGGAGATCCGCTGTTTTACGGGTCTTTCATGTATCTTTTGGTGCGGTTGCGGGACCGGTTTACTGTTGAGATCGTGCCGGGGGTGAACAGCCTGTCTGCCTGTGCAGCGGCACAGGTGCATCCGCTGGTGGCGCGCAGTGACCGGCTGACTGTGCTGCCCGGTCCGCTCGATAATGCGGAACTTGCCAGCAGTATCGAAGGGGCCGAGGCTGTCGCCATTATGAAAGTAGGTCGTCATTTGCCCCGAATTCGGGCGCTTTTGACACGGCTCGGGCTTCTTGAAAAATCGCTCTATACCAGTCACGCATCGCTGCCGCATCAGGCCTGCCATGCCCTTGCTGAAGCGCCGGAAGAGGCGCCGTATTTTTCAATGATCCTTGTCTATAAAGGGGATGATCCGTGGATCAGTTGACGTCTGGAACTGCCAAGCGCCCGGTTATAATTTGCCTGTCAGAGGCTGGATTTTTGCTGGCGCAACGTCTGGCAAAGGGCATTGATGCCGATATTCACGGCCATGCGCTGCGCTGTCCGCAAGCCCCTCATCATTTTGGCAAGGCGCGCGCGCATATCGCCAATCTGTTCAGCAGCGGCAGGCCGATCATCGGCATCTGTGCGGCCGGTATTCTGATTCGCGCCGTCGCCCCGCATCTGCAGCACAAAAGCAGTGATGCGCCGGTGCTGGCGATTGCTGAATCAGGCCGACATGTCGTGCCACTGATTGGCGGGCATCATGGTGCGATCACACTGTCTCGCACAGTATCAGAGCTGCTTGCGGCTGAACTGGCGATGACCACCGCCGGTGATGTGCGCTGGCGTATTTCGCTGGATGAGCCACCAACTGGCTGGCGATTGGCGAATGCGGGCGCCGCTGCCCGTGTCATGCCGCAGCTGTTGGCTGGCGACGGGGCCTTTCTGGATGGTGAGGCATTGCCGGATCTGAATGACTGGTTTGCACATGTACCACGCGGCGGTGCTGTGACATTGACCGCCACCCGTCAGCAAAGAACGCCCACCGAGACGCAGCTTGTCTTTTGCCCGCAGGATATCCTGCTGGGTGTTGGCTGTGCGCGCGGTGCGGCAGCTGATGAGGTGATTGATCTTGTTATGGCCGAACTACAGACAGCCAATATCAACGCGGCGTCGATCGCTGCTGTTGTTACCGCTGATATCAAGGCCGATGAACCGGCAATTCACGCGCTGGCATCTATGCTGGCCGTGCCGCTACGGGTGTTTGACCGTGATGTGCTTGCGGCTGAAACAGACCGTCTGGAAAGCCCCTCGCAGGTGGTGTTTGACGAGATCGGGGTGCATGGCGTGGCCGAGGCAGCGGCGCTTGCGGCAGCCGGCCCGGAGGGAAAGCTGATCCACCCGAAAGCCAAATCGGGAAATGCCACCATGGCGCTGGCGCGAACTGGAACCTTCCCGTTGCCTGCATTGCCGGGGCGCAAGCCCGGACGGGTGATGCTGATCGGTATCGGCCCCGGCAAGGCCGAATGGCGTACACCAGAAGCCTCGCAGATGATTCTGGGCGCGGATGAACTTGTTGGCTATGACCTTTATATCGACCTGCTTGGTGCGGCGGCAGCCCATATTCCGCGGCGTGACTTCAAGCTGGGAGAAGAAGAGGCTCGCTGTCGCTATGCGCTGGAATCCGCTGCCACCGGCAAGGATGTGGCGGTGATTTGTTCGGGTGATGCTGGTATCTATGCGATGGGCGCGCTTGTCTATGAGCTGCTGGACCGGTCGCAAGATGCAGGCGGGGTCAGTGCCGCTGCCCGCCGTGTTGCCATTTCAACCGCACCCGGCATTTCGGCGCTGCAGGCGGCTGCGGCCCGGTCAGGTGCGATTTTGGGACATGATTTTTGCGCCATTTCGCTGTCCGACCTGTTGACCCCGTGGCCGGCAATCGAAAAGCGCATCCACGCCGCCGGGGCAGGTGATTTCGTGGTGGCTTTCTATAACCCCGTGTCACGTCGCAGACGCACGCAGCTAGCCGCGGCGCGGGATATACTGATGCAATATCGCGGCGGTGATGTACCGGTATTGCTGGCATCCAGTCTGGGCCGGCCGGAAGAAGCACTGAAATTCAGATCCCTTGGCAGTCTTGATATCGATGAGGTGGATATGCTGACGACGGTGATGGTGGGGGCCAGTACCTCGCGCCATTTGTCGCTTGGCCGCGGCGAGGCGGTCTATACCCCGCGCGGCTATGCCAAACATCTGGATCGGGATGACCATACAGATGCTGACAACCGGACTTCAACCGGTGATTCTGATGATGAGATGACGGGCACAGGCAGGAAGACAGGAACATGAAGGTCTATTTCATCGGTGCCGGTCCGGGTGATCCGGAATTGATCACGGTTCGCGGCCTGCGCCTGATCGAACGCTGCCATGTCTGCCTTTACGCCGGATCCCTGGTGCCGGCTGCCGTTGTTGCAGCCACTCCTGAGGGCGCGCATGTTGTTGATACAGCATCCCTGACACTCGATGACATCATTGGCGAGATCAAGACCGCACAAACACAGGACAAGGATGTGGCGCGGGTGCATTCGGGTGACCCGTCATTATATGGTGCAATTGCCGAGCAAATTCGCCGTCTGAAAGCGCTGGGTATCGAATATGAGATTGTGCCGGGGGTGTCAGCCTATGCCGCTGCCGCTGCGGCGCTTGGCATTGAGCTGACCGTGCCCGAGGTCACGCAGAGCCTGATCCTGACGCGTACGGCGATGAAATCATCTGCCATGCCGCCGGGTGAGGAGCTGACCAGTCTCGGGAAAACAGGCGCTACGCTGGCCATTCACCTTTCAGTGCGCAATCTGCGCCAGATCGAGCGCGATCTGATCCCGCTCTACGGTGAAGATTGTCCGGTGATTGTTGCCTACCGGGTGGGCTGGCCGGATGAGGCATATATCCATGGCACGCTGGCTGACATTCGCAAGAAAGTGCAAGCTGAAAAGATCACAAGGACCGCCTTGATTTTTGTCGGGCGCGGACTGGTTCAGGATGATGATTTTCGGGACAGTGCGTTGTATGACGCAGCACATACCCATGTGTTGAGGCCAAAAACCGGACGTGCGTCCAGCCAATAGGCGATCTGTCTCGAAATCAACTGGGCCACAAGTTGGGCTCAGGCGATAATATGCGCGTAAGACCCGCTGACAGTGCCGTTTACCAGCCCCATCGGGCCAAGTGGTTTGCCAGATGGTGTGACAGCATCAAACAGTGGGTCGCCCGTGGCAGAAGTCGCCGTTGTATAGTGAAATTCATGCGCGGTCAGAGGCGCGGTGCCGGGCCAGCCGCCGTGGCGTGCGGCAACCTGCCGGTACCCCAGATGCAATTTGCGCGCGGCAAAGCTTGTTTCAAGGTCCAGCAATCCGGCCATTGAAAAGGCGGTGCCATCCTTGTCGATGATACGCTGCCCCAGCGTCATGAAGCCGCCGCACTCACCATATATGCGCACCGATTTCGATGCTGCATCCCGCAACCCGCCAAGAAAACGCGACGCAGTGCTCAGACGTGGCAGATGCAGTTCCGGATAACCGCCCGGCAGGAAAATGGCATCTGCATCACCGGCAGGCGCTTCATCGGCAAGTGGCGAGAACGGCAGAATTTCCGCACCTGCGTCGCGCCAGTATGCCAGCATGTGCGCATAAGCGAATCCAAACGCGGCATCCGCAGCCACGGCGATCCGCTGGCCCGGTGGGGCCAAAAATGGCGGCATAGGAATTGGTGGGATAGAAGCAGCTGATCCTGACGCATTGTCAGGTGTTTCGGGTCTGGTCAGAGGAGCCGCCGCCGCCATGATGCTGTCAAGGTCCAGATGTGCGGACACAAGATCGGCTGCCGCGTCGAGCCGCGTTTCCAGCACGTTCTCGGCAGCCAGATCAGCCGCCTGCACGAGTCCCAGATGCCGCGATGGCATCTCGATATCGGGGCTGGAAGGCAGGCTGCCAAACAGCGGGATATCATGGGTGGAAAGCGCTTCGGCGATCAACGTTTGATGCCGGTCCGATGCCACACGGTTCAGCACAACACCGGCAAGCTGGCCGGCCGGGGCAAGCACAGTCCCGATCCCCGCAGCGATCGCAGCGGCGGTTTGTGCCTGATGCCGGACATCGATCACCAGCAGAACGGGCAGGCCCAGCGCGTTGGCAAGGGCTGCTGTACTGCCGCTGCCGCCATCGGTGCCGTCAAAAAGCCCCATAACGCCTTCGATCAGCAACAACGGGGCAGCCTGGCGGCGGGCGAGGTCGCACAACATGGTCTGTGACATGGCGTGCGAATCCAGATTGACCGCGTTGGTCCCGCAGGCGGCCGTCAAAAATGCCGTGTCGATATAATCGGGACCGGATTTGGCTGCGCCAACAGCCGTGCCGCGCCGCGTCAGGGCGCGCAGCATGCCAAGGGTGAGGGTTGTCTTGCCGCTGCCCGAACCAAGACCGGCAATCACCAGTCCGTTGTCTGCCATCAGGCGGTGTCCGGGATTGTCCGCATGCCAAGCGGGTCAGTGTCACGCACCGGTTCACCAGCAAGCTGTCCCATCCAGTCGAGGCACTGGCGCATCTGCACGACACGGCCAATGCAGACGATTGAGGGTGCGCCGATTCCGCTGTCAACAATATCGGCAGGTGCGCGGGCCAATGTTGTTTCCAGTACGGCCATATCATCACGCGTTGCGTTCTGGACGATGGCGACAGGTTCATCTGGCGCACGGCCACTCTTGATCAGCTTTTCACAGATATCCGGCATATGTTTGATTGCCATATACATGACGATCACCTGCGCCCCGCGGCCAAGAGCATCCCAGTCAATGGCCGACGGCATCAGACCGGTGCGATCATGCCCGGACAGAAAAGTCACAGACTGGTTGACGTCGCGATGGGTGACCGGAATGCCGGCATAGGCAAGACCGCCAATGCCAGCCGAAATGCCGGGAACCACGCGCAGCCTGATGCCATGCTGGATCAGCGTCTGTGCTTCCTCGCCGCCGCGGCCAAAGACAAAGGGATCGCCGCCTTTCAGGCGCAGCACGCGCTTGTTCTGACGCGCCAGTTCGATCAGTCTCAGCGAAATATCGCGCTGGTTTGGTGACGGTTTGCCGCCCCGCTTGCCAGCATATTCAACGGCGGCATCAGGCCGTGCCCATCGCAACAGCGCCGAATCAACCAGCGCGTCATAGATGATAACATCGGCCTGCTGCAGGGCGTTCAGCGCGTGCAGCGTGATCAGGCCGGGATCACCCGGGCCGCCACCCACCATCCAGACCCAGCCAGGTGTGAACACAGGCCAGTCATTGCCGTCAAGCGCTGGCAGATTTCCCGCAGACAAGGTGCCGGAAGGCAACGGGGATATGTCATCATCATGCGGCGTCATTGCGGGTCCTGAAAGCCAACGGCGTCAGTGGTGGATTTGCGTGCCCAAAGGCGGTATTCATCGTAACAGCCACAGTTCCAGATCACCAGCATCTGCTTGCTGCCAGATCGACCCCTTTTGGGTTGAACAAGACAGTTGGCGCTGTTCACGCTGGCCATACCTTGGAGGGCATTGCCATATGGGGCGCCGCGAATGACCCGGTCCTCGGTCCGGAAAGACAAGCTGCAGAGCAATCTCCGTTTTGGCTGGACAACGGGCACCTGTGCGACCGCTGCCGTAAACGCAGCCTACACGGCGATGGTAACCGGCGAGTTTCCTGATCGCGTCACAATTGTCACACCAAGCGGCAAAAACGCCGATCTGGAAGTGGTCAATACCGCACGCGGCACTGCGGATGGCGCTGCAGCTGCGCATAGCGGCCCAAATAGTGGCACGAACAGCAGCATCGAGACCTGCTGGTTTTCGGCTGGAATCATAAAAGATGCCGGCGATGATCCCGATGTAACGCATGGCGCGCTGATCACCGCGATTCTGCGGCGTGGTCCCGATGGCAGCGGTATTCAGTTTCAGCGCGGTGAGGGGGTTGGGGTAATCACCAAGCCCGGTCTGCCGGTGGCGGTGGGTGAGCCGGCAATCAATCCGGTGCCGCGCCAGATGATGCGGGATGCGATTGAGGCGCTTGCTGAACGGCTTGCCGGACCGCGCGATATCATTATCGAAATAACTGTGCCGGGTGGGGCGGAACTCGCGCTCAAGACATGGAACCCGCGTTTGGGCATTGAAGGCGGTATCTCGATCCTGGGGACCACTGGCGTGGTGCGCCCGTTTTCCTGTTCGGCGTGGATTGCCTCCATTCATCGCGGCATTGATGTGGCGCGTGCGAACGGTTTGCATCACGTGATGGCATCAACGGGGGCCACCTCCGAGGCCTGGGGGAAGTCATGCTATGATCTGCCCGATATCGCGCTGATTGATATGGGAGATTTTGTGGGCGGGATGGTGAAATATATGCGCGGTCATCCGCTGGCAAACCTGTCGATCATGGGGGGATTTGGCAAGATGGTGAAGCTGGGCCAGGGTGCGATCGACCTTCATTCGGCGCGCTCGCAGGTTGATTTTTCTGCACTGGCAGAGATGGCGGCACCCTTTGGTCTGGATACATCGCGCGTTGCATCGGCAAATTCGGTGCTGGAGGTTGCACAGATGGCAAGCCCTGATCAACGCAGCGCACTGGCTGATGCCGTTGCCAATGCCGCCCGCCAGACAGTCCTGACGCACCTGCGTGATGCACCAACCAGTGTTGAGGTTGCGATCATCAGCCGAGATGGTGCTCTGCTTGGACGAGCTGGTAACTTGTCCCTGTCCATTGCAGGCAAGACATGATGGCGTCAATGCCCCCGAACCATCCAGATGTGTCAGCCGGTACCGCGCTGCAGCAGACTGATCAGCGGATGAAAACACTCGTGCTGGCAGGCACAGCCGAGGCGCGCGCCGTGGTCGCCGCACTGGCATCTGATCCTGCGTTCATGATCGAGGCATCCCTTGCTGGTGCCACCACCAAGCCAGCAAGCCTTGATGTGCCGACGCATAAAGGCGGATTTGGCGGCGAAGAGGGGCTTGCCAGATTTTGCCGTGATAACGGGTTTGACCTGATCCTCGATGTAACCCATCCCTATTCTACTGTGATCAGCAGGAACGCGGCGTTGGCGGCCCAGCGCGCAGGCATTCCCTGTCTGCATTATCAGCGTCCGCCGTGGATGCCAGAGCAGGCGGACCGCTGGCAGCATTTTTCATCCTGGCAGGACATGGCTGATGCCATACCGGCTAAAACACGCGTGTTTCTTGCCGGTGGCACACAGTCGGTAGAGATGTTTATGCGCCGCACAGACATCACCCTGATCGCGCGGGCTCTGAATCTGGCAGACAAAACATCATCGCCGCAGACCATTTTCATCAACGCATTGCCTTCCAAAACTGTCGAAGGTGAATGTAAATTATTGAAAAAACATAATATCGCATTGATATGTTGTAAAAATTCTGGTGGCAATTCAAGCTTTGCAAAGATTCTGGCAGCGCGGAAATGCGGGATTGAAGTGTGGATGCTTGATCGCAAGCCTGTGGCGTTGTCACTGGATGGACCTACGCAAAAAGGGATGCCAAGTCCGCAGATTCATGACACTGTTGAAACCATCATCAGTGCCGCACGGCAATACGCTGCTGTGCGACTGGGTCGTTGATATAGTGAACAGGACGCCGCCACAAACAGGCCGGAGAACCGGTCATGTGGAGAGACGGCCGGCACGGACAAGAGGCAAGAGGAGAGCATTATGACAGGTAGTCCGCATTTTGATGTCAGCACCGATGAGGCCGGGGTCGTATGGATCACAATGGATGTCGAGGGCAAGTCGGTCAATGTGATGACGCAGGCCGTCACTGCCGATTTCTGTGCGATCATCGACGAGATTGCAGCACATCCGCCAACCGGGTTGGTGTTCCGGTCCGGCAAGGCGCGCGGTTTTATTTTCGGAGCTGATGTAAACGAATTCGCTGATTTCAAGACACGGCGGGAGGTTGAGGCCCATATTCGACCGGTGCTGCGCTGTTTTCAGCAGATTGAGCATATGCCTTGCCCGACAGTGGTGCTGATTGATGGTATCTGCGTTGGTGGCGGGCTGGAACTGGCTATGGCCTTCAGTCGGATCATTGGCATTGATTCGCCAGGCTGCCAGGTCGGCTTTCCCGAGATCAATCTCGGGTTGCTGCCGGGATATGGCGGTTCGGCGCGGGCCTATTCACGCCTTGGTCTTGAGGGGGCGTTGCAGCTTGTCCTGCAGGGCAAGAGCCTGAAGGCGCGTGATGCGCATGCGCTCGGTGTTATGGATCATCTGGTGGGTGATGCCTCGGAACTTGCATCGGCTGCACAGGATGTGATGGCTGGCAAGATTGAGCGCAAACCCGCGCGCACAGCCGATGAACCGGCTGCTGTCATTGCCGAAGCGCGGGCTGCTGTTGCCAAACGCGCGCTGCCGGAAACCATGCCGGCCCCATTTGCCATTCTTGATCATTATTCCGGCGAGTCTCTGGACCAGACTATCTTGCAGGAGAGGGAAACACCGCTGTTTTCCGAGCTGATGATGACCCCTGCATCTGCCGGCTTGCGCCGGACGTTCCAGCTGAATGATGCGGTGAAGAAGGGCGCACGCGGGGAGGGTGCTGTTTCGCACATTCATGTCATTGGCGCTGGTGTGATGGGCGGTGATATCGCTGCTGTTGCCGCAATGAGCGGGTTTGACGTTACCTTGCAGGACCTGTCGGAGGAGGCAATTACCGGTGCGATGGCACGGGCCAGAACGCTGTATGAACGGCGACTGAAGGATCCTGCAAAGGTTGGTGCAGTCCTGGCGCGCCTGTCGGCTGATCCCAAGGGTGACGGCCTTGCGACCGCCGATTTGATGATTGAGGCAGTTGCCGAGAATCTGGACATAAAGCGCCGCGTTTTTGCCGATGCCGAAGTGCGGATGAAGCCGGATGCGATTATGGCAACCAACACATCTGCGATCCCGCTTGAAGAGATCGGCACTGCGCTGGCCGCACCTGACCGTCTGATCGGGATGCATTTCTTCAATCCGGTTCCGGTGCTGCCGCTGGTTGAGGTTGTCTACACGGATGCCAGCCGGACCGAATTTGTTGACCGCGCCATGGTTGTGTGCGGTGCGTTGAAAAAGCTGCCGATCAGGTGCAAATCCTCGCCCGGCTTTCTGGTGAACAGGGCGCTGTTGCCCTACATGTTTCACGCCATCGAGGCGATGCTGGACGGGGCCGACCCAGACAAGCTGGATCAGGCGCTGGTCCGCTTTGGAATGCCGATGGGGCCGATCGAACTTTGTGATCAGGTGGGGCTGGATGTTTGTCATGACGCCGGTGTCGTGATCGGTATGCCAAAACGCACGGAAAACAAGCTCAAGGCCATGGTTCAGGCGGGTACGATCGGCCGCAAGAGTGGTAGCGGGTTTTATGAATGGGATGACAAGAAGGCCATCCGTCCGCGTGGCAGCTATGATTCTGATGAGTTGAATGCCATTGCGGTGGAACTGATGGCCCCGCTGGTCAGGGAATGCCGTGATGCCATCGGTGAAGGCGTTGTTGATTCGGTAGATATGGCCGATGCGGCCTGCATCTTTGGCATCGGGTTTCCCGCCTTCCGTGGCGGGCCGGTGTTCTGGGATGACAAACGATCTTGACCCCACCCCGAACTGACAACCCTGCTGACAAGACACGTCAAGACAACAAGCAATCAGGCAAGACAAGCGTGGCCAATGCCGCGCTTGGCGAAGATATAGTGGCGGGCCCGGACG
>ERZ802826.193-NODE-193-length-20206-cov-31.8632_pt1 | contig 20206 bp, 24 predicted proteins | sample MGYA00345651_ERZ802826 | MGnify/ENA primary metagenome ERZ802826 (study PRJEB30503, sample SAMEA104212371) | marine metagenome | biome: Westerlies Biome; feature: [SRF] surface water layer (ENVO:00010504) within the epipelagic zone...; material: water...
GGTGTTTGTTGAAACCCTGTCTGCCTCCACCTTGGTGATGAACGGGTCAATCCAATCCAACAGAAGCTCAGTCACGGCGGGTTCGCCTAGGTCTTGGATGCCGCCATACAGCCACCGCTTGAACAGCTCAGCGCTGGAACACGCCGTTGCAGTCGCCGGGGGCCGGTTTCACAAAGCAGTGACCCTCCGGAGACCAGTAGCCAAGAGCAGGTAACGCCAGGCCCTGCGCCCGGGCTTTTGCATTCACGTCGTCAACTCCGCGGCCTTGCACCAGGACGTTGTTCTTGCCATCCACCAGGTCGAGGAAATCGTTCTCTTTGGTTTCCTGGCCTGGGTTGGCCATGGCTTGAGCAGGAAGCAGGGCCGCCACGGTGGCGATCAGGAGGGAGCGAAGCACGGGTGTGGTGATGGAGGAATCAGTTGTTGGTGACGACGACGGGGGTCCCCACCTTGATGCGGTTGTACACCTGGATCACATCGTTGTTGAGCATCCGGATGCAGCCGAGGCTGACGGCAGCACGCAGTTTCACCCAGTTGGGCCATGCCGTGCCGTGGATGGCGTATTCACCGGTGCCAATCTGCACATAGGCCACATAGCGCACGCCAACGGGGTTGTTGGGGCCAGGGGCAATCACTTTCCCCTTCTTGTGATACACCGGCTGAGGGTCCATTTTGGTCACCGCATAGCTGCCAGGAGGCGTGGGAGATTCCGGTGCTCCGATGGCCACCGGGTATTTCCCGATCACCTTTCCGTCATCCAGAAGGGTGAGGTAGCGATCCTTCAGGCTGATCTTGATCGATGTCTCGGCCTGGGCCGGAACTGCTCCGAGAACGCCGACACTCAACAGAGCTCCGAGCAGGACGGATCGCAGGGGCATGACATCCGGACCATAGGTACAAAGCATTTTGACCTATCTGAATCGGGCTAGCGTCAGACGGTTTCCATTCCTTGTCTCGAACGATGAACCGATTGTCCGGTCTCTGTCGTGGTCTGGTGGCCGGCGCTGCTGCACTCTCCGCGCTCGTCCTCACACCCCAGGTTCGGGCTGGGTTCTCGCCAGAGGCTCTGGAGGGTTTTGAGCTGACCCATCTCCGAGGTGTGGTGAGCACCGTCCTGCCGGACGAGAAGGTGATCGAGGTGATCGACCCGGAGGGTCACAAGGAGATCATCACTGTCGGAATCGACATGAGCCGACTTGGTCTCAAGCCCGGGGACGGGGTGGATGTCTCGGTGCTGGATGGTCTCGTGGTGGAGCTGGAGCGCAGCAGAGACAAGGAACTCAGCTTCAATCGCGAAGACATCATCATCCCCACGGATATGGGGCCGTTGAAAAAGGGCATGCGTGTGGCCCTCGCCTCCGGCACCGCCCGCGTGATCAAGCTGTCGAAGACAGATCGGAGTCTCAGCCTGATGGGTCCGCTCGGCGGCATCCACAACCTGGACGTTCTGGCCGTTCCAGGGATTGATCTGTTCCCTGACCTCAACCCCGGCGACGTGGTCACCTTCCGCTTGATTCAGCCTGTTGCCGTGGCCGTGGATGCCTACAAGCTGCCTGCTGCTGGCCAGGCTCGCCCGGCGGAGCAGCCGTTGCTGGGAACGGTTGTCAACGACAACGGCAGCCTCAAGGCTGAGCTGCTGAACTCCTTTGAAATCACCAAACTGAAGGGAACCATTCAGCGGCTGATGCCGGCTGAACGGGTGATGGAGCTGCGCGGTCCCTATGGCCACGACATGCTGATCACCAAGTGCGGTTCACTTGACACCGCTGGCCTGAAGCCCGGCGACAGCGTTGTCGTTGACGTCCTCGATGGGCTGGTGGTGGACCTGCGCAAGAGCGCGACCAACAAGCTCAGCTTCAACCGTCAGGACGTCATCCTTTCGGAGGATTTCGGTGAGGTGCGCAAGGGAGCCAAGGTGGCGATGGCCACCGGTACCGCAGAAGTGGTGAAGATCTCCGAGCAAGACCATGAGATCAGCCTCCGGGGTCCCTTCGGCGGCGTCCACAACCTTGATGTGCGTCACAAGATCGAAGGGGACCCGGTGGAACAGCTCAGCGTTGGCGATTTCGTGGAGTTCCGGATGATCAAGCCGATCGCCATCGCCATCCGCAAGGCCAGCTGATCAGCTCTCCTGGTGTGAGGCGAGGGCCCGCACCACGTCTCCTCGGGTGATCACACCCACGGGCTTCCCATCACCATCCAGCACAAACAACCGTTGTGTGCCCCGGTCATGCAGCTGTGAGGCTGCCTTGGGTAAGCCGAGCTCCAGGCTGCAGGTGTGGGTGTCCTTCCGCATCAGGTCCTTCACCGTGGTGCCGAGCACCTGGTGCACCTGCTTGTCCCAGTTGAGTGGATTGCGCAGGTAGATCACGCTGTCCAGCAGCATCACGTAGGGGCCGGCATCCACCCCGCTCTCGCGCACCATCAGATCCTGCTCACTCAGCTCTCCGATCAGGACACCGGCGTCATCCACCACCGGCAGACCGCTGATGTGGTGGTCACTGATCAGTTGCACGGCCTGCTGCAGAGGGGTGTCGGGGGTGACGCTCAACACGGGCTGGGTCATCACATCAGCCACCGTCAGCTGCAGGACCATGATTTGAAGTCAGCTGGTTGCATTCTGCGCGTTGTCGTTGCCCCTGCGCTCCCTGGCCAATGGCCTCACCATCGCCCGCGCGGTCGCCGGCTTGCCGTTGATCCTGGCGCTGCAGGCAGACGCGGCTGCCCTGGCCTGGTGGTTGCTGCTGATGGCTGGCCTCAGCGATGCCGCCGATGGCTGGCTGGCCCGTCGAGCCGGCGGCGGCAGCAGCTGGGGGGCACGGCTGGATCCACTCACGGACAAAGTGCTGATTGCAGCCCCTCTTCTCTGGCTGGCCTCCGCCGGAACCCTGCCGCTCTGGGCTGTCTGGCTGTTGCTGGCCCGGGAACTGCTGATTTCCGGCTGGCGCTCCCAGGCGGGAGATGGGGGGCCGGCATCGCTGGCGGGGAAAGCCAAGACCGTGCTGCAGTTCCTGGCGCTGCTGCTGATGCTCTGGCCCCCATCCTGGAGCGGGCATCAGCAGCTGGTGGTTGCCGGTTGGTGGTTGTTCTGGCCGTCGCTGCTGCTGGCGGTCAGTTCAGCCGTCGCTTACATCAGGCCCCGATCAGGGCTGCATCAGCGCTGAAATCGGGCTCCGTCGTTGGGGTTTTGGCGTAGTCGTTCTGGAAGCTGTCCGCCAGACCTTTGGCCAGATCAAACCGGGGCTGCCAGGCCAGTTCCCGCTCCACCCGTGTGATGTCGGTGAGGAAATGGTTGAGCCGCAGGGGGAAGGCCTTGCGGGCTTTGGGATCCAGGCCGGATGGATCAAAGGGGCGCAGCTCCACCGCATCCGGGTCTTTGCCGCAGGCAACCGCCGCTGCCCGGATCAAGCCGCGGAAGGTGATGCCCTGTTTGCCGGAGCAGTTGTAGATGCGGTTGGCGGCAGCCTCAACATCGATGCAGCGCGCCATCGCTTCGGCCAGATCATCCACATGGCCGAGCTGGGTGATCGTGCTGCCGTCGCCCGGCAGTGGCACCGGACGGTCGTGCGTGATCCGATCAAAGAACCAGCGTTCAACGGGGTTGTAGTTGCCGGGTCCGTAGATGTATGTGGGGCGGAAGCTGGTGAAGGGAATGCCTTCGGAGCGCAACCAGGCTTCGGTGTCAGCCTTGCCGGCGTGGCGGCTGTTCGGATCGGTGGCGGCGGTTTCGTCCAGGGGCCATAGCTCAGACCCGGCGTAGACCCCGGCGGAACTTACATAAACGAACCGATGGCTGGGGGCTCCTGTGATCTCCACCACCCGCCGGCTGTCCTCCAGCTTGCGGCCGGAGCTATCGACGATCACATCGAACTGTCGTCCTTCCAGCGGGCTCAGTCCTTCGCTGCTGCTGCGGTCGCCGCTGAGGTGCTCAACGCCTTCAGGCACGGCGTTGCGGCCCCGTGTGAACAGGGTGAGGGCATGCCCCTGGGCTTGAAGCCTGGCCACCAAGGGCTTGCCGACGAAACGGGTCCCCCCCATCACCAGGATCTTCACGGCCACACACTGCAAAAGCGCAGCCATTGAAGCGCGGAGCTGCAGGATGGGCGCAGACGTCTCACCGGCATGGAGATCCTTCCCGCTATTGATCTGCTGGACGGAGCCTGCGTGCGCCTGCACCAAGGGGATTACGAGCAGGTCACCCGTTTCAGCGATGACCCGGTCGCTCAGGCCCTCAGTTGGCAGCAGCAGGGCGCAACCCGTCTGCACCTGGTGGATCTCGATGGTGCCAAGCGGGGAGAGCCGGTGAATGATGCCGCCGTCCAGGCGATCACGTCAGCCCTGGATATCCCGGTGCAGCTCGGTGGCGGCGTCCGCTCCCTGGAACGGGCTGAGCAGTTGCTCGCCTGCGGTCTTGATCGCGTGATCCTCGGCACCGTGGCGATCGAGCAGCCCGACCTGGTTCGATCCCTCGCCGAGCGGTACCCCGGTCGGATCGTGGTGGGAATCGATGCCAAGGACGGGCGGGTGGCCACCCGCGGCTGGATCGAGCAGAGCGATGTCCTGGCGACGGACCTGGCCAGAACCTTCAGCAGCTCTGGGATTGCCGCGATCATCACCACCGATATCGCCACCGATGGCACCCTGGCCGGGCCGAACCTCGAGGCTCTCAGGACCATGGCGGCGAGCAGCAGCGTTCCGGTGATCGCCTCCGGTGGCATTGGCTGCATGGCGGATCTGCTGTCTCTCCTGCCCCTGGAACCACTCGGTGTGAGTGGTGTGATCGTCGGTCGTGCCCTGTACGACGGTCGTGTCGATCTGGCGGAAGCGGTGCGGGCGCTGGCGGAGCCGAGGCTGCAGGACATCACAGCGGTTGCAGCGGACCTGGCTTGATCAGTCGTCTTAAGCTGGTGTTATCCATCGCCATTGAGTGATCAGGCTCTCGACCCCTGGATCAGCTGCAGGCCTGCCCGGTGAGGGGCTGCAGGGGGTGTTTGAGCGCTGCCGACAGCTGGGCATGCGATTGAGCCGTCAGCGCCGGATGGTGCTGGATCTGCTCTGGAGCGAAAGAAGTCACCTCAGTGCCAGAGACATCTTCGAAAAGCTCAATGCCCGAGGGCGGAGCATTGGCCATACATCCGTCTATCAGAACCTGGAGGCCCTGCAGTCCGCCGGGGTGATCGAGTGTCTGGATCGTGCCAATGGTCGGCTCTACGGCTACCGCAGTGATCCCCACAGCCATCTCACCTGCCTCGACACCGGTGTGATCGAGGACATCGATGTGGAATTGCCGGAGGATCTGCTCGACCAGATTCAACGGCGCACAGGCTTTCGGATCGAGTCCTACACCCTGCAGCTGAACGGACGACGCCCACTGGAGCGATAGGGCCGGGCTCGTTACCTTGACGACAACGCGTACTGAACCGCTTGGCTCCCTCAGCTCCGGTACGGATTCTGTTGTTGGCACCGGACCTGCTTGGGGAATCGCTGGCCCTGCAGCTCACCCGTCGACAGTCCGATTGGGAGGTGTCGCTGCGCCCGGATGCGTTGAACGGTCATCCCCAGATCGTGATCTGGTCCATCGACAAACTTCCATCCCTGAGCGCATTGCAACGGGAGGTGCTGCTGCTTCAGGAGCGCTGGCATCCGGCCCCATTGCTTCTGCTCTTACCGGTGAATGTTGAGGCCAGTCGTGACCAGCTGCTGACCCTCAGCGCGGAAGGGCTGCTGCAGAACGGCGACTGCGCCCAGTTGCAGGAGGCCATCGACACCCTGCTGCAGGGGGGACGGACCGTTCGGCTTCAAACCGTTGCGCCTCCGTCCGAGCCGCCTTCCCTCGGGCTGGCCCAGTCGCTGCTGCTCAGTGGACTGCAGCAGATCAGCAATGACCTGCAGGTGATCGAATCCCTGCTCAATCCACCTCCGCAGTCTTGGCTGTTGTGCCTGCTGCTGGAAGGCCGCTGCCGTGAACTGCGCAGTGCTCGCGCGCTGCTGCTGTGGCTGTGGGGCCCTCTGCAGGTTGGTCTTGAGGATGCCGTTCCCCTGCGGGTGCCGATGCAGCCTTCCTCTTCAGCGGGGGAGTCGACGGCGATCACCCTGCGTCAACGCAATGCGCTGGCGGTGTGGAACTCCATCCGTGAGCGGTTGGACGGTTCTGTTCAGACCGGCCTCAGCAATGCCACCGGTCGCCTCCTGGCGATTGAGGGGCTGCACCCCGATCGTCGCCGCGAGCTGCTGCTGGCTCTGCTGCAGCAGCTGGATCACGTGCTGGCACGGCTGCGCCATGAGGATCCAGCACCCGCGCGCTGGTCGTCGCTCCAGCCCGAATTACGCCGACAGGCCCTCACCGCGATGGCCGGTAGCTACGTGCAGATTCCGAGAGACGGTGCTCTGCAACCGGTGGCCTCCACGCTGCTGGCTTCCGCCGACCTTGAGGGAGTCGATGACGAGATGCCGGATCCTGCCTCGATGCTGCTGCCGCTGCTGGCGGATCAGCCGGTGCTGGTGAACGGACAGCTGCTGCCGGCTGATGATCCAAGGGCACTGCTGCAACTGGAAACGCTGGTGAGCAACTGGCTGGTGCGCACCGCTGAGTTGATTGGAGCTGAGCTGCTGGAGGCCTGCGGCGAGTGGCCGGAACTGCGCCGCTATCTGTTGGGGGATCGCCTGCTGGCGACCCGGGAACTGGATCGACTGCGCAACCAGCTGAACAACCAGCTGCGCTGGTCCGAATGGATTGAGCGACCGATTCAGTTGTACGAAAGCCACCGCACGTTGTTTCAACTCCGCGGTGGACGGATTGAACCGCTGCAGCTGACGGAGCCCCGCGATCAGGAGCTCAACAGCCTGGGCTGGTGGCAGCGTCAGGTGGCCTTGCTGCTGGAGACCCGAGATGCCCTGGCGCCTCAGCTGCAGGCCTTGGTGCGCCGCCTTGGCGATCTGGCCGTGGTGCTGCTCACCCAGGTGCTGGGGAGAGCGATCGGTCTGGTCGGTCGAGGGATCGCCCAGGGGATGGGTCGCAGTCTGGGGCGCGGCTGAGTCCACAATGGGCCTCCCTGCACCGGCCTGATGGGACGTCTGCTGCCTCGCGTTCTCTGTTGTGTTGTGGCGCTGCTGCTGCTGGTGTCTCCGGCTCAGGCCGTTCTCAACGACGACAACTACGACGGCAATATTTACGCCCTTTACGCCGGCAACGGCTCCCTGGTGCCCCCGGCCAACACCTTGGAGGACACCCTGGCGGACCAGCGCACGGCCGTGATCGTCTACTACCTCGATGACAGTGCCGTCAGCAAACGCTTTGCGCCTGTGGTCTCTGAACTGCAGCGCCTCTGGGGTCGGGGCATCGATCTTCTGCCCCTCACCATTGACCCGCTGCAGGGGCGTCAGCCGACCGGTGCTGCTGATCCCGCCAGTTACTGGCGGGGGCAGATTCCGCAGGTGGTGGTGATCGACCCCAAAGGTGATGTGGTGTTCGATCAGGAGGGACAGGTCCCCCTCGGTTCGATCAATGAAGCCATCAGCCGTGCCACCGGTCTGCCGGCCCCTGAGTTGCCGGCGATCAATCAGGAAGGCAGCTTCAACGAGGTGAACATCGAGGTCACCACCCGCTGATCGGCTTACGCTGCCGCGCAGCTGATTCACCGTTGTGTCGCTGCTGATCGCCCCCCTGGCCCTCGGAGCGGGGGTGGCCTGGTTGGAAGCCCGCCATCGGTTGCGGCCCGCCTCCCCCCTGCGGCTGATGGCCAGGGATTGGAAAGTCAGCTCCAGTGCTGATGTATTGCGTGTCGCCGGTGTGCTGGAGATCAGCAACCCCCATCCACGCATGGAGGTTTTCGTGCCGGAGCTGCGGGTGGACCCCACGCTGCTGGGCAGGGCTGATCTTTCCAGTCTCACCGTCACCACAAGAATCCAGGCCGATCATCCCGATGAGGAGCCCCGTGCTGATGGCTATTGGGTCGCATACATCGTCAAGGGCCTGAAGACCACACGAGCTCGGGTGACGATTGAGATCCGTGGTGGCGCAGCGTTGGAGCTGGTCGACACGCTCTGGGTTGATGTGCAATGGATCAATTACGGCCCCTTCGGACGTCTGTCCCGCCGTCAGGGGGTGCCTGTGCCGCTGCGCTGTCCAGACCCGCTGCCTGCTGATCAGGCTCCCTGGCAGTCGGGAGAGGGCTGCAGCGTTCTGCCCTTGAAGACCCACCTGCTCGGCCCCCTCGATGATCCGATCGAGGTGTTGCGGCGGTATGCAGCCCCTCTCCTGCAACCCGGCGATGTGCTCACGATCGGCGAGACACCGCTGGCGGTGATTCAAGGCCGCTACCAGCACCCCAGCGAGGTGGAACCAGGCATGGTGGCCAGGTTGGCCTGCCGGGTGTTTCACCCCACCAGCAGCCTGGCGACAGCGTGCGGAATGCAGACCCTGATCGATGTGGTGGGCCCCACCCGGGTGATTGCAGCCTGGATCGGTGGTCTGCTGATGAAACTGGTGTCGATCCCAGGAGGCTTCTATCGCCTGGCGGGGGATCAGGCCCGCCTGATTGATGACATCACAGGAACCACTCCGCCCTACGACCAGACCATCGTGCTGGGACCGGAACGGTCGGCGTCGTTCTGCGCCGAGGCCTCCGAGGCTCTTGGCGTCGATGTCGCCATCGTCGACGTCAACGATCTCGGTCGGGTCAAGGTGCTGGCCTCCAGTTCCGGCTGCGATGAACCACTGCTGCAGCGCGCCCTGAAGCCCAACCCGGCTGGCAATGCCAACCAGCGCACACCACTTGTGTTGGTGCGTCCGGGTCGCGGTTGAGCACTACATTGAGCGTGGACGCGTCCAGGGGGAGGAATGACAGCACAACCCCTGCAGCCCCTGAGGGTTGAACCCCTCAGCCCGACCCATCTGGCCTGGTTTCCGCAGCTTCAGACCGTGCTGCTGGGCGACTGGCTGGCTCGGGTTGAGCAACGCTTTCCGGATCTGCTGCCGAGTCGCTCACCCCGCTGCTTCATCGCGCTGGATGCGGACGGCCCTCTGGCCGCTGTTGTGGTGCAACCGATCAACCGCCGCGGCAGCTGCTGGACCTTGCAGCGGCCCCAGCAGTTGATTCGCGAGAGCGTCCATGGGCTCAGGACAGTGCAGCGCACCCTTCTGCAGACCGTGCTTCAGCAGGGTGATCGTCAGGTCGGCAGCTGGGTGATCCGCTGCCCTGCCGGCGATGCCGATGCCATTGCCCTGTTGCGGGAACTCGGTTTCCAACCGCTTCGCCCGTTTCAGGTGTGGCATCCCCCAGCCAACCCATCAGCGCCGCTGGAGCCGCTGCCCCAGGGGCTGACCTGGCAGCCGATCAACCGCCGCAATGCCCAGCGCCTCTGGCCGATTGAACAGGGGGGCTGTTTCAGCCATCTGCGCCAGATCACCGATCGCCATTGGTTGGATCTGCTCGATCGTCGCGGTCCGGGCTGTGGTGTCTTGATGGCTGGTGATGCCGTGCTGGCGGGGTGTTTGCGCCTGGGGGAAGGAGAGGATCAGCACACGTTGGAACTGATCCGCGATGTGGCCTGGGATCCCCGTCTCGATCAGGCCCTTCCGCAGCTGTTGAGCCGGCTTCAACGGCAGAGCTGCGTCGCCGGGCTGAGCACGGCTCTGGATGATGCGCCGATGGCCGAATTGCTCAACCGTGAAGCCTGGCGTCGTGGTGAGGAGCAGTTGCTGATGGGTCGCAGCATGTGGCGACGTCAGACAGCCCCGCGCAACCTGCAGCTCAGCCGCTCCTTTGATCAGGTCCTGGGTCGCCTGCGTCCCCAGGGGCAACCCATGCCATCCCCGAGTCTGGGTCGCCGCTGAGGTGACCCGACCCTGCTCGGTGCTGAGTCTGGATGTGGGACGCAAGCGGATCGGCCTGGCTGGCTGCGATCCCCTCGGCATCACCGTGACCCCGCTGAAGGCGCTGCATCGAGGGCGCTTTGATGCGGATCTCCCCGTGCTGCAACAGCTCTGCCAGGACCGCCGGGTTCAGGGGCTGGTGGTGGGGCTGCCGCTGGATGCCGCCGGTCAGCCCACAGCCCAGGCGGACCATTGCCGGCGCTACGGCAGGCGTCTCGCCCAGGCCCTGCAGTTGCCCCTGGCTTGGGTGAACGAGCACAGCAGCACCTGGGCAGCAGGGGAGCGCCATGGGCTGACGGGAGATCGCTCTGGTCGGCTTGACAGTGCGGCTGCAGCGCTGCTGCTGGACCAATGGCTTCGGGAGGGGCCGGATCTCAAACCGGTCCAGGGCCTCCAGGACGGCGCGGGCACAGAGGGGATCGATGGTGGATCCTGAGCGCAGTGAATTCAGCGTCCATGCGTGACTCGGCCTCCGGCAGCGGTGACGTTCCCACCGTTCTGGTGCGTGACGGTGATGGTCGTGATCTGCTCTGCTTCCTGGAGCAGTTGATTCCCCTTGACGGCACCGATTACGTCCTGCTGACGCCGGTCGACACGCCGGTGTCTCTGTTTCGACTCCAGGACGATGCCGACCCTGAGCCGATCATCACCCTCAACAGCAGTGAACCGATTCTTTCGGTTGCTGATGTGGTGCTGCAGGAGCATGACCTCACGCTCGTGCGGTCTGCAGTCACGCTCACGGTGAGCGGTGAACTGGATGAACCCGATCCGGATGAGCTGGAGGACGAGGACGACGATGACGGTGACGAGGATTCCGAGACCTTTGAATTGTTGGTGAGCTTCATGGTCGAGGAGCAGGAGTTCGGCTTGTACATTCCGCTCGACCCGTTCTTCGTGGTGGCCCGCATGGTCGATGGCCAGGCGGAATTGGTGGAGGGTGAGGATTTCGATCGGATTCAGCCGCGCCTTGAAGCGGAGCTTGAGGAGAGGGAATGGCCGGAGTGAGCGCTCAGCATCGACTGCAGCCCAGCTGGGATCCGGGATTGACCATTGCCCATCTCTCCCTTCCCCATCTGCTGTCCCGAGGACTGTCCGCCGCTGTGCTCGATGTGGATCGGACCCTGTTGCCCGGTCGCGATGTGACCCTGCCTGATCCGGTTCTGGTCTGGCTGACGGATGCCAAACGTCGCCTGAAACTGCACCTGTTCAGCAACAACCCGTCCCGTGCGCGGATTGCTGCCGTCGCCGATCAACTCGGTGTGAGCTTCACCTGCGGTGCCCGTAAACCCAGGCGGGGCGCACTGCGTCGCGTCATCGATGAGCTTGATCTGCCCCCCGAACGCATCGCCATGATCGGCGATCGCTTGTTCACCGACGTGTGGTGCGGCAATCGCCTCGGTCTCTACACGGTGCTGGTGCGACCCATCGCCCAGACCGGGCAGCCCTGTCGCCATGACCGGGTTCAACGGTTGGAGCGTCGTCTCGCCGCTTGGATGGGGGCCCCCACGGCATGACGCTGTGGGTGGTGAAGCTGGGGACGAGTCTGTTGCGGGGGGATACCGCCGCAACGATCGATGGTTTCGCCGCAGGCATCGCTGCTGCCTTTGCACGGGGCGATCGCGTTGTCCTGGTTTCCAGTGGTGCTGTCGGTCTCGGTTGCCAGCGGCTTCAGCTTCCCCAGAGGCCCGAGACCGTGGTGGCCCTGCAGGCGGCGGCTGCCACGGGTCAGGGTCAGCTGATGGCTTTGTACGAACGGGCCTTGGCAAACCATGGCCTCGCTGTGGCCCAGATCCTCGTCACCCGCTCGGATCTGGCCGACCGTCGCCGCTATCAGAACGCCTCTGGAACCCTGCAGCAGCTGTTGCAGTGGGGGGTGTTGCCGGTGGTCAATGAAAACGACGCCATCTCCCCGGCGGAGCTCCGCTTCGGGGATAACGACACCCTCTCCGCTCTCGTGGCAGCGGCTGTTGGTGCCGACCAGCTGATCCTGCTCACCGACGTGGACCGTCTGTACTCAGCGGATCCGCGACTTGTCGCCGATGCCCGCCCGATTTCCGATGTGCACCATCCACGGGAGCTGGACGCCCTCGAAGCCGTCGCCGGTGACGGCGGACGTTGGGGCCGCGGCGGCATGACCACCAAGCTGGCGGCGGCCAGGATTGCCACCGCCAGCGGCATCACCGTGCACCTGGCGGATGGTCGGGATCCCACGCGCCTTGATGCCCTGCTTCAGGGGGAACGCGGAGGCACGGTGTTTCATCCCCACCCGGAACCGCTGGGCAACCGTCGCAGCTGGCTGGCTCATGCGCTGCAACCCCAGGGCTCGCTGACGCTGGATGCCGGTGCCTGCGATGCCTTGCATCAGCGGGGGGCCTCCCTGTTGATGGTTGGGATTACTGCGGTGAAGGGGGTGTTCGGCGCCAATCAACCGGTCCGGTTGCAGGGTCCTGACGGCCGCGAGCTGGGACGCGGCCTTTGCCAGCTGTCCAGCGCAGCTGTTCAGCGCGCTCTTGATGCTGCGCCGGCCGCTGGTCCATCGCCTGTGGTGGTGCATCGGGACGCCCTGGTGCTTCACAGCCGCTGAGCGCGCCTACGATCCGGCCGCCGCACCGCGACGCCATGCGATTCAGCAGCTTGATCAAGGCCCTGCAAGCGGGTGAGTCGGGATTGCGCTGGAGTCAGCCCGGCCAGGACCCAGACCTGTCCGGTGCCGCCGCTCTGGATCAGGCGGTGGGGGATCAGCTGAGTTTTCTGGAGGCGGGCAATGTGCTGTCGGCATCCCTCAGTGAAAGTGCTGTCGGGGCGTTGCTGCTGCCCGATCAGCAGGATCTGATCGACCTCGCCAGCCAGCGGGGGATCGCTTTCGCGGTGGTGTCGGATCCACGCCTGGCCTTCGCAGAAGCGCTCGACTGCCTGCATCCGCGGCAGCGCCCCCAGGCTGACATTCATCCCACGGCCGTGATCGACGAGCGGGCCGTGGTGGGCCCCGGCACCGCCGTTGCCGCCCGTGTGTGCATCGGTGCCGGCAGCCGCGTCGGTGCCGACTGCATCGTTCATCCCGGTGTCGTGATTTACGACGACGTGGTGATCGCTGACGGCTGTGAACTGCATGCCAACGCCGTGCTGCACCCCGGCAGTCGCCTGGGGAGACGTTGCGTGGTGAATTCCAACGCCGTGGTGGGCTCCGAGGGATTCGGCTTTGTTCCCACCGCCAAGGGGTGGCGCAAGATGCCTCAGACGGGGCAGGTGGTGCTGGAGGACGGGGTGGAGGTCGGCTGCGGCAGCACCATTGACCGCCCCTCAGTGGGGGAGACCCGGATCGGAGCTGGAACCAAGATCGACAACCTGGTGCAGATCGGGCATGGGGTGAGCACTGGCCGTGGCTGTGCCTTCGCCGCTCAGGTGGGCATCGCCGGCGGTGCCCGCATCGGTCACGGCGTGATCCTGGCTGGCCAGGTGGGGGTCGCGAACCGCGCCGTTATCGGGGACAGGGCCATTGCCAGTTCCAAGTCCGGGATCCATGGCGAGGTGGCAGCCGGTGAGGTGGTGAGTGGCTACCCCGCCATTCCCAACCGCCTCTGGCTGCGCTGTTCCGCCGCCTTCAGCAAGCTTCCCGAGCTGGCCCGGACGGTGCGGGAGCTCAAACGCAACACCCCTCAGTAACCTCAGCGGTCGATCTGCCGACCCGCATCGACATGGCCCAGCACCGCGTCGTCCTGCTTCCTGGAGATGGCATTGGCCCGGAGATCACGGCTGTGGCGCGCCAGTTGCTCGAGGCGGTGAGCCAGCGGCATGGTTTTGAACTGTGTTTTGACGAGCAGTTGATCGGTGGCAGTGCCATTGATGCCTGCGGTGAGCCCCTGCCCGCCAGCACGCTCGACGCCTGCAAGGCTGCTGATGCGGTTTTGCTGGCCGCCATCGGCAGCCCCCGCTTCGACAACCTTCCCCGCGACAAACGACCGGAAACCGGTTTGCTTGGGCTGAGGTCAGGCATGGCCCTGTTCGCCAACCTGCGCCCTGTGAAGATCGTTCCGGCGCTCATCGGTGCCAGCAGCCTGCGTCCGGAGGTGATCGAGGGTGTGGACCTGATGGTGGTGCGAGAACTCACCGGCGGGATCTACTTCGGGCAGCCCAAGGGACGGATCCAGGCCGACGGAGAGGAGCGTGGCTTCAACACGATGACCTACTCCTCCAGCGAGGTGGATCGCATTGCCAAGGTGGCCTTCGACCTGGCCCGGGAACGTCGCGGCAACCTCTGCTCCGTGGACAAGGCCAACGTGCTGGATGTGAGCCAGCTGTGGCGGGACAGGGTGGATGCGATGGCCCCCACCTACAGCGATGTGGAGGTCAGCCACATGTATGTGGACAACGCCGCGATGCAGCTGGTGCGCAGTCCACGCCAATTCGACGTGCTGCTCACGGGGAACCTGTTCGGAGACATCCTCAGCGATGAGGCCGCCATGCTCACCGGCTCGATCGGCATGCTTCCATCGGCCTCCCTTGGCAGCGACGGTCCTGGCCTGTTCGAGCCGGTGCATGGCTCTGCGCCGGACATCGCCGGCCAGGACAAGGCCAATCCAATGGCGATGGTGCTCTCGGCAGCGATGATGCTTCGGATCGGTCTCAAGCAGACCGAGGCTGCCGCTGATCTCGAGGCGGCTGTGGACAAGGTGTTGGCGGCTGGCTTCCGCACCGGAGATCTGATGGCAGAGGGCTGCACCGCGCTGGGATGCCGCGCCATGGGCGACGCCTTGTTGAAGGCTCTCTGAGGCTGTATTGGTGAAATCGGGCCATGATCTGGCAAACTCGCCGGGCCTGTTGTCCCTGCGCTGATGTCGAAGCGTCACCCGGTCGTCGCTGTCACCGGTTCCTCCGGAGCTGGAACCAGCACCGTCAAGCGCGCCTTCGAGCACATCTTTGCGCGTGAAGGCATCACACCTGCTGTGGTGGAGGGCGATAGCTACCACCGCTACGAGCGGATGCCGATGAAACAGGCCATGGCGGACGCCCTGGCCCGTGGCGAGAACTTCTCCCACTTCGGTCCCGAAGCCAACCTGTTCGACAAGCTCGAGGAGCTGTTCCGCAGTTACGGCGAGACCGGTGCTGGGCAGAAGCGTTACTACCTCCACAGCGCCGAAGAGGCCGCTGAGCACAATGCTCGTCTCGGCGTTGACCTCGGCCCCGGCCAGTTCACGCCCTGGGAGGACATTCCCTCCGGAACAGACCTGCTCTTCTACGAAGGCCTGCATGGTGGTGTGAAGGGTGACGGCTACGACGTGGCTTCCCTCGCCGATCTGCTCGTTGGTGTCGTGCCCATCACCAACCTCGAGTGGATCCAGAAAATCCACCGCGACAACGCTGAACGCGGCTATTCAGCTGAGGCGATCGTGGACACGATCCTGCGCCGCATGCCGGATTACATCAATCACATCTGCCCGCAGTTCGGCGAAACCGACATCAATTTCCAGCGTGTTCCCACAGTGGACACCTCCAACCCGTTCATCTGCCGCAACATCCCGACGCCGGATGAAAGCTTCGTGATCATCCACTTCCGTAAGGGAGCCCGCGAGAAGTGGGGAATCGATTTCAACTATCTGTTGAACATGATCCACGACTCCTTCATGTCCAGCCCCACCAGCATTGTGGTGAACGGCGGCAAGATGGGCTTTGCGATGGAATTGATCCTCACCCCGATCATTCACCGCATGATCGAAGAGAAGAAGAACCTGGGCTGATTTTGATCGGTTGACAATCTGATCCCTAAGGTGGGTTCATCTGAGCGATCAGGTGGGCCCATTTCCTCTTCAATGCCCTCCTTCGAGATTCGCGGTGCCGCGGGAGTTCCTGCGTCTCCCCGTTGGGATCGGGTTGATAGCCGTGCCTTGATTCAGGCGGCTCGAGGGGTGTACTTCTCCCATCTGTCTGATTCGAGCGGCATCAGGGATCCTCTCGGGGTGGTTCTGGCGCCCGGTCAACCAGGAGGCAGGGTCGTCTTTGAATTGCCTGTTCTGCTTCCCGAGGAGGAATTCATTGAGCTGGAGCTGATCCGGGGCCGCAGCGCCCGGGGGAGACGACGGTGGAAGGGATGACCCTGCTCATCGTTGCCCTGTTCGGGGCCTGCGTTGGCAGCTTCACCAACGTGGTGGTGTGGCGCCTGCCCCGGCAGGAATCGGTGGTGGTTCCCGGCAGCCATTGCCCTCGCTGCGGCCATGCCATCCGCTGGCACGACAATCTGCCAGTGATCGGCTGGCTGCTCCTGAGGGGGCGATGCCGTGATTGCGGCGCCGGCATCAGCTGGCGCTACCCGGCAGTCGAGTTGGCGAGTGCCCTGCTCTGGCTCAGCGCTCTCTCGGTTCAAGCCGGTGGTGGTCTGCCGGAACTCTGGCGCCCCTGGGCCGGTCTGGTGCTGGTGGCTCTGTTGCTGCCTCTGGTTTTGATCGACATCGACCACCTCTGGCTGCCGGAACCGCTGTGCCGATGGGGGGTGGTGCTGGGCCTTCTGTTCAGTGCAGGCGCTGGATGGACTGTTCTGGGCGATCACCTTGTTGCGGCAGCGCTGGCGTTGGTGTTGCTCGAGGGGCTGAGCGGAATGGCCGAGCGGATTCTTGGGCAGCCAGCGCTCGGTTTGGGGGACGCCAAGCTGGCGGCCCTGGGTGGTGCCTGGCTGGGAGCTGCAGGAATCGCCGTCGCGATGGCTCTGGCCACCCTGGCGGGAGCCGTCGTCGGCAGCGTGGGTCGGGTCTCCGGGCGGTTGCAGCCTCGTCAGGCCTTTGCCTTTGGTCCGTTCATCGCCTTGGGGATCTGGCTGGTCTGGCTCAGGGGTGCTGACTGGTGGTGGGAGCAATGGCAGCGGCTGCTGGGTTTTTAATGGTGGAAACGGGCGGCTCGTGTGTCTCTGTTCGACTGGTTCGCTGATCGCCGCAAGGGTCAGTCCACCGGAAAGATCACCCAGGAACCCGAGGAGGGGGATGGGCTCTGGAGCAAATGCCCGGAGTGCGGCCTGGTGGTTTACGTCAAGGATCTGAAGGCCAATGCCAGTGTCTGCGCAGGCTGTGGACATCACCACCGCATCGACAGCCACGAACGCATCGCGTTGATTGCGGATCCGGGCAGCTTTGAAGCTCTGAACGAGGCACTGGAACCGACCGATCCCCTGACCTTCAAGGATCGGCGGGCCTACGCCGATCGACTGCGGGAGAGTCAGGCGGCCACCGGTCTTCGGGATGGTGTCGTGACAGGCCTCTGTCGTGTGGATGGTCTGGCCATGGCCCTGGCGGTGATGGACTTCCGCTTCATGGGCGGATCAATGGGATCCGTTGTGGGGGAGAAGATCACCCGTCTGGTGGAGGAAGCAACCGCCCGTCGGCTGCCGCTGTTGATCGTGTGTGCATCAGGCGGTGCCCGCATGCAGGAGGGAATGCTCAGCCTCATGCAGATGGCCAAGATTTCCGGCGCTCTGGAGCGCCACCGCGAAGCGGAGCTGCTCTACATGCCGCTGCTCACGCACCCCACCACAGGTGGCGTCACAGCCAGCTTTGCCATGCTCGGCGATCTGATCCTGGCGGAACCCAAGGCTCTGATCGGCTTCGCTGGTCGGCGGGTGATCGAGCAGACGCTGCGCGAGAAGCTGCCGGACAATTTCCAGACCGCGGAGTATCTGCAGGACCACGGCTTCGTGGACACGATCGTTCCGCGGACCCAGTTGCGCAGCAGCCTTGCCAGCCTGCTGCAGTTGCATGGCTGCAGGCCTATGGAGATCACCAGCGCATGACAGGGTTTCTCACGGCCGTCGTGCTGAGCTTGCTTCTCTGGACTTCTCCAGCCTGGGCTGGCCCCGTGGACTGGGTTGAAGTGCCATCAAGCGAGGCTGGTCAGCAGTGGTGGGATCGCGGAAGCATCCGCATGGATCGCGACGGCCTCCGCACGGTGCTCAGCCGGTTCACCCCGGCAGCAACGGACGATGGTCAGCAGCCCAATGGCGAGCTCTACGTCATGCAGTTGGACTGCGCTCAGAAGCTCTATCGCGACAAGCAGGTGAACGGCATTCCACGCTTCAAGGCGGATTGGCAGGCTGCTGGCGGTGATGGCTTGATTGCATCTGTCATTGATGCTGTCTGCCGCGAACCTCTCAACAGCTGATATGAGCCTTCAACCGATCGGCGTTGCTGTAGCAGGCCTGGGTTTTGGCGAGAAAGTGCACCTGCCGGCTCTTCAGGCCAACGCCGATCTGTGCCCAGTGGCGTTGTGGCACCCGCGCCAGGAGCGCCTAGATGCCGCCACGGCTGCCCATGGCTTGAAGGGATTCAGCGACTGGGACGCTCTGCTGGCCGATCCAGCGGTCGAGGCCGTGATCATTGCCACCCCGCCGGAACCGCGTTTTGCGCTGGCCCGCCAAGCACTGGAGGCCGGCAAACATCTGTTGCTGGAGAAGCCGATTGCCCTACACGCCGATCAGGCCCGGGAGTTGCAGCGACTGGCGATCGCAAAGGGACTGTCGGTGGCTGTGGATTACGAATATCGGGCGGTGCCGCTGTTCATGCAGGCCGAACGCCTGCTTCGGGCTGGGGTGATCGGAACTCCCTGGCTGGTGAAGCTGGACTGGCTGATGAGCAGCCGAGCTGACCCCAGTCGGGGCTGGAACTGGTATTCCCAGGCGTCCAAGGGGGGCGGAGTGATCGGTGCCCTGGGGACCCATGCCTTCGACATGCTGGCCTGGCTGGTGGGTCCGGTGGCTTCGGTGACGGCCCTCAATGGCGTCTCCATCCGCGAGCGTCCCGACCCCCAGGGAGGAATGGCACCCGTGGATGCTGAGGACGTTTCGTTGATCCAAACCCGATTGCAGTGGCAGGGGAGCGCGGAGACATCGGTGCCAGCGCAGATCAACCTCGCGTCGGTGGCCCGGAACGGACGCGGCTGCTGGCTGGAGATTTATGGCTCGGAAGGAAGTCTTGTGCTCGGCAGTGCGAATCAGAAGGACTACGTGCATGGATTTGAATTGCGTTGTTCACGGCCTGGTGAGCAACCACAGCTGATCGAGCCGGATCCCGATCTCGCCTTTGCAACCTCCTGGAGCGATGGCCGTATCGCTCCGGTGGCGAGGATTCAGAGCTGGTGGGCCGAGAGCATTCGTTCTGGCACGCCGATGATTCCCGGCCTGACGGAGGGAGTGGCCAGTCGATTGGCCTGCGATCAAGCAGCCCAGACAGCGGCTGGTCTCGCGTAACGCAGGGTAATATCGCCGCGATTCGTCCCTGACGACCTACCCCCTCGAGGATTTCACCATGGCGCTCGTTCCGCTTCGGCTTCTGCTCGACCACGCCGCCGAAAACGGCTACGGCATCCCTGCGTTCAATGTGAACAACCTGGAGCAGGTGCAGGCGATCATGGAAGCGGCTGATGAGACCGACAGCCCCGTGATCCTGCAGGCCTCCCGCGGCGCCCGTAACTACGCCGGTGAGATCTTCCTGCGTCACCTGATCCTGGCCGCCACCGAGACCTATCCCCACATCCCCGTGGTGATGCACCAGGACCACGGCAACGCTCCTGACACCTGCTACTCCGCTGCCATCAACGGCTTCACCTCCGTGATGATGGACGGTTCCCTGGAAGCCGACGCCAAGACTCCCGCCAGCTACGAGTACAACGTGGCAGTCACGAAGCAAGTGGTGGATTTCGCCCACTCCGTGGGTGTGAGCGTTGAAGGTGAGCTGGGCTGCCTGGGCTCCCTGGAAACCGGCAAGGGTGAAGCCGAGGACGGCCACGGTTTCGAGGGTGAGCTGTCCAAGGACATGCTGCTCACCGATCCTGCTGAAGCAGCTGACTTCGTTGCCAAGACCAAGTGCGACGCCCTGGCCATCGCCATCGGCACCAGCCACGGCGCTTACAAGTTCACCCGCAAGCCCACCGGTGAAGTGCTGGCCATCAGCCGCATCGCCGAGATCCACAAAGCCATCCCCAACACCCACCTGGTGATGCACGGCTCCTCCTCCGTTCCCCAGGAATGGCTGGAGATGATCAACAAGCACGGTGGTGCCATCCCCGAGACCTACGGCGTTCCCGTCGAGGAAATCCAGGAAGGCATCCGCAACGGTGTGCGCAAGGTGAACATCGACACCGACAACCGCCTCGCCTTCACCGCTGCTGTTCGCGAAGCGGCCATGGCCGATCCCGCCAACTTCGACCCCCGCCACTTCAACAAGCCTGCTCGTAAGTACATGAAGCAGGTCTGCCTCGACCGCTATCAGCAGTTCTGGGCCGCCGGCAACGCCAGCAAGATCCAGCAGCAGACCATCAACTACTACGCCGGTCTGTACGCCAAGGGTGCCCTTGACC
>ERZ802826.200-NODE-200-length-19819-cov-14.1958_pt1 | contig 19819 bp, 18 predicted proteins | sample MGYA00345651_ERZ802826 | MGnify/ENA primary metagenome ERZ802826 (study PRJEB30503, sample SAMEA104212371) | marine metagenome | biome: Westerlies Biome; feature: [SRF] surface water layer (ENVO:00010504) within the epipelagic zone...; material: water...
GAGCACGTCATTCGTAATGATGGGGTCGTAGGTTCAAGTCCTATCACCGGCACCAAGTAATCAACTTAGTTAATTGATATCATTAATTTATTATTTCTAATTTGAAGGAAGGTCCCACACTTAGTCCCACAAGTGGCTTAGGCCGAATCGCGTGAACAAAGCGTTAGAATAAAAAGAATTTCGATGGCGACAGATCCGACCAATTTTGCAATCTGAGAATTGATAGGTTTGGTGAAACAAAATATTGAATTCACTCTGAAAAAAGACAGGTTTTTACATTGTCTGAAACCTAAGCAGCCGTTCGAATCACACGTTAAAAAGTCGGCAAATTCCCCCACAGCAGTCGTTAAATGATCACGCAGCGAATGGCTGCTAGGAGCTGATTGTGTTGAAAAACTCTTACTTGATCGAATGGTCAATCGCTGAGTCAATCTGTGTATTGGACAGGGGGATTTGCGATTTTGGGACCAAGGCAGGAGGCGCAGGCAGTACGGTTTTATGAGTTTTCGCTGGAAGATCACGTTCCTCAAAACCACCTGTTGCGTTCGATTGATCGGTTCGTTGATCTGAGGAGTATTCGTGCGCATCTTGCCGAGTTTTACAGCCATACTGGTCGCCCATCTATTGATCCTGAATTGATGATCCGGATGTTGCTTTTGGGCTATTGCTCCGGCATCCGGTCGGAACGCCGCTTGTGCGAAGAGGTTCATCTGAACCTGGCCTATCGCTGGTTCTGCCGCCTGGACCTTAGTGACCGTATCCCGTATCATTCGACGTTTTCCAAGAACCGCTACGGACGCTTTCGCGAGAGTGACCTTCTGCGCCATGTATTTGAGACGACTGTTGCGCGCTGCATGGAAGAAGGACTGGTTGGCGGCCAAGGATTTGCAATCGATGCCAGCTTGATCAGTGCAGATGTCCAAAGACAGAACTCCAGCAACCCTGAAGACCGGGCAGCCCGTGTGACCGACATCGATGACGCACCACGCGCGGTGCAGGAATATCTCGACACGCTAGACGACGAGGCCTTTGGTGCGGCCACCACGACCAACCCCAAGTTTACTGCTCATGCTGATCCGGCCAGCCAATGGACTGCAGCGCGTAAAGGCCCGGCGTTCTTTGCGTATTCCACCAATTATCTGATCGATACAGATCACAGTATCATCGTTGATGTCGACGCCAGCCGTTCGAACATAACCGCCGAGGTTGGAGCCATGCGCAAGATGATTGACCGGACCGAAGAACGCTTTGGCCTGAAGCCGGATTGGATCGCTGCTGATACGGCTTACGGTTCATCTGAAAATCTTGTTTGGCTGGCACTCAAGCGACAAATCCTGCCCTTCATTCCCGTCTTTGATAAGGGTGAGCGCACTGATAGGACATTCTCCAGATCAGATTTCACATGGGATGATGAGAACGACCGCTATATCCGTCCCGGCGGCAAAGAGATGAAGCATACGCGACGCACCTATTCCGATCCAGCTGGGAACGCTCCAGAATGGAAAGCGCGCACATATCGGGCCCTTAAATCCGATTGCATCGATTGCTCATTAAAAGCCAAATTAAATCAAAGTAGTTACCAGTATCAATGGGCCAAAAAAATGAGTTTTTCAACACAATCAGCCCAAAGCCACCGTTGCTGAAAATTCTGGAAAAGTCGTTCCGAAATTTCGAAGACGCGGGGCAGATACAAAGCCCGCAATGGATTTGATTTCATTTTGTTCTCGTCGTCAAGTGTATTAGACTAGTGGTAAGATCAGGAATAATTTACGACGGAGAGAATTTGTTGAGCGAAGGCAGTTACACACAAGGTATTAAAGACCCCTACTGGCATCTCCATGACGAGAATTTTGAAACCCCGTACATGACGCCGCGCCTGACGGCCGAGGGATCTGTATTCATGGGCGGGCGAGATGTCGTTTCGCTAAACGGAGATTGGTGTTTTGCCATCGATCCGATGCGCGAAGGTCTGCGTCAACGTTGGTTTGAACATGACGCACAACCCATTGATGACTGGTCTGTTCCGCGCGACTACGACGACGGAAGCTGGCAAAAAGCGCCGGTTCCGGGATGCTGGACCACCGAGCGTGATGAGTGGCTGCGCTACGAAGGTGCGGCCTGGTACTCGCGTAGTTTCGAGGCCGCAGTGCCCACCGACGGCGACCGCCTGATCCTGAGGATTGGGGCGGCGAATGCACAGACGCGGGTCTTTTTGAACGGGGCGTTCTGCGGGTTGCACCTTGGGGGCTCGACACCGTTTTTCTGCGATCTCACGCCTTATATTCAGCCCGGTGAGAACCTTGTGATGATTGAGGTCGACAGCACCCGCCGTGCCGACGCCGTGCCGATGCACCATACCGACTGGTTCAACCACGGCGGTCTTTATCGGGACGTTGAACTAGTGAAGGTGCCTGCCGTCCATACTTCGCACCTGTTTGTGCGATTAACAGACGACGGGGTGGCTGTGGATTTGACCCTGTCGTCGGATGTGGATGGCACAGCAGAGGTGGATATTGCCGGATTGGCCAAAGGGAAGATCGAGGTGCGCGCAGGCGCCGGCACGACAATTCTGGACTGCGCGCCTGAACTTTGGTCACCGGACAGCCTTCGGCTGTACGATGTCACTGTAAACTATGGTTCAGATCGGGTCACTGACCGAGTGGGGTTCCGACGGATCGAACGGCGGGGCCGCGAATTATTGCTGAACGGTCGCACGCTACAACTGCGCGGCATCGGCATGCATGAAGAAGACCTTGACCTTGGAAAATGCAGCGACGAGGTTGAAATACGCCGCCGATTCGCGCATCTCAAAGATCTGGGCGCTAATGTAGCTCGGGCCGCACACTATCCGCACCACGAACTTGTCGCCCGCGTTGCCGATGAACTGGGTATTTTGTTGTGGGAGGAGATCCCGGTTTATTGGGCAGTTGCATTCGACAATCCGCCGACGTTCGAGAATGCGCGCAATCAGCTTGTTGAACTCATTCGCCGCGATGCCAACCGCGCCAGTGTGATCCTGTGGGGCGTGGGCAACGAAAACGCTGACACCGATACCCGGCTGGATTTCATGCGCGGGTTGGTCGAGGCCGCGCGCGCCGAAGATCCTTCGCGTCTGGTCACGGCCGCCTGCCTGATCAACCGCGAGACGTTCCGCATTGAAGACCGGCTTGCCGACTATTTGGATGTGATCGGGCTGAACCAGTATTTCGGCTGGTATGAGCCTGGCTTCGAGGGGTTAAAGCGCCTCTTGCAAAACTCTGACCCGGACCGCCCCGTGGTGATTTCGGAAACTGGGGCTGATGCGGTGGCGGGGATGCACGGGCCCGACACCCAGTTGTTTACCGAAGAGTATCAGGCAAAGGTTCTGACCCGGCAGGTCGAGATCGCGGCGCGAGCCGACTATGTAGTCGGTACCTTCATCTGGTTGCTTTACGATTTTCGCACCGACCGGCGGCAGACAAAGCATCAACGGGGTTGGAACCTGAAGGGGGTTGTTGCGGCGGATAAAACCACACGCAAACTGGGGTTCGTAGCGCTGGCGCGGGCCTATCAGAGGCACTTTCGTGACGCCGATTAAAGGGTTTTGAAAAACTCCAAAACCGCCCGGCGCATGCCGGGGGTTTCTTGATGCCCGGCCGCCGGACTTCGGCAGATCGTCAGGTTTTTAGGGCAATCCACATAAGCCGCCCGCAGTTCAATGAGCGCGAGATCAACCGCCAGGGCAGGTGTCAGCGGATCCTGATCGCCGATGCCCACGAACTGCCGTCGGGGCGCGATTTGACCGGCGATCTTTCCGTTTGAGGTAAGAGTCAGAAGTCCCGGAACGGTCAGGTAAATTCCATGCAGGTCATGGGCGCCGGTGCGAATGAGTTCTGAAAAATCGGCAAAGCAGCACAGGTGCGCGACGGCGGCAAGCCTCGGCTCAACAGCCGCCAGCCAGTATCCAAGGGTCGCGCCCATGGAAATACCAAACACGCCAATCCGGGTCTGGTCGATGCCTTCTTGTGCACGCAGCCATTCAAACGCGGCCTGAAGTTCTCCGACCATCTGGCCTGCCAGTGACTTACCCTGCCAAAGCGCGGCCTTGGTCAGATCGCTTTCGGTTCTGTCGGCGCGCGCCCCGAAACCGGGCAGATCAATGCAAAGAACCGCGAACCCCATGCCAACCAGCGTTTGCCCCAGCGGGCCCTGCAAGGCGGGCCTGCCGTCCAGAACCTCACGGGCGCCAATGTCATAGTGATCACCGTGGGCGTGAATGTAGAGGATCGCCGGGGCCAGTGACCTCCCGTCAGGAACCGCAAAGAACGCTCGGATGTCTTCGCCGCTGGTAGAGGCGAACATCAGCTCCTGAAAGTTGCTTTCGGCGGTTGGACGGGTCCAATCTGGGCGAAGCACCAAGGGGTGGTGGTCAATTTCGAACAGTTCTTTTAGCTGGTCGGGCAGTGTCACGGCTTGAAGCCGCCGCAGATCGGCAGGCTGCGATCTATTGGCAGGGTCACACGCTGACCGCTACGATCCGAGTGATAAATCGCCGCCGCCAGTTCAATAGACCCGATTGCATCCTTCAGTGAGACTTCCGCACCGGATCGGCCATCCAAAGCGTCGGCAACTGCTGCGCAGAAACCCGCAAACCCTTCGTGGGGACAATCGACGGCGGCGATGATCTGGTCAACCTCGTCCTGCCGCTGCGGGTTACGCGCCTGAAAAGTCCACGCCGCCTCGCCGGGGGTATAGGGTAGCCGGGTGCTTTCAATCGTCATGTCGTGATAGATCAAACGCAGACGACTGGTATTATCCGCCGCGCCGAGGGTGATTGATGAGGTCGCGTTTGCGCCATTTTTCATACAAAAGGTGATGGCCGCACAATCTTCGGTTTCGATCGAATTCACACGTGTCGTAAGATGCGCCGACACATCGGCCACAGGCCCGAACGCCAAAATCAGAAGATCGTGGGCATGAATCGCGTGGCTGAGGATCGCCCCGCCGAACTCATGCGCCCAAGTGCCGCGCCACGGATTGGAGTAGTATTCACCGCCACGGTTCCAGTGCGTTTCCAGCGAGGCCGTCAGAGCGCGCGTCAAAAACCCCGCATGGCGCAGCTGCGACAGGGCAGCGAAAGCCCGGCCATAGCGGTATTGAAACACCGGAAAGATCCGCCTGCCCGACGCAACTTCTGCCTGGGCCAGTCGATCAGCGTCATGCAGCGATCCGGCAATCGGCTTTTCAACGATGACGTGTTTGCCCTGCGCCAGAGCTTGTAGCGTGACCGGCACATGCAGGCGCGGCGGCAGGCATATATCCACAACCTCGACCGCCGGGTCGGCGATTACATCGTCCAAAGATGGCGTGGCTGTGGCCCCGACCTGCGATGCAAGCCGTCCGGCGGCATCCAAGTTCAGGTCGCAGATATGGGTCACGGTGAAGCGGCCGCGCAGAAATTTATAGGCGGACAGGTGCTGTTCTCCGATCCCAGCCCCCAATATTGCGACGTTGCGTGTCACCGCAGCGCACCCAGCCGGGTGGCCTGCGCCTGCGCGGTTAAGGCAAGCTCGGTCACTTTAAAGCAATGGGTTTGCTTCATCGCCGTTTCTGTTCGGTTGTTCACGTCACTGATCAGCCGTTCGAAATAAGGCAAAGGCGCATCCGAGGCGTCAATGTGTTCGCAGGTGTCGCCGTTGACAAGAAACAGATGATCCGTGCCATCGCGCCCAGCCACATCGACATATTTACGCAACTCGATATAGCCCTCGGTGCCTAGGATGGTCAGCCGTCCATCGCCCCATGTCGGCAACCCGTCAGGCGTGTACCAATCCACGCGAATATAGCCCTGCGCGGTGTCCGATCGCAGCAGGATCTCACCAAAGTCCTGCAAGCCGGGATCCTGCGGATTGGCAAAATTTCCGACGCTAGAGGTGACGATTTCGGCGTCAGTCGATCCAGTGAAGAACAGGAACTGATCCACCTGATGCGAGGCGATGTCGCCCAGAATTCCGCCGTACGAGGCTTCGTCAAAGAACCAGTCAGGCCGGGTTGGCCGGTTCAACCGGTGTGGACCCAACCCAACGGTTTGCACCACCTGCCCGATGCGGCCCTCGGCGATAAGGTCGCCCGCGCGGGTCACTGCAGGCACCTCGAATCGTTCGGAAAAGTCGATTGACCAGATGCGGTTTGTTTCGCTGACGCAGGCCTTGATGGCGGCCAGTTGATCCAGTGTCGTACAGCCCGGTTTGTCGGTCATGACGTCTTTACCGGCGCGCATCGCATCGATCGCGCGATCAGCACGGCGCACCGGGACGTCTGCGATCAGAATCATATCGATCTCAGGATCATCCAGTAATTCCTGCCGGTTGGCGACCCTTGGAATGTTTGGAAAGCGTTTCGTGAACCCCTCGAGCGGCTCTGGCGCGCCTTGGGTCCACCACCCCTTACAGGTACAGCCAAGCAACTGCATTTTGTCGAGTTGGCCAAAGATGTGTCGGTGATCGATACCGATCACGCCAAGTTTGAGGGGCTTCATGTCTTATCCTTTGCTGACTTGGGTTTTCTGACCGCTGCGCGAGGATGCCTCGATGGCGGTGATGAGGCGATGTACGTTCAACGCCTCGGATCCGGTGACCCGTGGCGGACGCCCGATTTTTATCGCGGTTGCGAAATCTGCGATCAGCGATTTGTGCCAGTCATAGGGAAATGCCATTGGGTCGGCGCCGCCTCCGGTGGTGGCTTCGCTGCCGAAGGTCTCGGCCCGGCCATCGCGCCAGTGAACTGTCAGGACACCGGATTTCAAAAAGGCCGAGCCATTGTCACAATAGAAAGCCAGGCTTTCCGCGTCACCGGGAAAGGTGGCCGAGCTGGCGAAGATCGACCCTACCGCGCCGTTTTCGAATTCAATTGCACCAGCGGTAAAATCCTCGGCCGCCATCGCGTGGAACGGGGTGGTAGCGCATATCGCCTGCACAGCCGTCGCCGGGCCGGTCATGGACAGCATCAGGTCCAGCGTGTGGATAGCCTGGCTGATAAGAACGCCGCCGCCGTCACGAGCATAGCTGCCGCGCCCCGGTTCGTCGTAATAGCTTTGGTCGCGCCACCAAGGAATATCAGCTCGCACCATGCGGATAGGACCCAGGCCCCCCCCACCCATCAGTTTGGTCAACGCCTCGGACGCCGCGCGAAACCGGTGCTGAAAGACGACGCCCAGCGAGACGTCGGATGCCGCGCAAAGATCTACGATTTCCATGGCGGCTCCGGAAGTGCGCTCCAGCGGCTTTTCGGTCAGGATGTGTTTTTGCTGGCCTGCGAACAGCGAAATCAACTCACGCCGTGCATTTGGAGGCGTGATCAGCAATAACGCGTCAACGGTGGGGTCGTGGGCCAATGCCTCAATATCGGCGGCCTGTGGAAAGCCGTAGGTTTGGCAAAACGCCGCGCGCGCTTCGGCGGACCGCGCATAGCAACCACGGACGTCGATCTGGTCCGCCAGATCTTGCAAGGCCAGCGCGTGGGGTTTGGCCGCCATGCCCAACCCGACGACGGCCAGCCCGACCCGGTCTCTCATCGGGCCACCTGGTTGACGATCACCTGACCGTTGGCATCAAACAGATGCATGTTTTCAAGGGCAAAATTCAGGGCCAGGGTCTGGCCTTTGATAACTGGCAATTGGCCCGGTTGATGCACGGTGATCTGTGGCGAACCTTCGACATCGCAATACAGATAGGTCTCGCCGCCAAGCTGCTCGGCAAATGCGACCTGAGCCTTCGTGTGGCCCGACCCTTCTGTTGCGATGCTCACATGCTCGGGCCGGATGCCAACGGTGCAGTGGGCGCCGTTGGCCAGGCCATCAACGTTAGGAATGGGCACTGACATGTTCGGGGCGGTCAGGGTCCAGCCATCAGCCCCTTGATTGGCCGTCGCCTCAATCAGATTCATGCGCGGAGACCCGATGAACCCGGCGACAAACACGTTCTGCGGATTGTTGTAGATATCCAACGGCGCGCCAGTCTGTTCGATACGCCCGGATTGCAGTACCACGATCTTGTCGGCCAGAGTCATCGCTTCGGTCTGGTCATGGGTGACGTAAATCATCGTATCGCCAATTTTGGCGTGCAATGCGGCCAGTTCTTTACGCATTGTGACGCGCAGTTCTGCATCCAGGTTGGACAATGGTTCATCCAGAAGGAAAGCCTTGGGTTCACGCACAATGGCCCGGCCAATAGCCACCCGCTGTCGCTGGCCGCCTGACAGGGCCTTGGGCTTGCGATCCAGATAATCTGTGATTTGCAGCAGTTCGGCCGCTTCGCGCACCCGGCGATCAATCTCAGGCTTCGGCATTTTTGAGTTTTCAAGCCCGAAAGCCATGTTTTTATAGACACTCATATGCGGGTAGAGTGCGTAGGATTGGAACACCATTGCCAGCCCGCGTGAGGACGCGCTGAGATTGTTCACCTTCTCGCCATCAATTTCGATCGTGCCGGATGAGACATCATCCAGGCCCGCAATAATCCGCAACAGCGTGGATTTTCCGCAGCCCGACGGGCCGACGAACACACAGAACTCGCCCGCCCCAACGGTCAGGTCGATACCTTGAAGTACCTTGACGGTTCCATAGGATTTGCGAACCTGTTTGAGTTTTATTTCGGTCATTGACGAGCTTTCCTGTTTATCTGCTGCGCATTTTCGCGGCAAGCTTGGGATCGGCCTTTTGCATGCGCAGCGGGGGAAGTCCCTTCAGAATCTGGCCGATATCATCCAGCATGGTGTCGCGGATGCGGGCGTAAGAGGCATGCAGTCCACCGGCCAGATGGGCCGAGAACAGCACATTTGGTGTGGTTCTGATCCTGCTAGCTTCGGGCACGGGTTCTTCGGGATAGACATCCACAGCCGCGCGAAAGGCACCTGCTCCCGCAAGGCTTAAAAATTCATCAAAATCTACGATTTCAGCCCGTGACGCCAGCACTACGGTTGCATCGGCGCGGATGGTTTCCAGCAGGGGGCGGCTCAGAAAACCCTCGTTATCCGACGTCACTCCCGCCAGAAGGAACAATACGTCCGAGCCGCTGAGCGCCGTTTCAAGCGAAACCGGTTCCACCCCCTCGGTACGCAGGTAACCATCTGAAAGCCACGGGTCATGCACCATCAACCGCACGCCGAATGGTCTCAGCAGCGGGGCCAGAGCGCGACCCAGATTGCCATAGCCGATCATCGCGACATCTGCGCCGAACAGGCTTTTCGCGCCGGCGTTGCCGCCAATCCCATAAGCTTCGCTCCCCGCCCGGAACACGGGATCGGCCAAATGCAATCTGCGCAACAAAGTGATCGCCTGGGTAAGGCAAAACTCGGCCACAGCGGGCGCCATAGCAGGCGCGGCAGACAACACTTGGATGCCACGCGCGTGGCATTCGGCATAATCAACGTTGTCTTCCCAGTTGGCCTTTACGTTAAGGATCGCGCGCAGTTTGGGCGCGCGGTCCAGCCGATGTTTCGGCATCGCGGTCTGACCGACCAGAATGGTCATATCGGCCAGATGCGCCTCGACCAGATCATCGGGCGCACGCGATCCCCAATGCGCCACAACCCGCCCCATTTGTGCTAGTGCATCGGCGCAGCCCGGGGTATAAACCATCGCCTCGTTACGCGGAAACGGGTCCATAAATATCAAATTGTCTGTCATTTCATTCCTGAACTTGCGATACCAGTGGTAATAAATTTTTGCAGGAAGGCGAACACCACAACCACCGGGATCAGGGTAACAACGGTCATCGCTAAAATGTAATGCCATTGTACGTCCAGCTCACCCTGGAAGGCGTTCAGCCCAACCTGCAACGTGTAGACTTCGGACCGGTTCAGGACGATGAGGGGCCACAGAAATTCGTTCCAGCGCCACATGATCGAGAAGATTGCCAAAACAGCGATGGCAGGCATCGCAAGCGGCACAACCACTTTCGAATAGATCACCCATTCCGAAGCATTGTCCATCCGGGCAGCCTCGATCAAATCCTTGGGGATCGTCAACATGTACTGGCGCAACAGGAACACTCCAGTGGGTGTTGCCGCGCCGGGCAGAATCACTGCCCAAAGCGAGTTGATCATTCCCAGTTGCGTCACAACCAAATAGACAGGCACCAAAATGACCGTGATCGGGATCATCAGGGTGCCGATCACGAACAACATGATCGCATTGCGCCCGCGAAATTCGTAAATGCTAAGGCCATAGGCCGCCATCGAGTTGATCAGTAGGGTCACTAGCGTTGCAATGACCGTAACTATTACCGAGTTTTTCAAGAAACCCAGGAAATTGAAGCGTTCAAGCGGATTGATATAGTTTTCTGTTGCCAGACGAAACTCCCGCACTTTGGTGCGCTGATCGATGGGAACCTTGAAGGTCTCGGCCGGGTTTTCGGGGTCAACCATCTGGCTGACGATGCCAATCCGACGTACCTGAGCCAGTTGTCTGGTGGACCCATCCTCCATCGTGACATCAAACAACAGCAAGGGCTTGTCGTAACCCTTAACTTCAACCTCAATCTGACCGAGCGGAAGGAACGTCGGCGGAAATTCGATTAACCCGGCGGGCGTCTTGAAAGAAGACATCACAAGCCAGATTACCGGGCCAAACATCAGCAGAACACCGAACAGCAGGTAAATGTAGGAGAAAACGTCGCTCCAATGCAATCCGTTTTGGCTACGCCGGGCGGTGACCACTGTCGCAATTGACCAGGTGGATCTTGTCGTTTCAGCCATTGTCGCGCACTCGCGTTACTGCCAGCTGGATCATCGTCAAAACGAACAACACCACGCCAAGCACGACGGAGGCCGCCGACGCCAAGCCGAAGTTTTGCACCTGTTCGGTAAACCCAGTATTGTAGATGTATTGAACGATGAACTGCGTCGCCGTGCCCGGCCCGCCTCCGGTTAGTACGAAGACCTCGTCAAAAATCTGCACGCCTTTGATCAACGCTAGCACCACCACAACCAGAAGGTTGGGCCACAATAGTGGCAATGTAATGCGCCAGAAAACCCGTTCCTTTGAGGTGCCGTCCATTTCGGCGGCCTCGTAAAGATCGGGCTGTATCGCTTGCAGCCCGGCTAGCAGGATCAGCATATAAAACCCCATATGCGCCCAGATCGACACAAATACTGCCCAAAACATCGACCATTCCGGGCTGACGAAAAACAGGATTTTGTCCATCCCTATTGAAACCAAAAACGCATTCAGGATGCCATCGCGCAGCAGTACCCATTTCCAGATCAGCGCCACAACAACCGGTGACAGCAGAACAGGGAAAAAAAATACCGCTCGGAAAAAGCCCCTAGCACGAATCTTGCGATTCAGGATCAGCGCGGTGATGAGCGAGAACAACACCAGAAACGTGACCTGGAAAACGATGAAGATCGCCGTGTTGTAGAGGCCCTTCCAAAACCGGTCCTCGCGGCAGGTGATCGGATCACCGAATGTCTCACATTCCAGAAGAAACCCGTATTGTTTCGTGCCGGTGTAAACCCGGTTGTTCAGGAAAAGTTCGGTGCCGCCCGTGAGTGAAAATGCAAAGTTTATGAACAATGGAATGACGACGAAAATTCCAAAAAATGTCAAATTCGGTAGTAGGAATATCCAAGGCATGCGATGAATGCCGACCAAACGCTGAATGGCCGAAAGCGGGTAGTCCAGCAGTTTAAAGAATATCCCGACCGGCCAAGCGGCCAGCGCCGAAATACTATCAATGACACCGACCCGGTCCGTCTTGATATAGCTCATAATGTCGCCTCCGTCGCGGTTTGGGTCAGAGCCGGCCCACTGCGGACCGGCCCCACCGTGCGCTTATTCGAGCGCTTTTTCGGCCAGCTGATTGGCGATGTCTTCTTCCATCCGCGCGTAAGCCTGATCCAACGTCAGTTCACCCACGATCGCCTCGTTCAAACGCGAGATCAACGCATTGAACATCACACGGTTGTTTTTGTACCCCTGCAGATCAAACGCGACTGGCGAGATTGTCGGAACAGCGCCCGAGAAGGTCTGCAACGCATGTTTGGCGCGTGGATCATCGGTGGCAAAGTCAACGCCGCCCGTGGCCAGTTTCAGGTGACCCGGAATGAACAGCGTCTTGCCGTAGAACTCGGCCAAGCTTTCCTCTTGCGCAAGGAAGTCCATTAATTTGCCGACTTCTGCAGGATGCTTGGTGTCTTTCATGGCGACTAAAGCCGCACCACCCGGCATGCCTGTGCAGGCAGCGGCACCACAGGGAGCCGGTACTGCCCACCAATCAAACGCATCGCCGATCTTGTCGGCAAACTGCGGGATCTGCCAGGAGCCCGACATATACATTACTACCTGAGCGTTAGCAAAATCTTCGTTCGCGCCAAGGTAGGTCGAACCTGAGACCGAGCCCCACAGCTCTTTCGACATGGTGCCATCCTGGTGCCAGTCATAAAGACGCTGGGTCATTTCCTTCAGCCCGTCGTCGACCAGCGCAGGCTCGCCCGCAGCGTCGAACATCTGCGCACCCATGGCAATAGCCGGTCCGGAAACGCGGTGGCCTGAACGGTCCCAGGCCATTGGGATCGGGATGTCGAGCTTTTCGGCGACCTGATTGACTGCCGCCGCCCAGTCATCCCAGGTGGCCCCTTCGCCCGGCATGGCAACTTCGGCCTGCTCGAACAATGTCTTGTTCACGTAAGGCCCGGTCACGGTCAGCTGGGTCATAAAGCCCGAGATCTGGTCGGAGTCCGGTGCCAGCCAATCCAGGAAGGGGCCAAAGCTGGCCTCCCAATAAGCGGTGTCCGAGATGTGTGGCGTCAGGTCTAGGTAGAACTTGTTCAGCCCGCCAAGGTCCGTTACGCGAGCAAGGTCCGGCCCGGCGCCCGCTGCCAGTTGAATCGGCAGGCCCTCCATGATCGACTTATAGGGCACAACATCAAGCTTGACCGAGATATCCGGGTTCGCGGCTTCGAAGCGGTCCAGAAGCGATTGCATTACTTCGCCCTCATTGCCGTCGTTGTACCACATCATTCGCAGTTCGGTTTCCGCCATTGCCGCACTGGCCATCATAGCCCCCGCGACGGTGGACGCCGCCAACAGTTTTCCAATTTCAAAAGTCATAGTGTACTCCTATGGGTTGGTTTCGTAATCCATCACCCGCTCGGGATCGATCAGGCGGGTCTTTCGTAAGCCCATGCGCATCCAGTTCCAGAACCGAGTTGACATGGTCGTGCATCGTTCTTGCGGCCGCATCGGCATCGCCAGATCGAATTTCTTTATTTATTTTAATATGCTCTTCGTATGCCCGCAGAGATCGCTTTGCTATGCTCGCCATCAGCATGTAGCGTTGGCGATCCACGTGGCCTTTGGTCGAAAGCGCCAACCTCCAAGCGTCCGGCACGCCAGCAATCCTAGCCAGTTCAGCGTGATAGGCTTCGTCCTGCACAAAGAACCCTGCATAGTCGTCGCGCTCTGCGGCGCGCTTCTGGATCTCCATGATCGGATCAAGGGTGCGCAGGTCCGCTTTCATTTCCGCCAACTTGTGAACCACAGCAGTTTCCAGCGCCGCTCGGATGAATACTGCCTCATGGAGTTGCGCGACGTCCAGCCCGGCCACCGCCGTGCCGACATTAGGCCGGGTGTTGACCAGACCTTCGGTTGCCAGTTTTTGCAATGCCGCGCGAAGCGGCGTGCGGCTGATATTCAGCGAGTCGGCCACCGATGCCTCGCTGATCTTCGCGCCCGGCGGCAGTCGGTTGTCAACGATACGGGCCCGCAGATAGCTGTAGACCTGAGGCGCAATTGGGAAGGCGTGATCAATCTCTTTGTAACAAAGCGGCGTCTCAGTGGTCATTGGGCGGCTCCGTGACTGAGCCCGGCAACAGCACCACGAATTTCCGCAAGTCCTTTGAGGCGACCAACAGCCGGATAACCGGGGTTCAGGCCAGCGTCGATATCCGACAAGATTTCTTGCCCGTGATCCGGACGCATCGGGATCTGGGCATCCGCGCGGTTTTCGCGGCGACGTCGGCCTTCTTCGGCCAAGATCACAGCGATCACGCCGACCATATCCACCTGCCCTGCAAGATGTTCGTCTTCGAAGAATGAACACGGCGTTTCATCGCTATCGCGGGTTACATTACGCAGGTGCAGAAAATGTATCTTAGGTGCAAACCTACGCGCGATTGCAACGCAATCGTTGTGGGCATTTGCCCCCAAAGAGCCTGTGCACATGGTCATCCCGGCTGACGGGCTGTCGACCGCATCCAGCACGAATTCATAGTCGTCCTGAGACGACATGATCCGGGGCAGGCCCAGCAACGGAAACGGCGGGTCATCAGGATGACAGCACAGCCGCAGGCCAAGTGTTTCTGCGGTATCCACGATTTCGGACAGAAAGTCGATGTGGTTTTGACGCAGCTGATCAGCTCCGATAGCGGCATAATTGGCAATCGCGTCTTGGAGCTCAGTCAGGGTCCAGTTTTCTGTCGCACCAGGCAGCCCGGCGACGATGGCCTTGGTTAACGCCGACTTTTTGGCATCGCTCATCCCGAAAAGGCAGCGCCTGGCATTTTCTAGCGTCGCATCATCATATTCGTCGGCCGCACCATCACGTTTAAGCAGGAAAATGTCAAAAGCCGCGAACTCGACCAGATTAAATCGCATGGCCGTGCCGCCATTGGGCAATGGCCAGCGCAGATTAGTGCGCGTCCAATCCAGGACCGGCATGAAATTGTAGCAAACCGTGAGGATTCCAGCCTCGGCCAGGGCCGCGAGCGAGGCCTTATATGCTTCGATATGAGTGCGGTAAGTCTTGCCTTTGGTCTTGATCACTTCGGACACCGGCAGGCTTTCTGCGACCTCCCATTCAAGCGCGCCTTTTGACATTGCTCGGACTTCGCCAATTCGCGTGCGGACATCGTCGCGCGTCCAGGCAATGCCGGGCGGGATGTGATGCAGCGCCGTCACGACACCACATGCACCCGCTTGATGGGCGCTCGACAGACACACACCGTCGTCCGGTCCGAACCATCGCCAAGTTTGCCTCAAAACGCGCCATTCCCCCATACGTTGACTTCTGTATACCAGTATACCAGTATACCAGTATACCAGTATACCGAGAATGTCAATTCTGCTTCCTCTTGCCGCAAATTTAAAAAGTGCTTATCACCAAACGGCTTAATGTTTCTAGAAGCTCAACATTTTAAAACCATAGGGCTCAAAGAAATAGGTGTCATATCTATCATAACGATCATATTTAGACGCAATTATGACGTAGATGATATATAGTATAATATATGACTAATATGATAAGTATGACATCTATTTTGCGACATAACCCTGCTCAAGCTTCATAATCAAATCTTTATCTTGGAGCGCGTATAGTATTTTTGAGATCTGCCCCTGATCTTTTCCTATCATTTTAACAAGCTTACCCTGAGAGCAGCGGGGATACTGTTTAATGAGCTCATACACTTCCAGCTGGACCGAACCTAGACCAGCGACTTCTGCGTCCTCACAAAAATCATATCCCGCACCGTTCCAAGCTAAGTAGAACTCGTTTTGTTCAACATCTTTGCCAGTTACATGAAGTTTACGGTCTTTTTTCCCAATGACGTTTTCCATCACCAGAATCGTTTCAACGGTGGCGGTAATCCCGGTGCTACCTAAGATCTGCTCTAAAGGGGATTGGCTTACTTCCGTTTTCTTTTTTGTGTGATGTACGACCAGCATTGCAATTTGTTCTTCAGCGGCGAGTTTTCTAAGCGCTGCGTATTCAGTAACAGACACGTCGTAATTCTTAGAATTTTGACTCGGGTTCAGTACACATTCAACGGTATCGATAATGATACAGCTCGGTAGGTACTTTGTTGCAATTTCTTGGAGATAAACGAGTGCATTTTTGCCCCGTGGTATTGCTTCATCTTGAGATAGCCCCGCGTGACATATCAAGCCTTCTGGTGGCGTTATAAATACGCTATTTATCCTCTCTTGCAATCGCCTATTGTTATCTTCAGCTGCAATGTAAAAAACTGGCTTGCCTGCTTTCAGCATATCCTTTGCCATGCATAAGACCTGCCAAGATTTCCCAGCTTTAGGAGGACCTGCAAGCATCGCAAGTCCCGTGCTAGGCAGTATCTTGTCGCATAAAAACTTAAGCGGTGGCAGTTGCATAGAAGCTAACGCAGCTGCATCAAGAATATTAAACTTATTCAAAAATTGTGTTGCGCTTTTGGCAGGCCGCTTAGCGGCTTGCTCAGCTAAACTTAAAAAGCCCTCATAGTCATTATTATTCAAATCCATCCAATCAGAAAAATCACCTTTTTCCGGTAAGTCGGAGGTATATTCCCACAAAATAAAGCAATCTATTTCTAGCTTTTTCAATGAATGTTCGACTGATTTTGCATGTTTCTTACCCGCTTCATCATTGTCAGGTACGATGCATATTTTGCGATCTTTTAGCCACTCACTTTGCTCAGTTTTCCAATTGTTTGCGCCGCCACTATTACAAGTCGCCGATAGGCCAAATTTCCAAGCACGTTCAACATCTTTTTCACCCTCGAAAATAAAGCACAAATAATCTTCTGGGTCGTTTAGTAGTCGGTATAATCCGTAGGGTGGGTTTGGAACTCCTTTAACGCCTGGCTTCCAAGATTCCTCCGTCCACCTGAATTGCTTCCAACTGCCATCAGTATATTTGACGGATTTTCGAACGTTCTTCCCTGACCCATCAACGTAGATGTGTTCTCTCAGCGGCTTTTTAGACTTTGGTGAGGCGCAACGCTTATTCTCGATTAAACCATTATCTTCCAAAAATTGCGCAGCTTCTTGAGAGTTTGAGGCACGACCTAAGTGCTGAATTAGATCCAAAACACCACCGCCTCTTGAATGTTCATGGTCATAAAAACAGTCTTTATTTAAGTCCAAAGACAGAGAGCCTTTGTTACCAATCCGCCATTCGGATGGAGACTTACTAAAAATTTTCAGATCGAGCAGTTCTGCTGCAGCGGTTATCTTGCAAGGTGCAATCATGGTCTTTGCCCCTGCCGCAGGCGTTCTTTGATCCATTTATTGATCTGGTCTTCTTCCCAGTAGAGCCGACCGCCTAATTTAAGTGGAGTTGGTAAGCGTGCATGTTCAAGATCCAGATATATTGACGAGCGAGCCCGGCCGCCAAGTTTGTTTCTGAGTTCGTCAAAGGTAATCAACTTCATGATCAGCTATCCTCAAATGCGTTAAAACTGATCTGGACATGCCACTTTGAATTTATTGATTAAATCTCGGGATATTCTTCAGGATTTTTTTGATATAAACGAAAATTCACACCAAGTTCTTTCATGCCTCGGCACACTGAATTTTCTAATCTTTTTGCGGTTATCATAGTCTTAGGAAAATAACTCTTTCCATCTGGAAGAAGCGTCTTTCCCCGTTTGTCGCCGATAGTTTTTAAAATTGCCTCGCATTGCTGAGCCAAGTCCACCCATTTCCTTATCGGCATCGAACGTTTTTGCCATTTTACAAGATTTAAAATTATAGCGGCCCGCTCGCTATCTATGGAATTGAGTTTAATCGGACGGCCTCTACGTGAACGCTTTTTGCTGTTTTCCAAAATTTTGTGCCTGCAATATAGGCCTAGCAGCAATAGGTCCTTACAGTCAGCTTTCGACATGCCGCGGGTAAGAAAATCCACCACATCACCTTCGCATTCTATCGGTCCAAGCAAAGTTTCTGCTGTCCATTTGTATGTCATAAATCTAAACCCTTAGCTTAATTATCTTTGATGTTTGAGTTACAAAATCCGCCCAATTATTCAAAAGCTCTCGGCGCTTTTCCAAATAGTCAGAACGTTGATAACTTCTGTAAGCTTGGTCCCCAATTGCGTGGCCCAAAATAGATTTCTTTAACTCATAATCAGCATCTGTGGTTTCTGCTAAATATGTCTCCAAGCTAGCTCTAAACCCATGCGGCCGTTCTTGCATGCCTCGACGCTGCATTACGCGCGCCATGCTTGCATCGCTAATGACCCCTTTACGCAAACCGGGGAATAAGAAACCATCACGCGAAAATCTTCTGGCAAAATCAATAATATCAAGAGATGCATCTGAAAGCGGAATACGAAAATCAGCAGTTTTGCCAACTCTACCCTTCATATTTTCCGCAGGTATAATCCAAGTATCCTGATCTATTTGAGAGGTCGTCATATATCTTACAGGCCCAGAGCGCGAACCCGTGAGGATTAAGAGCTTAAGTGCTAATTGGATCGGCGTATTCTCATTCAGGCTTTGATAGAATTCTGGGACTTTTTGCCATTCGAGAGATGGTGTTTTTTTGGGTTGGTGTTTAGACTTTCCTAGTAGCTCCTTTGCAAGCGGAACCACGTTTAGATCAACTGACAGCCCCATTGCGGCTGCATGCTGAAGTACATGACCAACGCGACCTAGAGCCTTTCGAGCACTGTCTGCTTTAATATGCCAAATAGGCTTAAGCACTTCAAAAATATCGCGCTGATCAATCTCCTGTACATCACGGTTCCCAAGTTTTGGAATAATGTGCACCTTTAATGGAGAGAACCACCGTCCTGCTGAGCCATCATGCTTAAGCTCTGGCTTTTTCGCCTCAAACGTGATTTTTGCGATCGTATCAAAACTAGTGTCTACACGGGATGCTTCTAAAGCAGCCTTTTGACGATATTTAATGGGATCTATCTTTTGAGCCACGAGAGTTCGATACTCTGCCAGTAGCTCTCGCGCTTGGGCTAGCGAAATTTGTGGATATGTTCCCAACCCCATATCGCGGCGCGCAGAATATAGCGTATACCTATAAACCCATTTAGATGTATTTGCACCCTTTACACATATAAGACCGCCCCCATCATATAGCTTGCCGGGGGGGCTATTTTTGATTTGGCGATCGGTTAAACGCTTTTCAGCTGGCATGTTAGTCCCACACTCAGTCCCACAGTATGCATAGGATAGTATAGGACAGATTCGGGTTTGGTTAAATGTGCTAAATTCTCAAATAACTGATTATATTATATAATTTATTCAATGATGAATAGAAAAGACGGCGATGAATAAGTGTTCGGTTCCTAGGGCAGGAACCGCTATTCTCAATTGGTGTCCCGAGCATAGCCTGCCGCAGCCCATATCCGATAACCCAACCGGCTTTGGGTTTGAACATAATGCCTTCGTTGTTTTTACGCGCCCGCGCCGCGATATGAAGCTTCGCTTTATCCATAATACCCGCGGTTTTGCAACGCGCAGATCATCATCCGCCCAAAAGCAAAAAAGGGCCCCTAAAAGGCCCTTTTCAAAACGTATAGACCGCGCCGTCATGGTTCATTTTTCGCCTTGAGCAAATATCAATTCAAAGCGGGGCGCGGCGCATTTGCCCCGTCGCCCGAGGAAATTTCGATCCTGCGCGGTTTCAAAGCGTCTGGAATTTCATGCTTCAATTCAATATGCAGCATTCCGTCGGCATGGCTGGCACCATTCACGCGAATATGATCCGCCAAATGGAAACGGCGTTCGAAAGATCGAGTGGCAATACCGCGATGCAAATACCGCCCTTCCGCCTCGGTCTGCGGCTTTTGTGCCGCAATGCTCAGAGTGTTTTCCTTAACATCAACGTTTAAATCCTGATCCGAAAATCCGGCCACGGCCAAAGAGATCCGATAGGTTTCTGCATCGGTTTTCTCGATATTATAAGGAGGGTAGCTTGATTGCGTGGACTGATTTGAGACCAGCCGATCCATAAGTGTGGCCATGTGATCAAAGCCAACACTGGCACGATATAGCGGTGTAAAGTCAAAATCTCTCATAGGTTGTCCTTTCTGAAGCAACAACGTGG
>ERZ802826.212-NODE-212-length-19153-cov-30.5573_pt1 | contig 19153 bp, 21 predicted proteins | sample MGYA00345651_ERZ802826 | MGnify/ENA primary metagenome ERZ802826 (study PRJEB30503, sample SAMEA104212371) | marine metagenome | biome: Westerlies Biome; feature: [SRF] surface water layer (ENVO:00010504) within the epipelagic zone...; material: water...
AGCAGCAGCGTCAGGGATTCCGGTGTGGTCACCAGAATCTGTGGCGGCGATTTCAACTGTTTCGCTCGTTCGCTGCTGCTGCTGTCGCCGTTGCGGATGCCTACTCTCAGGGGCCATCCCATGGCTTCGATCGGTTCACGAATGGCGAGAGCCAGATCACGGCTCAGCGCTCTGAGGGGGGTGAGATACAACAACCGAATCCCATGGGTCGGTTTCGTTTCATCGAGCATCCGGGCGATCGGACCCATCACCGCAGCGAAGGTTTTGCCGGATCCCGTGGGCACCTGAATCAGACCACTGCGGCCCTCGAGATAAGCCTCCCAGGTGGTCTGTTGAAACGGGAGTGGCGTCCAGCCTTGGTGGTCAAACCACTCATGGATCGGGTCGAGCGCGTGCACAAGCTCAGTTGACTTCTAGCGATGTTGAATCACCCATCAGGCAAGCGTTGCTTCCACCTTGTTTTGATTCGGTCAAAGTTCGCTGCACCACAGTCAGGTCGTCATGTTTTGTCCACCATGATGGAAGTGGCTCAAATCCTGTGTCTGACCTTTCTGCCTCAGTTGTCGCCGATCTCGAGCACCGTTTATTTGATTCCCCGGTTGATTTCCGGTCTGAGGTAATTTATTTCCTGATTGTGGACCGTTTTCATGATGGTCACGATGTTGCTGATGAACAGGAAGGTTCGGAAAAAGAAGATGCCAAGGGACTCTTTGACCAATCAAGGCAAGACTGGGGTAAGTATTGGGGTGGAAATCTTCAGGGAATTATCAACAAGATTGATTATCTAAAAGATCTTGGTGTAACAGCGCTGTGGCTGTCTCCCCTGTTCGAACAAGTCAGTGATCTTCAGTTCAGTCGTGCGCCGATGCATGGTTATTGGACTCGCGACTTTAAGCGAATTAATCCTCGCTTTGTAAAAGTTGGTGAGTCAACCAGTATTTCCGAATCTCCTACTCTAAAAAATCTGGTGGATGCTTGCCATGCGGCAGGTATCAAGGTTGTCTTGGATATTGTATGCAATCACAGCTCTCCTGAGATTAACGGAAGTAAGGGAGTTGTGCTTGATGATGGACAGCCCCTTGCTGATTTCAACAATGATCAAAATGGCTTCTACTACCATGAAGGTGAAATCACCGACTGGGAAGATGAATATCAGTTAATTCATCTTGAAATGATGGGTTTGGCGACATTTAACGAAAAAAATATTTATTATCGTGACTACATCAAGTCTGCTATTCAGATGTGGTTGGATGTCGGGGTGGATGCTTTGCGCGTAGATACTCTCAAGCACATGCCGATTTGGTTCTGGCAGGAATTCACGACGGCGATGAAGGCGCATAAGCCTGGCTTGTTCATGTTTGGTGAGTACGGATTCAGCAAGCCTTGGGAGCAGCGATCTGTTGATTATGCCAACAACATCGGCATGTCTATTCTTGACTTCGGTCTCTGCGATGGCATTCGTTTTTGTTTTTCCGGTCAGGAACCTGGCGGTTTCCATCAGGTTGAACGGGTGCTCAACTATGACAGCGTTTATCAACGTGCCAATGAATTGGTGACGTTCATCGACAACCACGACATGCCAAGGTTCCTGTCGATCGTCCCTGATTCCCGCAAACTCGATCTTGCCCTTGTTCTCCTGACCACTCTCAGGGGTGTTCCTTGTCTCTTTTATGGAACGGAGCAGTACCTGAACAATGCCACGAATGGTGGTCAAGATCCCTACAACCGCCCCATGATGGAGTCATGGGATACGTCGAGCCACTCCTTTAAGTTGGTCCAGACGTTGCTTGACTTGCGTCATCGGAACCAGGCTCTATCCCTCGGATCTCACCATACAGCTTGGGTTAATGACGACTTCTATCTCTACACTCGTAATTTCCGTGATTCAGCGGTGATGGTGATGGTCAACAAAAGTGATCATGATCATGTTGTTGATGCTGAGAATATCCAGATGCCAGATGGTTCCTACACCTGTTTGATCACAGGCTTTCCCGTGAACATTAGCAACGGTCGCCTTCAGGGGTATCGGGTGCACGGCAATTCGGCCATGGTGATCAGTGCTGAAGGCAATCCTGTGGAGGCTCCACTGGTGGTTGTGTTCCAGATCAACGGATTTGAGACTCAACCAGGTCAATCAATTGCCATCATTGGTGATTGTGAGGAGCTTGGTCATTGGGATCACGCGAAGGCCTACCGCATGGAATATGTGAATCAGAACACATGGACGGCAACCGTCGGGTTTGACCGGTCTGTCGCTTCTGTCCTGAACTACAAATTTATTGTGTTCCAGGACAATGGTGAACCCATCGTCGAATACCTGATCAACCGCAAGACGGTCGTTCCGCAGGAAGGGCGAATCGCCATTGATTGTTTCTGGAACAGCGCCAACTGACTCACCGATCCAGCATCAAACTCCTGTGATATCCAGTAATGTCTGCGCGGTGCTAAGTCGATCAGCCTCTTCAGCAGGTTTATCGCGGCGCCAGCGCAGAATTCTTGGGAAGCGAACGGCGATGCCCGATTTGTGGCGTTTGGACGGATGAATCCCTTCAAATCCGATCTCAAACACCAGCTCCGCTTTGACGGATCGCGCCGGCCCGAACCGCTGCAAGGTGTTGCGCCGGATCCAACGATCCAGCTCGAGGATCTCCTCATCATTCAGGCCTGAATAGGCCTTGGCGAAACTCACCAGCTGGGGTTCCGCGGCATCACTCCAGAGTCCGAAGGTGTAGTCCGTGAACAGATTCGCCCGTCGTCCGCTACCGGCCTGGGCGTAGAGCAGCACGGCATCGAGGGTCATCGGCTCCAGCTTGTGCTTCCACCAGTGGCCACGCTTGCGCCCGCTGAGATAGGGGGAGTCGATGTTCTTCAGCATCAGACCCTCCGCTCTGACCTCCCGGGCGTTGTTTCGCTGTTGATCCAGTTCACCCCAGCTCTGCAGGACCCAGCTGGGACTGCGGTGCAGCCGCCAGGCCTCGCCATGGTCGACATGGTTCAACACATCGTCGAGCTGGTGTTGGCGTTCATGCAGGGGGCGCTGGCGGATGTCGGTGCCGGAGCTCTCCAACAGGTCGTAGGCGACGAACCGCATCGGACACTCACGCTTCAGCGTGCTGCCCACTGTTTTGCGCCCAAGGCGTCGTTGCAACTGATCAAACCCCAATGGTGTTTCGTCTCCTTCGCGCCAGCAGATCACCTCCCCATCGAGCACGGTTCCCTGCGGCAGGGCCGCAGCCACATCCACGAGCTCCGGAAAGCTGTCGTTCACCAGCTCTTCACCCCGGCTCCACAGATAAACGCCCGTGCCGCGATGGATCAGCTGGCCGCGGATGCCATCCCATTTCCATTCAACCCGCCAGTCGCTGGCTGGTGTCTCAACGAGGCGTTCCGGCTCCAGTGGACTGGCCAGAAAGAAGGGGTAAGGCACACCGCTGGATTGCTGTTCTTCAGGAGCCTCAGGTCGAGACAAGGCAAGAAATGCAGCGGCTGAGGGCGTGAATCCCCCCATCAGCCGCTGCACCACCAAGGTGTCCTCCAGCTCAAACGCCGTGGCAAGGGCCCTGCTGATCAGTCCTGTGGACACGCCGACGCGAAAGCCGCTGGTGAGCAATTTGTTGACGATGAAGTGGCGTTCATCCGGTATTGCGTGCCAGAGATGGATCACGGCATCGGCCTGCTCGTCGTCCTTCAGTGCACCGATCGCTGGAAGCAAGGTTTCCATCCACCAATGCAGCGGCTGCTCTGGGTTGATGGAGGGCAGATCCGTTTCTTGGCTATGGATCCGCCCTTTTACGGTTGGCCAGAGCAGGCTGATGGTTTCCGCCGAATCGCCCACCTGGCCATGGCAGTCGGCGATCAGCCATTCCGGTAGTCCACCTCGATCCCGAAGAATGTCCCTCAGCCGTCGGCCGGTGATCAGCCGCCGTCGCCGTTTCCCGAGCAGCAGCTGCAGGGCCCACGCTCCATCAGCAGCGGGTGTGCTGCGGAAGTGCTCCGCCAGCGCCGTCACCTTGGCGTTGGTTCCATTCATCCGATCCAGTCGATCGAACAGGGCCTGGAAGGCCTTCATGGAGGCATGCATCTGGGGGCATCCTGACCAGTGAGCCCCTCCTGATGTCGTGGCCTATCTGCTCTCCAAGGTTCTGCCGCTCCTGGTCCTCCCCCTTGGAGCCGCTCTGGGACTGCTTGCCTTGGCCGTCCTGCAGCGTCGTCACTGGCCGGTTTTCGCGGCGATGTCGCTGCTGTGGATCTTCAGCACAGGTGTTGTGTCTCAATTGCTGTGGCGATGGGTGGAACATCCCTTTCAACGGCGCTCGGTGGAGCGTGCACCGTTGGCCGATGCCATCGTTGTGCTCAGTGGTGGACGACATCCAGCCCCGGGTCCAGCTCAGATCAGTGAGTGGCACGATCCCGATCGCTTCCTGGCGGGCGTTGCTCTGTTTCAGTCAGGCCGGGCATCACGGTTGCTGTTCACCCGTGGACAGAACCCTTTGCATCCGGGTCTTCCGCCGGAGGGTGAGCTCTATCGGGCGGAGGCCGTGGAGCTTGGTGTGCCCGCGACGTCCATTGGGTTGACGGATCGGGTGACGAACACAGCCCAGGAAGCGAAAGCGATCCGTCGTCTGCTCCCTCAAAATCAGCCAAGGGTGCTCCTGGTCACCAGTGCTTTTCACATGCGACGAGCTCAGGTGCTGTTTGAACGACAGGGGCTGACGGTTCGTCCCTATCCGGTGGATTTTCAGGCCCGCGCCGCCTGGGCTGGTTCCATCTGGCGTGACCCGCTGCAATGGCTACCCAATTCCCGCAGCCTGGATGACAGTTCCCGGGCTCTCCGGGAGTTGATGGGACGACTTGTGTATCGGAGTTGGTGAGCACAATCCCCCGGACGGGTGATGTGTTCCGACTGTTTTGGGCGGATGGTGTGTCCAGTTGAGACAAGCCCATGACCCGCCAACGACTCGCTGGAGCTGTTACCGCCTACGGCCTTCTCGCTGTGGCCCTCGCGCCTGTTGTTCTGGTGATTAACAGCCTGCCCGGCTGACCTCCGGGAAGTGCTCGGACATGCAGCCCTGACAGATCCCATGGCTGAAGTTCAAGGTGCTGTGCCGCATCATGTAATCCTCGAATGGCTGCCAGCTTCCGCTGCCATCCCGGATCTTGCGGCAGTAGCTGCAACTGCAGATCAAGCCTTTGCTGTCTTGAAGTTTGCAGAACTCTTCCAGAAGATCCAGGGATCTCCTGCGGAGTTCCAGCAGTGTGACCACTTGATCCGCCAATCGTTGCATCACCTGAATCTGAACGCTCGTCAATGATTTCGGCATCCGATCAATCACACAGAGGGTGCCAATCCTTTGATCATTTGGTGTGTTGAGTGGAAAGCCTGCATAAAGCCGGATGTGGGGATCTTCCCGCACCAGTGGATTGTCCTGGAACCGTTGATCAAACAAAGCATCCTCAACGATCAGTGGTTGGGGATTCAGAATGGTGTGGGCACAGAAGGAAATATCCCGATCTGTTTGTTGCTGGTCACATCCCACCCTCGATTTAAACCACTGTCGACTTTGATCCACCAGGGAGATCAGTGCGATCGGAGCATGGCAGATCATGGCCGCCATGCTGGTGATGTTGTCGTAACTCTCTTCAGGCTTTGTCCCCAGAATTCTGTATTCACTGAGCGCGCGGAGTCGCTCAACCTCGTTGATGGGCTTCGGCGCAGCTCCCACAGACCCTCTGGACGTCACTCACACCGCGGTAACCCTGTCTCGATATGGGATGCCATAAAAAATCTTGAATGTTAAGAGAACATTTGTAAGTCTTTGTCGCGAACTGTTGTCGTGGTTCGTCGGAACTGTGCTGTTCTGATCGACAGTTGTTCCATCACGATCACTCGACATGGCTTTGCTCTGGGAGAACCTCGCCACTCAGCTGGATCGAGTGCGCGCCACCAACACGGTTTCGCAGAGCAGCGTCTCCACCACCACCACCACGGTGGCCGATGACCCATCGGATCGCCGTCGCCGCCTTGAGACGGCTCTTGAGGCCATCAAAGACAGCGGCAACGCCATGATGATTGAGTCGTTGAAAGCGGCGATTGAAGGTCGACAGGCCAATCTCAATCTGCCCGAGCTTCCCGACGGCATCGCCAAGTTTTAATCCGCTTCCCCTTCGAACAGGGTTTCAAGGGGCTCCGCCTCAATCCCCTCGATCTCGCGCAGATATCGGGCCAGAACATCACTCTGGCCGTGGGTCACATAAACCTTGCGTGCTCCGGACTGCCTCACCGTCTGAATCAACCCAGGCCAGTCGGCGTGATCGCTCAGCACAAAGCCGCGTTCGTAACCCCGCCGACGCCTGGCGCCCCGAACGGCCATCCAGCCTGAGGCAAAACCCGTTTGAGGAGAGCGGAAGCGCCGCATCCAGCTGGAGCGATGGGCGGATGGTGGCGCCAGCACCAGACGTCCGGCCAGGGTGTCTGATCTTGGGAGATCACTCACCGGCCGGCTGGGCGTCATGGGGACAGCGGCGGCCCGGTAGTGGCGGGTCACGGTTTCAACGGCGCCGTGCAGCAGCACTTCGTCGTCCACGCCGATGGCGTTGAGCTCCGCCATCAGTCGCTGCGCCTTGCCGAAGGCGTAACAAAACAGCAGTGATGGTCTCTGTCGATCACCCTGCCACCAGGCGCGAATCTCCTCGGCGACCTCCGTCCCGGTTTGCCAGCGATAGATGGGCAGCCCGAAGGTGGCCTCGGTGATCAGCACGTCGCAGGGGACCGGTTCAAACGGCTCGCAGCTGGGATCGGCATCCCGCTTGTAATCCCCGCTTACCACCCACACTTCACCATCCACCTCAAGGCGGATCTGGGCCGACCCCAACACATGACCGGCGCTGTGGAACGACACGCGGCATTGCCCCAGCCAGTGTTCCTCGCCGTACTGAACCGGGTGCAGGGTGATGTCTTGCCCGAGGCGTTGCCGGAGCACGCCTTCACTGCTGGCCACGGCCCAGTACTCACCGCATCCGGGACGGGCATGGTCGGCATGGGCATGGGTGATCAGGGCTCTGGGGACCGGACGCCAGGGGTCGACCCAGGCATCGGCCGCTCGGCAGTACAGCCCCTCAGGGGTGCGTTCAATCACGGCTGATCACCTGGGAGGATCAACAAGCACGCCAGCAGACCGATGCGGCCAGACGACGACTGCGATTTCCGCGAACCCTGGGCTGCGGAGCACGAGCCACGATCACGATCCTCTGAACGACCGCCGGTGTTTCGGTTCCGTGAGGCTGGTGTGGAACGCTTCAACGATCTCTACGACGACGGATACGACGATGAATGAGCCAGCTGGCCTCAGCGACTCAGTTCCAGCATCCGTTCGATCGGTCTGAGGGCTTGCTGGCGAAGCTCCTCGTTGAGTTCCACCGCCGGTTCAAGTGTCTCCAGGCAATCGTGCAGTTTCTGCAGTGTGTTCAGACGCATGTAGGGGCAGGCATTGCAGCTGCAGCCGTCGAGTCCGGGCACATCGATCAGGGTTTTGGTCGGTACCCGCTGCTTCATCTGATGCAGGATTCCCGGCTCCGTCAGAACAATGAACGTGGCAGCCGAACTGGATTGCGTGTGGTTCAGCAGCTTGCTGGTGGAGCCGATGAAGTCCGCCAGGTCGAGCAGGTTCTCCTGGCACTCCGGGTGGGCGATCACCTCGGCATCGGGGTGCTCAAGCTTGAGTTGGAGAACCGCCTCCTCGCTGAAGGTTTCATGGACGATGCAGCGTCCCGGCCAGAGGGTCAGTTCCCGTCCACTCTGTTGTTGCACCCAGCGGCCCAGGTTCTGATCCGGAGCAAACAGCACGGGCCTGTCTGCGGGTAGCTGGCGGACCAGATCCACGGCATTGCTGCTGGTGCAGATCAGATCGCTCTGAGCCTTCACGGCCGCGGTGCAATTGATGTAACTCACCACGAGGTGGTCCGGATGCTTCTGGCGGAAGGCCGCGAAGTCGTCTGCCGGACAGTCGTCTGCCAGGGAGCAGCCGGCATCAAGATCCGGCAGCACAACTGTTTTCTGCGGGCTGAGGATCTTGGCGGTTTCCGCCATGAAGTGGACACCGCAGAAGGCGATCACATCGGCATCGGTGCTGGCGGCCTTGCGGGACAGCTCGAGTGAATCACCGATGAAATCAGCGATGTCCTGGATCTCGGGCTCCTGGTAATAGTGCGCCAGGATCACAGCATTGCGCTCCTGCCGGAGTCGGTTGATCGCCGCAACGAGGGCGGTGTCAGCGCTCATCGGAGTCTGGACGGGGCAGGATGGGGCCCAGCCTAGGCATCTGCTCTGACGCATCTCCGTCTCGCGATTGCAGGAGATCTGCACGGCGCCTGGGGTGCGGAGGATGAGCACCTGCTGAACCAGCTTCGCCCCGATGCTGTTCTGTTCGTCGGTGATCTCAGCGATGGCGATCTGCGCTTGACCCGTCGGATCCGTTCCTTGCCCCATCCCAAGGCAGTGATCCTTGGAAATCACGACCGTGGACGGGACCGCAGCGGTGGTGTGCTGCGCCAGCAACTCACCCTGCTGGATGGTGTTCACTGCGCCTGGCAACGGCTTCGCCTCGACCCGTTGCCGCTGTCGATCGTGGGGGGGCGACCCTGCAGTTCCGGTGGAGGGTTCCAGCTGTCCAAAGCCGTTGAGGCCATCTATGGACCCGTGTCGTTGGAGGAATCGGCGCAGCGCATTGCGACAGCTGCTGCTGAGGTGCCTGCGGATCAGCCCTTGGTGGTGATGGCCCACTGCGGCCCCACCGGTCTCGGCTCGGATCCCGCCAGCCCCTGCGGTCGTGACTGGAAAATCCCAGCTCTGGACTGGGGCGATCAGGATCTGGCCCTGGCCATCGATCGCATCGCTCGCCACCGTGTTCCCGATCTGGTGGTGTTCGGCCACATGCATCACCAGCTCAAACGAGGCTCCGGTCTGCGTCAGAGCCTGCTGCGTGACCGCCGTGGCACGGCGTATCTCAATGCCGCCTGCGTCCCCCGCAGCGGTCGCGATACCGGCAACAAGCTTTTGTTGCATCTCTCCTGGGCGGAGTTCGAGGGGCCTGCCCTGACCCACCTCAGCCACCGCTGGTATCAACCGGACGGCCAACTGATGCATGAGGAGCTGTTGCCACAACAGGAGCCTCTGGCGTGCTGATCTACGTCTGCAGCAGCAGCCATGGCTTTGGCCATGCCGCCAGGGATGCCGCTGTGCTCCAGCAGCTGCGCCGGCTTCGCCCGGATTGGCGACTGGTGATGAGTTCGATGGTCAGTCCTGGCTTTCTGTCGCTGTTGCTGGGGGATGGAGGCATCGAGCAACGACCCTGTCGCTGGGATGTGGGGATGGTGCAGGCCGATGCGCTCGGTTCCGATCCATCCGCCACGCTGATCGCCCTGGCCGAACTCGATGCCCGACTGCCGGCGCAGGTTCAGTCGGAGGTGAGCTGGGTGCGCGAGCAGGGGTTGCCGGTGTTGATCCTGGGGGACATTCCTCCCGCTGCGGCGCTGCTGGCTGAAGCCCTTGATGCGCCTCTGGTGTGGATGAGCAATTTCGGCTGGGACGCGATCTATCGCCCCTTCGGCGGCACGTTTGAGCTGATGGCGGAGCATGCGCAGGCGGCCTATCGGTGTGGGCAGCTGTTGCTGCGCTGCCCCTTTGATCTCGCCATGGACTGGGGGGTGCCTGAACAACGGCTCGACCTGGTCTGCAGCAGCCCCAGGGCCCTGCCGGAGGCCCTGCAAGCGTTGCTGGCGGACCTGGACTCTCCGATCATCCAAGTGGGCTTCGGCGGAATGGGATTGGAGCTGGATCCGCAGCTGTTCGTCCACTGGCCGGATCATCACTTCCTGATGGCCTGTCCGCCCGATCCGCAGACCTCCGCGCGATTGGCCGGTATCGCCAACCTGACGCTGTTGCCGGCCGGGGTGCGTCCCCTGGACGCGTTTCCCTACTGCGAGCGGCACATCGGCAAGCCGGGCTTCAGCACCTTCTGTGAGGCCCTGTCGCTTGATCTGGGGCTACACGTGGTGGAGCGTAGGGATTTCGCTGAAGTCAGCGCCTTGATGCAGGGCCTGACGCGCCATGGACGTCACCGACTGCTGAGCCGCGATCAGTTGATGGGCGGCGATTGGCAGCTGGATCAACCGCTGTTGCACGCCAAGGCGGAGCCGCTGTCGTCTGGTGGGGCGCTGCAGGCGGCTGAGCAGCTGATCCAGGTCGGCGACCAATTGTGTAATTAATTACGAAAAAATTAAAAAGTGCGTCATAGGCGACATTGTTGCCATTGCTGATGCAATGGTCGATTTGTTGACTGGCATATATACCTATTGCTCTTGCATTCGTCTTCGACAAAGTCACGAGGAAGGAAAAGGTATTCTTTTCGCCCGCCAGAGACAATCATCCGCTTCTGATTGCTTCGGCCTCCGTTTTGGAATCTGTCCCCCTGAATGCTCCTTATGGCTATCCACGCTCTGATTGGTCGCAAGTCGCTTGTCGCGGCCGTCATCGCTGGATCCCTGCCGCTGCTGGTTTCGCCTGCCCCCACCGCGGCGACGCTTCTGCCTTCTGATTCCCGTGCTCAACTGCTGAGTGAGCCCGATGCCGTTCCGTCCCGGGCCATTCCCTATGTGATCACCCCGGAACGCCGGGCGATGCTCAATACCATCCGCTTCGCGGAAGGCACCTGGAAGGGTGGACTTGATGTGGGCTATCGCGTGATGTTCGGCGGAGGCCTGATGCCCTCGCTCGACCGCCATCCCAACCGTGTGATCTACCGATCGCGCTACGCCAGTGCCGCAGCAGGCGCCTACCAATTCATGCCATTCACCTGGAACCTGGTGAAGCGCAGCATCGGTGTACGGGGTTTCGGACCTGAAGCCCAGGACCAGGGCGCGCTGTTCCTCATCCAGCGTCGCAAAGCCCTTGGGCTCACGGATGCAGGCACTCTTACCCCGATTCTCACGGCCAAGCTGGCTCCCGAATGGGCATCGTTCCCGACCCTTGCCGGTCGCAGTTTTTACGGCCAGCCCGTCAAAAAGTATTCACGGCTCCGTTCCTTCTACGACGTGAATCTTCAGGAGCTGCGCCGCATCCGCGACGAGAAGCGCCAGCAGCTGGCCCTCAACGTGGCTCCGCCCCCAGCGATCTGCACAGGGTCCCGCATCGCCTGCGCGACCCAGCTCTGAGGGTCCCCCTCAACTCTCCGGTTCCTGGTTGAGGCGCCGCCCCACCGTTGCTTGAGCAATGAGATAAGCGACCACAGCGCCTGCCAGGAATCCCACGCCATTCCGGACAATCGGCAGGATGTCGGATGTGCGGGTGATCACCGGCGCGATGCCGAACACTCCAAACAACATCACCCACAGTGGTGAGAGCAGGAGCAACCAGGCCCAGGCCACCGTTTCGCCTTCCTTGCGTGGGTAGGCGGCAAATCCTGCAATCAGACCTCCCACGGCGGAGGTGGTGAGGGTCCACAGCCATTGCTCGAGAGGCAGCCCTGGCACCACCTGGCAACCGCCCCGCTCCAGGCAGACCTCTACAGCGTTGAGGGCATCGACGATGGCGCCATCCTCACCGTGCTCTTTGACGTAGTACTGGTTGCCGAATCGCGTCTGCAGCTCAACCCAGTAGGTGCGTGGCATCAACGCGAAAAAGGCGTCGCCCACGTTGAAGTTGAGCAGGTTGCCGCCACGGGGGTCTGCCACCAGCAGCAGGCTGCTTTCGTCCAGCCCCCAGAATTCCTTCACGGCCCGACCTGGGGTGCGTTCGTACTGCGTCAGTACCCGCAGCTTCCAGCCCGTGGAGGCCTCAACGTCGTTGAGTCTCTTTTCCAAACTGGAGCGTTGGGGATCGGTGAAGGCCTTGGCGAGATCGATCACCGGCGTCGGGTGGTCCGGCAGCAGCTCGGGATTGTCGTAGGCGTGAGCCGGCAGGGCTCCGGTCAGGGTGATCAGGGTTGTCAGCAGCACAGCCCACAGCCCTGCGATGCGATGTGTTCCCATGGACCTGCTGCAGTGGCGGGCATTCTCTCCAATGAATCCGACGGCTGCGGACTGTCCGGCCTGGTTGGCAACGCTTCTCCACCAGTCCGGTGGCACGGTTCCCTTCCGTCAGTTCATGGACTGGGCCCTGCATCATCCAGAACACGGTTATTACGGATCAGGCCGGGTTCGGATCGGTCCCCAAGGGGACTTCGCGACGTCACCATCGCTGGGTCCTGATTTCGCAAATCTGCTCGGTCGTCAACTGATCGATCTGCTGCGCAGCCTGTCCGATCAGGCTTCGACCTTGTCCTTGGTGGAGGTTGGACCAGGTGAAGGTGATCTCGCTGCCGATCTGCTGACTGTTCTGTCGCGCCAGGCTCCCGATCTGATCGAGCGCTGTGAGCTCGTCATGGTCGAACGCAGCCCCTCCCTGCGCCAGCGGCAGCAGCAACGGCTGGAGGGAATCAGCGGCTGTCCGGTGCGCTGGTGTGGCATCGAGGAGCTGCAATCCTCACCCGTTCAAGGCGTCGTACTCGCCCATGAACTGCTTGACGCTTTCCCGGTGGATCGCCTGGTTCTCCATCAAGGAGAGCTTGCCCTTCAGGGGGTGCGTCTGCAGCAGAACGATCAACTGACCTCGGCGCCGCTTGCCCTCCCTGACACGCTGCAGGAGCAGCTGCAGACCAGTGGACTTGAGCTCCCCCCGCCTGGCAGTGAAGACGGTTGGACCACGGAATGGCACAGCACCTTGCGGCCGTGGTTCGGGACGCTGGCTTCAGCGGTGTCCGATGGGGCCCTGCTGGTGATCGATTACGCCCATGAGGCCTCCCGCTATTACACCGCCCGACGCTCGGAGGGGACACTCATGGCCTATCGCGATGGCATGGCTGGGATGAACCCTCTGGCCCATGCCGGGGAGCAGGACCTCACCGCCCATCTCTGCATCGAGACCTTGACCCAGGCCGCTGCACACCACGGTTGGCAGCTGCGGGACCAGAGGCGTCAGGGGGAGGCGCTGCTTGCTCTCGGCCTGGCGAACGACCTGCATGCGCTGCAGCAGTTGCCCGCCAGTGAGCTGGCCGAGGCGTTTCGACGGAGAGAGGCCCTGCTGCGACTGGTGGATCCTGCCGCCCTTGGCGACTTCCGCTGGTTGCTGTTCAGCCGCGGGGCTGGTGCGGACCGTTTCAGCCTCGCAACTGATCCAGACAATGCAGGATCTCGTCCCGGCTGATGTCATCGCGGATCTCCACGCGGCCGATGGCCGTGGGCAGCACGAAGCGCAAGCGACCGTCTTTCACCTTCTTGTCTCCCTGAAGGGTGCGCAGCACGGCGTCAGGATCAAGATCCGGCCAGGCCGTCGGTAGCCCACAGCGCTGGATCAGCTGCGTCTGGCGCCCGGCATCGTCCGCTGTCCAGCTGCCGCGGTTCACGGCCAACTGCCCGACCGCCACCATCCCGATGGCCACTGCCTCGCCGTGCAGCCAGGTGCCGTAACCACAAAGGGTTTCCACCACATGACCGAAGGTATGGCCGTAATTCAGCACGGCCCGCAGCCCCCCTTCCCGTTCATCCGCAGCAACCACCCGTGCTTTGGCCGCTGCCGATCGTTCCAGAATGGTTTCGAGCCGGCTGTTGCCAAGGCCAGCGGCTGAGTTGGGTTCTGGCCCCTCCTCCAGGCACTGGAACAGCTCGGGATCGCCAAGGATTCCGTACTTGATCACTTCCGCCATGCCGGCCCTGAACTCCCGCTCGGGCAGGGTGTTGAGCGTTTCGGGATCGATCAGCACCAGGCTCGGCTGGTGAAAGGCGCCGATCAGGTTCTTGCCGCCGGGATGGTTCACCCCCGTTTTGCCGCCGATGGCGGCATCGACCATGGCCAGAAGGGTGGTGGGGACCTGAATCACCCGGATCCCACGCAGCCAGGTGGCTGCTGCGAAGCCGGTCATGTCTCCGACAACCCCTCCACCCAAGGCCAGCATCAACGAGCTGCGCTCCAGGCGCTGCCCAAAGGCGGCGTCATGGATGGCGGCCACCGTGGCTGGAGTCTTGCGGTCTTCTCCCGCATCAATCACCAGCAGATCGGCGTGGAAGCCCTGGAGCCGCAGGCTTTGCAGGCATTCCTCTCCATAGGGGGCGGCGACGTCCGGGTTGCTGACCACCAGGATCCGTCGGCCGGGCTGAATTCCGACGTTCAGGAGCTCGTTCCCAAGGCGGCTCAGGCCACCGGCGCCGATCACCACCTCATAGGGGTTGCGTTCCAAGGCGACGGCGATCCGACGCAGGGTGGGTGAGGAGACCATGGAGCGTCCTGCATTGGCACCACTCTGCCGGGCGGAGACGGTCAACCCGCCGTAACCTCATGCCAGTGACAGCAGCACCTTGCGCCGCAGTCTTGTCGCCTGGGCGTTTCTGTTGCCGGCCCTGGTGCTGATCAGCCTGTCGGTGCTGGTTCCAGCCCTGATGGCGCTGGTGATGAGCTTCACCGCCTCCGGCTTGGATGTGACGGAGCCACTCCGCTTCGTCGGACTCGCCAACCTGCAGCGCCTGTTTTCGGATCCGATGGTGCGACGGGTGATGCTCACCACGTTTCTCTATCTCTTCGGTGTGGTCCCGCCGATCGTTCTCGGCTCACTGGCTCTGGCGGTTCTTGTGAATCGGGGCCTGCCCGGCAGTCACCTGATGCGCGGCGCGTTCTACACACCGGTGCTGGTCTCCATCGTGGTGGCAGCCATCGCCTTCCGTTGGCTCTACGCCGAAAACGGTCTGATCAATGGCTGGCTGGCTGTGTTGCTCGGCCCAGCCTTCACCCCGATCGGTTTTCTGACGTCACCACAGCTCGCTCTGCCTGCCGTGATGGTGGTGACGCTATGGAAAGGGCTCGGGTATTACATGGTGATTTTCCTGGCGGGATTGCAGGGCATCCCGAAAGAGCTCTACGAGGCGGCCGAACTCGATGGCAGCGAGGGCTGGCGCCAGCACGCGGACATCACCCTGCCGTTGCTTCGTCCCTACGTTTCCCTGGTGGCGGTGGTGTCGTCGATCGCGGCCACCAAGGTGTTTGAGGAGGTGTTTCTGATGACTCAGGGTGGGCCTGCCGATTCAACGCGGACCATCGTTTATTACGTCTACGACCAAGCCTTCGCTGAACTGGAGATCAGTTATGCCTGCACCCTCGGGCTGGCTCTGTTCCTTGTGGTGATGCTGTTCACCCTGGTGCGTCTGGCCTTCAGTGGCGATCGTGCCCTGATCTGAGAGGTCAGGCGCTCCATTGAGTGGCAAGCTGCGGGAGATTGCGCACCCATGGGGAATGACCACCACGGCCGAGATGATCGGTGTCGTCGGCGGCGGCCAGCTCGCTCGCATGATGGTGGAAGCTGCTGCAGAACGGCAGGTGGCCGTGGCGGTTCAGACCGGTTCCACCGACGACCCCGCCTGTGCCGGTTCGTCCCGTCAGGTCATCGCGGACCCACGTGATGTAGCAGGAACCCGCCAATTGGTGGTGGGCTGCCAGGGAATCACGTTTGAAAACGAGTGGGTCAACATCGATGCCCTCATTCCCCTGGAACAGCAGGGTGTGCGGTTCCGACCGGCCCTTTCTGCCCTTTCACCTCTGATCAACAAGCTGTCACAGCGGCAGCTGTTGTCAGATCTCTCCATTTCCACGCCTCCGTGGTGCCCGTTGAGTCGGATCTCGCCGGCTCAGCCAGCCCTGCCTCAGGGGTGGTCATTTCCGGTGATGGCGAAAGCGGCCCACGGCGGTTACGACGGCAAGGGGACCGTCGTTGTGGAGTCGATTGAGGATCTGGCTCGCTTGATCCGCAGTGTGGAGAGCGATGAGTGGCTGCTGGAGTGCTGGGTGGATTACGAGCGAGAGCTGGCGCTGGTGGTGAGTCGTGATTCCCAGGGACGGGTTCGCCGTTTCCCTCTTGTGGAAACCCACCAAAGCCAGCAAGTCTGCGACTGGGTTCTGGCTCCTGCTGCTGTTGACCAAGGGGTGGAAGCCCAGGCCTACAACGTGGCAGCGTCCCTGCTCACCAAACTCAATTACGTCGGGGTTCTGGCCCTGGAGTTTTTCTTCGGTCCCGATGGGTTACAGGTGAACGAAGTGGCTCCGCGAACACACAATTCCGGCCACTACTCGATCGAAGCCTGCAGCAGCAGTCAATTTGACCAACAGGTGTGCATTGCGGCCGGTCTGCCGGTTCCATCGCCTGAATTCACCAGCAATGGCGCACTGATGGTGAATCTGCTGGGGCTTGAGACAGCCACCACGCCCTTACAACAACGCTTGGACGCCTTGGCGGCTTTGCCGGATGCGCACCTGCACTGGTATGGCAAGTCACCGGAAACTCCTGGACGCAAACTCGGTCACGTGACCGTGTTGCTCTCGGGGGCTGATGCAAAGCAGCGAGAGCAGCAAGCCCAATCCGCACTGGAGGCGATCCGCGGCATCTGGCCGACTCCAACGGTGAATTCAGCTCTAAGCTGAGACTTGAACTGCTGTGTTGGTGACGGCCTTTTTCTAGTGCTCTGATCTGACTCTCTTTCGACTTGGGGAGACTGTCGTGACGGTGCCGTAAACCGGCCCTGTAGCCGGAAACGAATCCCCACTTTGTTTCCCCTTCTGGTTCTTCCAGGTCGACCACTGGGGCTCGCACGGCACGGTGGTTCACCCCATTGATCAAGCCTGACGATGCCGACGCTGTTGCTTGTGATCGGACTGGTTTTCACGCAGGCGGAGCCCGTGCGTTTTCTGCCCGATGACGCTCAGGTGGCTTGCCGCGCCATCCTTCCCCAATGCTTCCGTCGCTCGGACTGGGCCGACCTCTGCGACAGTCAGTCTGAGATCAGACTGTCATTCCCCGAGGCCTGCCACGCGGCTCAAAAGCACTGATTGACGACTCAGGGCCTGTGTTCATCGACGACCTTTTGAAGTTGGCTCTGTTCCAGCTCTGTGACAACAAAAACTTCCTGAACACTGCTGCCCTTGCGAGCCATCAACTTGAACCCGCCGCGAATGGGGGTTGAAACCCGCAGTTGAAGCGTCTGACTGCGACCTCGAACCCGATTGATCACGGCTGGCGTGACCGTTTGAATGCGGCGGTCCTTGGCAAGGCTTTTGAGCCAGGGAATCAGCCCGTCCACATAGGTGCTGTGGGTGATAACGACCCGGCCCAAACCTTGAGGAATCCCTGAGAACCGATTGAAGCTAGCCAGCCTGGCTATGCCGGAGGGAGCCACCTGTGGCCCTGATGCTCAAATCAGTCGACACACTTCGACGTGCCGTGTCCGGCCCGCTGGCAGAACGTTGCGGTTCTGAAGCCAGAATGTTGACCGCCGAACTCCACGGCATGGAGGTGCGGGGCCTGGCGTTCTGCCCTGGTCGGGTGGTTCGGTTTGTACTCGATGCCCAGACGCAACGACTGCAGACCGTGGATCTGCTGCGACTCACCAAAGCAACGCGACAACCGGCAGCTTGAGCTCAGCAGCGTTCGAGTGGAGCCATGGTGAGCCCCTCTGCTGCCAGCTGCTGGTGGTACAGCTCGGCCTGCTCCAGCGGACCGCACCAGACTTCAGCGGAACCCTGTCCGTCGATGCGGTTGGCGAGTCCCCAGGCCTTTTCCTCACTCATGCCTGGGATGATCTTGCGCAGGCAGTCCACCACGTGCTGAAACGTGTTGACGTCGTCATCGAGAACAATCACACGGGCCTGGGGATAGCGCTGGGTGATGGTCTGGCGCTCAAGCAACGACGCTGAGCCAGGACTTGAGCTGCTCATGACAGTTGCTTCAAACGAAGAAGGCTGGCCGTGAACCCTAGGTAGGATCCGTCCATCGAATAAGTCAAGTCAATGCTGTTCACCGTCGCCTGGGCATCGCTCGCCGCCATGTTCAGCTTCTCCATCGCCATGGTGGTGTGGGGTCGCAACGGCGACGGAACCCTGAACTTCTGAGGCCTTGAACGGTCCTGCGACGTTCACGCTCAACCAGGGACTGGAGATCACAGCGGCTGCTCTCCTCGTCTTCGTCAGTGTTTCTGTGATTTATCTGTCCTTCATCGAGTGGCGGGACAGACGACGGCGTCAATCCTGAGCTGATGGGAAGGCCGGCTTGTCTGCGTTGGATGCTTGTCCATCCGCTGACAACGTCAATCCTCTGCCTTCTGATTGTTCTGCCGCTGGTGCGTTTGGTCACACCGGCTGTTCGGAAAAACGACGCAGCCGGTGATCAAGAGACCATGCACCGTCTGTTGGCGGTCTCAGAGCTCTTGCAAAGCCATCGGGTTCAGGCCGATCAATCGCCGCCGGACCTCTGGAGGCAGAGGCTTGGATCCGAAGAGGCAACACGTCTCTGGGTGAACAGCAACGGGACTATCTGGTGGACGGCCTGGCTGAGCGATGGTCCAGCGGTTCTGGTCTTACCGGCGACACCGTCTGATCCTCCAGCTGAACAGTCGTCTCTGAGGATTGAGTTCGCCGACGACTTGCATGCGAAGGTCTTCGCTCAGCAGTCAGCGGGCAGTCGTCCTCCCCGATCGCGACTGATGAATCAGTGTCTGGATTTGCTGCGCGAGGGACCAGCTGTGCATTGGACCGATGCAGCAGTGTCCTCAATGGCAGGCCCCATTGCCCGGTTGCTTCCATCGGCTTCAAACGGATGCCTCCGCCTCACCCGCACCGGGGCTCAGATTCGGTTCAGCGGAGTGGTGTCCTCGCTGTCTTTGGAACAAGCACCGGCTGGGGTGCAGTTGGTTGCGCCTCTGTTCCGTCGGATGGAACGGCTGCCCATGACGCCGGTTGCAGACGATTCCATGTTGTTGCGGCTCGACAGTCCAATAGCTGATCAGCTTCTGGGGAGTCTCCTCACAAACGAGTCCATCCAGCAATCACTGGAGTCGAACTTCGGGCTCCCGTCCTCGACTTTGACAACTTTGCTGAAAGCACCGCTGCAGATTCGTCTGACTCCCGTGAGCATTGGCCCGTTTCAGGCCGTTCTTCACATGAACCTGCGACTGACCATGTCACGAGCACTCCTGGCGACCACTCTCAACAGTGTTGGCGAAGCACTGGAGGAGCGTGGCCTGGTGCGTCAGGTTGTCGATGTGATCAACCCGGATGGTCGATCAGCCAGTGAAGCGGTTGTGTGGT
>ERZ802826.214-NODE-214-length-18934-cov-52.7522_pt1 | contig 18934 bp, 20 predicted proteins | sample MGYA00345651_ERZ802826 | MGnify/ENA primary metagenome ERZ802826 (study PRJEB30503, sample SAMEA104212371) | marine metagenome | biome: Westerlies Biome; feature: [SRF] surface water layer (ENVO:00010504) within the epipelagic zone...; material: water...
CCTCAAAGAGAAGCAATGATTCATATTTTCTTTGGTGAAAGAAGCGCTTCTAAGATCTCTGATGTTCCAAAAGATACTCCTATTATGGACATAAAAAAAGCTGGAATTATTGGATCTGGAACAATGGGTGGCGGTATTGCAATGTGTTTTGCAAATGCTGGCATACCTGTACATATTATTGATCAAGATGAAGATAATCTTAAAAGAGGTCTTTCAGTTATTGAAAAAAATTACGACTTCATGGTTGGTAGAGGTCGGATGACAAGTGAACAAAAAGATATGGTTTTCGGCTTAATTTCATCAAGTTTAGATTATAAAGATTTACATGATGTAGATATTGCCATAGAAGCAGTTTATGAAAATTTAGATCTAAAACTTGATATTTTTAAAAGCCTTGATGAGCATGTTCAGGAAAATGCAATACTTGCTAGCAATACCTCAGGCCTTGATGTTGATGCAATAGCAGCAGTAACTAAAAGACCTGAAAAGGTAGTGGGTACTCACTTTTTTAGTCCGGCGAACATAATGCGATTGCTTGAAGTCGTTAGAGGTGAACATACATCACATGAAACATTAGCTACTGTTATGAGTACAAGTAAAAAGATTAAAAAGGCTGCTGTAGTATCTTTAAATGCTCCAGGATTCATAGGTAATAGAATGTTATTTAACTATACTGCTCAAGCAAATATGCTTCTTTTAGAAGGAGCTCTACCTCATCAAATAGATCAAGCTATAGAATCATTTGGACTTAATATGGGTCCATTTAGAATGATGGATTTAGTAGGATTAGATCTTGGTTGGAGAGCTAGACAACTAAGTGGAGTGGAATCCCCTCTTCATGCAAAAATTGGTGATCACCTTTGTGATAATGACAGATTTGGTCAAAAAAATGGAAAGGGTTACTATAATTATAGTGAAGGATCTCGAGCTCCTAATCCTGCTCCTGAAAATGAAGAAGTATATGAAAAAATATCCTCAGATAATGGTTTTACAAGAAGAGAGATATCTGACGAAGAGATTACCGATAGATGTATTCTCGCATTAATAAATGAAGGTGCAGATATCCTATCAGAGGGAGTAGCTCAAAGAGCAGCAGATATAGACGTAGTATATATAAATGGCTATGGATTCCCGATATGGAGAGGTGGTCCTATGCATCATGCAAATGCCATGGGTCTTGATGTTGTAGTTGATAAACTTAACAAATATTATGAAATTACAAGTAATAATGCTTATAAACCAAGTGATTTGCTTATTAAATTAGCCAAAGAAGGTGGTAAATTAGCTGATTCTCCATCCGATGAGAATAGAAAAGAGAAACTCAATTTTGCTAAATCATCTGTTGCAGGTAACTTTTAGTAAAAAATAGTAAATAAATAGGGATTTTAAGCCTTAATAGTAACTTTTGTCCCTATTTTAACTAAATCATACAACTCAATTACATCAGCATTAAACATTCTAATACATCCGTCTGAGGCTTTTAGTCCTATAAGACCCTCCTCTTGAGTGGCATGTATATATATGTATCTGCTGAAAGAATCAATGCCTTTTCCTTTGTTTACACCAGGCTCTAAACCGTCCAACCAAAGTATTCTTGAGGTCACATAGTCGTTGGGTGTATCTATTTTTTCATGTGTTATATCAGCAGTCCTTTTGGTATCAATTCTTGATTTAAAAATAGTGTTAATTGGAGCATTATCGCCAATCTTTTCTTTTATCACATGTTCACCAAGGGGGGTTTTATATGAGTTTTCAATACTACCCTCTCCATATTTTGATGTACTTATGGGATAAGAGGCCTCTAGACTCTTATTTTTATATAAATATAGTCTCTGTTCTGATATATCAATTTCAATAATACGATCAGATGCCAAAGAAGAGCCACATAAAAATAAAAATAGGCCTAAGCACGTCTTTTTGTACATAAATTTATTATAACTGAAAATAATATAACTATTAATGCAAATAGGTATGGTATTAAATATCCATAAATATTGTAAAAAGAACGCTCTTTAAGCAATGAAATACTACCATTTAGTATGCTAGAATCACCCTTTCCGATTTTAGTAACAATTGTTCCATTATTATCAATTATTGCTGAAAATCCATCATTTGTTGATCTAACTATCCATTTATTATTTTCAATTGCTCTCACTCTAGCAATATCTAAATGATGATAAGGACCTATTGAACTTCCAAACCACGTATCATTACTTATATTAATCATAAAATTAGAACTTATGTTGCTTTTTCTTACTGTATTGCCAAAAGCAATGTCATAACATATCAAAGGTGCAAACTTAATATCGTTAAAAGAATTAAGTTTCATGGCGTTTTGCTTTGCACTTCCGTGAGATACGTTTGACATTGGCATATCAAAAAAGGCAATTAACCCTCTTAATGATGAAAAGAAGGGAATATACTCCCCAAATGGGACTAAATGCTGTTTGTTGTATATTTCACTAGTATTTAGGTTTACTAGTGAATTAAACAGGCTTCCATCTTCAAAATGCCATGCTCCAGTTAATATTTCTTGAGAATGATCTAATTTTCTTGAAAATTCATTAAATTCTTTACTTTCCAAAGCATAAGGTAACTCTGCTTCTGGAAAGATAACTATATGAGACTCTTTAGATCTATTTCTATAGAGATTTAAGAGATTATTTTCTATAGTGTTTTTATAGCCATTTGAGTATTTTAAAAATGGGTCGGATGCTGGCTGTATTATAGAAACATTTATATCTTCAACTGTTTGATTCTTATATAAAGTATTTGGTAATAATGTAATGAATGTAAGTATAAAAAAAGCATAGGATAATCTTTTATTTTTTATCCAAGATATGGCCATTAAAGCTGCTAAAAAATATATGATAAAAGACCCACCAGCTACACCTAGAATAGGGTATAAATTTTGAGTAATGGTATCTAAAAATATAATTCCTGGAATAATCCATGGAACACCATTAAGGAGATAATACATCGACCACTCGCTTAAAATAAGTAAGCTACTTATGTATAAAATTTCTGCAATTCTTTCGTATTTAAACCCATTAAATAATCTAATTTTCATAACTAATAATGGCATGCTGAATACTGCGGTGAGTATTAATACAAGAATAAAAAAAATAATTAAAGATATATAAATATTGGTATTACCGTAATAGTAAACGCTTACTATTATCCATGACATACCAAATCCCCAGTGGCCAAGAGACCAAAATACTAGTTTCTTGATACTACTATCATTCTTATAAGCAAGTTCTTTAATAAGATAGGCATATGAAAGAAAAATCAGGGGCTTAATCGAAAAGGGTGCAAACGATAAAATACCTAAAAAACCAAATAAAAATGGAGCTACATATTTTTTAGTTAGCATTAGTTCTTAGTAATAAGTACCTTGTCTATTTTCCTATCATCAGCGTGCGTAACTTTTATAGTTAAATTATCAATTTCAATTTTATCGCCGACCTTTGGAAGCACTCCAAGTTGATTAATAACGAATCCTCCAAGTGTTTCTGTGTCTATCTCTAACAAGTCTGTATTTAAATTAAAGAACTCAACAAATTCCTCTATTTCTACTTTTGCGTCTGCTGAAAAAGTTCCTTTTGAAATTTCTACAATATTGTCCTCTTCAATATCATGCTCATCTTCAATCTCGCCAACTAATTCTTCAAGAATATCCTCAATAGTCACTAAACCACATATAGTGCCATATTCATCTATAACAACGGCAAGATGCGATTTGTCTGTTTTAAATTCTTCTAGTAATGAGTCTGCTTTTTTTGTTTCAGGAACAACATTTGGCTCTCTTAACATATCCAGGAGATTAAAATCAGCTTCTCCGTTAACAATTTTTGGTAAAATATCCTTAGCTAAAAGGATTCCAGCTACATCATCCCTTTCATTCCCTATAACTGGGTATCTTGAGTGTCCAGATTCTATTATTCGATCAATAATAATATCGGTTTCTTCTCCCAAGCTAACAGTAACCATGTCTACTTTTGGAACCATTATTTCTTTTACAGTAGTTTTTCCAAGTCTAATTGCTTTATTTGCAATTGACTCTGCCTCTTTATCAATAATATTTAAATCTACTGCATCTTTTAAGAAATCAGTTACCTCTGATACTGATTGAGTCTTTATAAAGAATGGATTTTTAAAATATTTCTTTAGTTTATATATGATTCCCGAAGGAGGGTGAACGTCTTCGTTTTCTGATTTTTGATTCATGTTAGTGATATGGATTATTTATATTTAGTTTTTTTAGTGTCGATATTTCTTTAGACTCCATAACTTCTGCCATAGAATCAACTTGATGATCATGTCCTAGTATATGATATATGCCGTGTGCAAGCATATGAATCATGTGTTCATCAAAATTTTTGCCTATATCTTCTGATTCATTTAAAACATATTCAACGCTAATAGCAATATCACCAATATTATTTGTCTGTTTTAAAGAAATATCGTCATTAGTAAAAGATAGGACATTTGTGGTTTTATCTTTATTTCTAAATTTCATATTTAACTTTTGCATCTTTTTATTATCCACAAGCCTTAGATTAATTATTGCTTCATCCATTTTTTCTTCAGCTAAAATTAAATTAGTTACTTCTTTTAATTTTTTATTAAGTTCTTTACTTATTGAGACGTTCTTATTTGATGATATTAAAAGACTCACTTAGAGGTTAGTTCTTCAAATTTTTTATATGCATCTATAATTTTTCTTACAAGAGGATGTCTCACCACATCTAATGATGAAAACTTTGTAATTCCAATACCATCAGTATCTTTTAAAACTTGCATTACATGATCTAATCCTGAAGTAATATGTTTTGGTAAGTCAATTTGAGTAAGATCACCATTTATAACAGCATAAGATCCATAGCCAATTCTTGTAAGTACCATTTTCATTTGTTCAACAGTAGTATTTTGACTTTCATCCATAATAATAAAAGAATTATTCAAAGTTCTTCCTCTTAAGTAGGCTAATGGAGCAACTTCTATCGCTTCTCTCTCGATAAGTTTTGTTACTTTCTCAATTCCAAGCATTTCATATAACCCGTCGTATAAAGGTCTTAGATAGGGATCTACTTTTTGAGAAAGGTCACCTGGGAGAAAGCCTAGCTTTTCTCCAGCTTCAACAGCTGGTCTAATTAAAACTATTTTTTGAACTTTATCGTTCAGAAGGGCGTCTACGGCTGCTGCTATAGCAAGATAGGTTTTACCAGTTCCTGCATCTCCTATTCCAAAATTTAATTCATATTTATTTATGTTCTTGATGTATTTTTGTTGGTTTATGCCCCTTGGTCTTATTATTTTTCTTGGAGTCTTTATTTGAAGGTCATCTTGTAATAAGTCAACTTTGTTATACTTAGACAAACTTAGATTTAAATGAGATTGAATGGTTAGATGCACAGCCTCTTTACTAATTTCAATATTTTTTTTAGTTAAATTATATAAATCTAAAATTGCGTCGGATGCATGCTTAATATCCTTTTCTGCTCCAGTAATATTAATTTTATCGCCCTTATGAAATATCTTAACTGAAAAACTTTTTTCTATAAGTTTCAAGTTGCCATTAAGTTCACCAACAAATAATGCTATTCGTTCAGCGCTTGATGGATTAAGTGATATATTTTTGAGAGCGGTTTGCGTTTCCTGCATTAAAATTTAATTTTTATCCTCTTGGGTTATGCAATGTTCCTAATAATGAATAGGATAATGCCTCATCAATATTAATGTCTACTAATTTGCCTATAAAACCTATTTTTTTTAGGTCAAAATTTACAACCCTGTTACATTCTGTTCTTGCCTGAAGTTGATCTGGTCTTTTCTTTGCAAGACCAGTCACCAAACATCTTTGTATTGAGCCAACCATATTCTCACTATGATCTTTATGATGTTTATTAAGTTGGCTTTGGAGAATATTTAGTCTTTCTTTTTTTTCATCCATTGATGTTTTGTCCTCTAATTTAGAAGCAGGAGTCCCTGGCCTTTTTGAATAGATGAAACTAAAAGAAGAATCAAACTTGATTTCGTTAACAAGGTCCATGGTTTCATTAAAGTCTTTACTCGTCTCTCCAGGAAATCCTACAATAAAATCAGATGAGACTCTTAAGTCCGGTCTGTGAGATTTAATTTTCTCTACAGCATTTAAAAATACATCAATTGTGTAATTTCTTTTCATCTTCTCAAGGATTTTGTTAGAGCCAGATTGAACTGGTAAATGGAGTTGGCTTACAAGCTGAGGAACAAACTGATAAACCTCAATTAAATCATCTGTCATATCTAAGGGATGTGAAGTGGTGTAACGAATTCTATCTATTCCATCTATATGACTGACAATTTCTATAAGATCTGAAAGTCTTAATATCCTTTCACCATAAGGCATCTTATATGAGTTTACATTTTGGCCAATAAAAGTTATTTCAGATACTCCTTGTTCGGCAAGTCTTGCCACTTCATCAAATATCTGTTCTGGTTTTCTGCTAACCTCATCTCCTCTTGTATAAGGAACAACACAGAATGAACAATATTTTGAACAACCTTCCATAATTGCAACATAGCTTGAAGGTCCTCCAGAAGAGGGCTCGGGTAAAGAATCAAATTTCTCTTCTATTGGAAAAGTTATGTCTATAGCTTTTATACCTTTTGATTTATTAGCATCAAGTAAGTCAGACACTCTGTGTAGAGTTTGAGGGCCATAGATTAGATCAACATATGGAGCTCTTTTTTGAATGTTCTTACCTTCTTGAGTTGCAACACATCCTCCAACTCCAATTTTGAGATTAGGTTTTTTTTCTTTTAATTTATTGAGTCTGCCCAACTCAGAATAAACTTTAGCTTCAGCTTTATCTCTTATAGAACAGGTATTAAGAAGGATGATGTCTGCCTCTTTTATATCGTTAGTAACCTCAACTCCTTTTTTCTCTTTTAAGATATCAACAGTCTTATCAGAGTCATACTCATTCATTTGACATCCATAAGTTTTAATATAAAGTTTTGTTCCCATATATAATTAAGTATTATGAAAAAAAATAATGTTTACAAGATAATTTTTATCCAGCTCGGAGAGATTTACGAAGTTTTTGCAAATCAAATTTATCAAAGTGACATGTATGGTTTTATAGAGGTCGAAGATTATATATTTAATAAAGACAAACAACTAGTTGTAGATCCTACTTCTGAGAAACTAAAAAATGAATTCTCTCAAGTACAAAGAAGTTATATACCCATGAATGCAATTATTAGAATTGATGAGGTAAATGAGACAGGAGACGCAAAAATAAAAGAAAATAAGAATCAAGTAAGTCCCTTTCCTTTAAATATTCAACCAGCAACTAATAAAGATTAATTACCCATCAGGTAGAAATAAGTTTTTATAAAACTTCAACTCAGCTACAGACTCTTTAATGTCTCCCATGGCTCTATGTGAGCCTTGTTTCTCATATACTTGTGCCTCATTCATCCATCTGACTGCAGCTTCTTTAAACGAAGATGCATCAATATGTCTATAATTAAAATATGCTTCTAATCTAGGCATATATTTAATTAAAAAACGTCTGTCATGTGAAACTGTATTTCCACACATTGGAGATTGTTTTGGTCCAACATATTTTGAAATAAATTCTAATGTTTCTATTTCAGCCATTTGCTCAGTGACCGCACTTTTTTTAACTTCATCTATTAAACCAGAAGAGCCGTGCTGATTTTGATTCCAGTCATCCATTTGATCCAGAAGACTTTTGGATTGACTAACAATTATATTAGGCCCCTCAGCAAGAATATTTAGCTGAGAGTCAGTAATTAATGTAGCAATTTCAATAATTCTTTCCTTTTCTGGATCAAGACCAGTCATTTCTAAATCAATCCAAATAAGGTTGTCTCTTGATTGCATGCTTTTCATAACTTTTTATATTCCTTTCTTTAGTGTATTTTGTGCTTTATATGGAAAAAGTTCAATCGGGATATGTAATAGAGTTTTACTCTAATAGCTGTTTGGTGCGAACCAGTGATGCAGATATTAATTGTATTGCTATTAAAGACGTAATTGTTGGTGACTTTGTAAATATAGAGATTGTCCAAGATAGCAAACAAGTAAAAGGAATAATCCTATCAAGAGAGCCAAGAATTTCAGTTTTAGAAAAAAAAGATGAAATTAAAACAAAGGCTATTGCAGCAAATGTTAGTCATGTAGGAATTCTTGTTACTCCTGAGCCAAAAACTAGTACTGAATTTATAGATAAATGGATAGTTACAGCTATCTTATCTGGTATTACTCCTTTTATTATCAATAATAAAATTGACCTTAATCAAGATGATAATTATCAATCAAAATTAAATATTTATAAAAATCTCGATATTAAATTGATAGAAATTTCTGCAAAAAATAAAAGTAATTTAGATGAATTAATTAAATATTTAGAAAGTGATTGCGTAGTCTTTGTTGGTAATTCTGGAGCAGGTAAGTCAACTCTTACCACATCAATTACAGGTAAAAAAATAAAGACAAATGTCTTATCAAATAATCAAGGAGTTCATACAACCTCTATTTCATCACTTTATGAGACTAACAAAGGAACAAAAATTATTGACTCACCTGGAGTTAGAGATCTTCCTATTGCTGGCTGGGACAAAGAAGAAATCATACGAGGTTTTTCAGAGATATTTTTAATTTCTAAGGATTGTAAATTCAATGACTGTAATCATATAAATAATGAGGGATGCGCAGTCACAGCTTCACTAAATGATGGAGTAATAAGCGAAAGCAGATACAATAATTTCATCAATTTTAGAGATAATAATGAAAATGAATAAGAAAACTCATTTTGGCTATAAAGAGGTAGATAAAAAAGATAAAGAAGTTCATGTTGGTAATGTCTTTTCCTCTGTTGCAGGTAGCTACGATATCATGAATGATGCAATGTCCATGGGCATGCATAGACTATGGAAAATGATTTTAGTAGAGCTTGCAGGGGTTTCAAAAAAAGATACTATTTTAGATATTGCTAGTGGTACTGGTGATATTGCTAAATTGATTTCCCAAGAATATCCAGAAACAGAAATATATATGACTGACATCAATATGGACATGCTTATTGAAGGAAGAGATAGGGCTGTAAATGAAAGCTTTTACTCAAATTGTCATTTTTGCCAATTAAGTGGAGAGATTCTTCCATTTGAGGACGAGACGTTTGATATTATTACAATAGGATTTGGTCTTAGAAATTTTACAGACAAGGATGGTGGACTTAAAGAAATGAAGCGCTGCTTAAAAAAGAATGGTCGTTTGCTCGTCTTGGAATTTTCAAAACCCATTAATCCTTTATTTTCAAAAATTTATGACTGGTATTCATTTAATATCTTGCCTAGGCTTGGCTCAATACTTGCGAATGATTCTGAAAGTTATCAGTATCTTGCAGAGTCTATTAGGATGCATCCCGATCAGGAATCCTTAAAAGATATGATATTGGATGCTGGGTTTAATAAATGTAAATTTTATAATCTAGTAAATGGTATCGTTTGTATTCATGTCGCATATGAAAAATGAAATAATAAAAGCCTTATCCAGCTTAATAAGTGATATTGAGGAAGCGTCACCTAATACAAAAAGTAAGCTTCAAGAAATTTATCCGATAAGCTTTAGTATTAACCTAAAAGGCCATAAGACTATTTACATTTCTTTAGATAAAAATGTTAAAGATATTTCTTTTACTGAAAAAGCTAGTATAGATTTTGAAATTCGGTCTTCAGTTAGTGAAATCTTACAATTACTGATAACAAGGAAGATAAAAAAAGATATTTTATTTGGCGATATTGAGATAGCTGTAGTAATTATGAGTACTCTTATTAACTCAGACCTTGATTTTATTTTTCTTATTGATAGATATTTTGGAAACACCTCAGCTGGAATTGCTTTATTGGCAAAAGAAAAACTTTCAGGCATGCAAAGGACCAACTCTATTAAGGATAATGAAATTCAATCAAAGTTAAGAGATCTTTCTATAAGGCTAGATCGACTAGAGGCTGCAAATATTTTATGAATATAATTATTTTAATCTTTGAAGGAATAAGAATGTTTGTCCTTGGAGCAAGGTCTGGAATATTTTATAAGCCTGATGGTAAAAAACTTGCAGGGTATCTAGAGTCTCTAGGGCCTATCTTTATAAAGTTTGGGCAACTATTGTCTACAAGAACGGATATTTTGGATGTTGGGACAGCAAAGGATCTTCAGGGACTAACCGATAGTTGTAAGCCATTTTCTGTAAAAAAATTAAGAGCGATCATTGAAAAGGAACTTGGAGATTCTATAGAAAATATATTTGATGATTTTGATGATAAACCGCTAGCGGCTGCTTCACTCGCACAGGTACATTTAGCAAAATTAAAAGATGGCAAACATATAGTTATTAAAGTTTTAAGGCCTGGAATTGAAAAAGAAGTTAAAAAGAATTTAAGACTACTTAAAGCAGCAGCAAAATTTTGTACATATGTTTATTCAGAAAGTCATCGATTAAGACCTGTTGAAGTGGTTAAAGATTATGAAAGTACTATATTGCGCGAATTAGATTTAAAACTAGAAGCTGCTAATACAAATCTAACAAGAAAGAATTTTTCTAATTCTGAGGAGTTATATATACCAGAAGTATTTCTGGATATGACAACTAGCAGGGTCATGGTTCTAGAAGAAATAGATGGTATTCCATGTACGGATATAGAACAAATTGAAAAATTTGGTATCAATAAAAAAAGACTTGCTGAAAATGGGGTAATGATTTTTCTTAACCAGGTTTTTAGAGATAATTTTTTTCATGCCGATATGCACCCTGGTAATATTTTTGTTTCAAAAAAACATCCAGATACTCCCGGTTATATTGCTATTGACTGTGCTATTACTGGATCTCTATCAAATGATGAAAGATATATTCTTGCAAGAATGTTACAAGCTGTTCTTAAACAAAATTATAAATCTCTAGCACAGCTTTTTATAAGCTCTGAATGGGTTGATCCAGATACAAATATAATAGATTTGGAAAATACCTTAAGAGCATGTTGTGAGCCCATCTTTGAAAAACCATTATCTGAAATAGAATTTGGAAAACTGTTGTTATATTTGTTTCAAAGTACAAGACCCTATGGGCTATCATTGCAACCATCTTTAGTCCTCCTTCAAAAAACCTTGATTCATATTGAAGGAATGGGAAGGCAAATATATCCAGAGCTCGATTTTTGGGGCATTGCTGAGCCATATCTTGATAACTGGCTCAAGGAACAATTTAGTCCATTAAAATTGAAGGAATTTATTGTTGAAAATAAAGAAGATCTCCTCATGAAAGCAACAGAGATGCCTGGCTTTATTTACGAAGCTTTGGATGAGCTCAGAGTGTACTCCAAAAATAGAAAATCTTATGACGAAAAAATTAATAAGATGCAGATGCAATTTCAAAGAGAAAAATACATCATAAGAGCTATTGGAATTGGTATAATAGTTTTGTGGGGTATTTTTGTAATACTATCATAGGAGATTCTTATGGGTTTTGGTGGAATTAGCATTTGGCAGCTACTTATAATTTTAGCTGTTGTTCTTTTAATCTTCGGTAGCGGTAAATTAAAATCTTTAGGCTCTGATTTAGGAGCAAGCCTTAAAGGTTTTAAGAAAGCTGTTAAAGAAGAAAGTAAAGACGAAGATAAAAACGAATAACAATTGTTTCAAATTGGTTTTCTAGAAATTGCGATAATCCTTATATTAGGATTAATAATTATTGGCCCTTCAAGGCTGCCTAAGCTTATAAAAACTTGCTTAAAGTTTTATAAAAAAATTCAAAAACAAATTTCGGGTTTTAAAAATGATATTGAATCTGAGATCGGTGCAGATGAAATCAAAAAAGATGTATTTAATGAAATGAGGATGGAAGAGTTAGATCTTTCTGGAAAAACTGAAAAGGATGAATAAAGAATCTATATCGAGTCACTTATTAGAGCTTAGAACAAGACTCATCAGAATACTAATTTTTATGGGGCTCCTTTCAATGATAGGAATTCCATTTGCTTCTGAAATATATGCTTTTGTTGCTTCTCCACTTCTAGATATATTGCCTCAAGGAAGCACAATGATTGCAACTCAGGTAACTTCACCTTTCATGGCTCCTCTTAAATTAGTTTTATTTTCCGCGCTATTAGTAACAATGCCTTATCTCTTTTATGAAATATGGATGTTTATGTCACCTGGTCTCTACAAGAATGAAAAATCATTTATTGCTCCATTAATGATTTCAACAATATTGTTATTTTCATCCGGTGTAGCTTTTGCATACTTTGTTGTTTGTCCAATAATTTTTAAATTTTTTATTGGTGTGGCTCCAGAGTCAATAATGGTTATGACTGATATTAGTGAATACTTAAACTTCATAATAAAACTTATCTTTGCCTTCGGTATTGCTTTTGAAATTCCAGTCGCAACTTTTTTATTAATTAGGGCTGGCATAGTTCAAAAAGAAACCTTGGTTAAAGCTAGACCCTATCTAATTATTCTTTTCTTTGTCATTGGAATGCTTCTCACTCCTCCAGACATCTTCTCTCAACTTTTTCTAGCATTACCTATGTGGTTACTCTTTGAAGTTGGTTTATTAATCTCAAGAGAAAAATAGACTAGCTAACTTTCTTATTGATCTTAATTATAATTGCATAAATTATAGCTGGGAGAATTAACCAGGGAATTTGTGTTTGTAACATAAGAGTACGGTTATTAAACTCAAAGAGAAGTGGATTAAGGTATGGGCCAAGTGGAGAAAGTGGAGCCCATGAAAGATTTTTGCCTTCAGAAATTTGATCATGGTATAGAAACATCTCTACTAGAATATTTTGTCCAATACACCAAATCATAAGGATAAAAAATGCATCCCAACTCCATTTATTAAACACGTTATAATCTTTTTTCGCATATCGCCACATCAACCATAGGCCGCCAAGTATTACTGCACCAGCATCACCTAATGAATTCATTAACCAATTGATATCTTTTGGAAGCCAATTATTTAATGCTTCCGTTCGTCTGAGGTCCACCGGGACTCCATCTACCAAGCCATAAGTGAACCAAATTTCCCATCCAATAGCACAAGCAAAAAAAGAAACTAAATAAATACTTGGAACCCATAAAGGAAGCACAGATTTGTATTTAAAGTAAATTACTAAGGGTAGTATTACTGATGCATATACAATACATATTATTCTAATTTCTTCAAATGACATCACAATAGACTAAACCTTTTTATAAATGTTTAAAAGGGAGCTACTTTAAGCCTAGCCTGTTAGTCCAATCATCATCAGATGGTCTTTTTTCAGTAACAATTTTTTCAACTAGCTCTTCACAAGAATCTGTAATAATTAGTTCATCAAAGTTTGCTTTTGAAATAAATCCTTCGTCGACAGCTTGTTTCATCCATGCTATTAAATGATCGTAATAACCATCCGTATTCAAAATACCCACTGGTTTATTAATTATGCCAAGTTGATTACTAGCCATAACTTCAGCAAGTTCATCTAAAGAACCAACGCCGCCAGGAAGAACAATAAAAGCATCTGATCTGTTCATAAATACATCTTTTCTATCAAGCAAGCTTTCTGCAACAACAATTTCATCAAGTCTTGGATTTACCATTTCGAGTTCATAAAGCGATCTTAAAGATATACCTATTGCATTAACGCCATTATCAAGGGCGACATCCGAAACTATCTTCATTAATCCGACATTCCCACCACCAAAGACAACATTTATTCCTTTTTTAGCAATTATCTCAGCAATGTTCTTTGCTTCTTCAGCGTAAACAGGATTTTTTCCTTTATGAGCTCCACAAAAAATAGATATATTTTTCAATTTTTAATTACTCGTCCTCTAGACTTTCATCCCATTCACCCAAAGATGCTAATTTGTTCATCTTTGCCCTATGAGATAAAGCATCTTGGGAAATAAATATATTCTCAGGTTTACCCATCCATGCTTTAAGTGCTGAAGCTTGCAAAGCCCTGCCGTATGAAAAACTAACTTTCCATAATAATCCATCAAGCTTATTCATTGCATTTAAATGAGCTGTTGCAAGAATATCTGATTGACCTCCAGATAGAAAAGTAATTCCTGGTAGGCTTGATGGAACATTGTTAAGTAGGCAGTCGATTGTCATTTTTGCAACCTCATTTATACTCGCTTGTTCAGTTGCGGTTGAGCCAGAGGTAATCATATTTGGTTTTAAAATAGTACCTTTAATATTTACATCATTTTCTATTAAATGTTTAAAAAGAGACTTTAATGACCTTTCGGTTGCACTATAGCAGTCATCAACAGAGTGACCGCCATCCATTAAAACTTCTGGTTCCACCATAGGAACCATCCCATTATCTTGAACTAATTTAGCGTAATCAGCCAAGGCTTTCATATTTGCATCTATACATTCATCGCTTGGCATGCCATCGCCTATCTTAATCACTGCTCTCCATTTTGTGAATTTTGCTCCCATAGAGGCATACTCTTTAAGTCTTTCATCTAAACCATCAAGACCAACCGTAACTGTTTCTTCTGAATCACCAATTGGCTGAAGGCCTTTATCAACTTTAATGCCAGGAAGGGCACCTTGGTCTGAGATAATATCAATTAGTGGAGTGCCATCTTTTGCTTTTTGTCTTATAGTTTCATCAAATAATATAACTCCTCCAATATTACCTTTCATACCATTTGATCTAAAAAGCATCTCACGATAGTCCCTTCTATTATCTTCATTTGATTCAACGCCGATTGAATCAAACCTTTTACCACAAGTTGGATTACTCTCATCAGCAGCAAGGATTCCTTTTCCTTCAGATACTATATAAGAAGCTATTTCTTCTAAACTATTTAATGACATTGAAATCTCCTTTATTGATTCTTATCTTCTAAAGCTTTTATCGATGGTAGCTCCTTCCCTTCCATAAATTCTAGGAAAGCTCCTCCGCCGGTTGAACAATATGATACATCATCTTTATTAATAAATTTGTTTATAGCTGAAAGAGTTTCACCTCCTCCAGCAATTGAAAAGCCATTGGAATTCGCAATAACTTTAGCAAGCTCTAAAGTTCCTTTTGAGAAATCTTCCTTCTCAAAAACTCCTAAAGGGCCGTTCCATAATATTGTATTAGAGTTAGCGATGATTTCTTTAACTTCATCATCCATATATTGATCTAGGATCATTTCTTTTTGTTCAACATCATTAATGTTTTTCTCTTTTATACTTTCTCCCTCAAAGCTTAAAGCAGTAACAACTGTTTGAGGTAAAACAATTTTATTTGATTTTAGAAGCTCTTTTGCCGTATCTATCATAGATTCTTCATATAAAGATTGGCCAACCTCATAGCCTGCAGCCTTTATAAAGGTATTAGCAATGCCGCCACCGACAATAACATGATCTGCTTTTGCATTAATATTTTTAATGAGATCTAGTTTTGTTGAAACTTTTGCTCCCCCAATAATAGCGGTATAGGGATTTTTTGATTGATTTAATGCTTTAGTTAATGAATTTATTTCTTCTTCAAGCAAAAGACCGGCACATGCAATGGAAGCATAAACTATTGCAGCATGAGTTGAAGCTTGCTCTCTATGAGATGTGCCAAATGCATCAAAAACATATATGTCACCTAAACACCCAAGAGACTTCCCTAGCTCAATATCATTGACTTTTTCACCAGCAAAAAATCTGACATTTTCTAACATTTGCACATCTGAGGACCCATTGAATATTGACGAGTTGCTAGGTTCTGAGATTAATCCTACTTTCAAATCTAGAATTTTTGACAAGTGATCAGCAACAGGTCTCAAAGAAAGGTTATTGTCAAAACTGCCCTCAATAGGCCTTCCTAAATGACTTACTAGTAAAATTTTTGCTCCGCTATTTAATGATTTTTTAATAGTAGGTAAACAGGCTTGAATTCTTGTATCATCAGCAACCCTTCCATCTATGATGGGCACATTCATGTCTACCCTAATAACAAGATTTTTATTGTTAATGTCTAGTTGTGATAATTTATTCATCTACTAAAGATTTTGCCATCTCAACAACATTTGAGGTAGTAAATCCAAAATGTTCAAGCAAAATATTAGCAGGTGCTGACTCACCAAAAGTTTCAATCCCAAGAACTTTGTCTTTCTTATTTAGTAACTTATACCAAGAATTAGGATGCGATAGCTCAACAACCAGTATTGGGAGATTTGGTTTCAATATTGAGGAATGGTAATCATCTTCGTTATCTAAAAATCTATCCAAGCATGGCATGGAAATTACATTAGATGCTATGCCAAAATCTTTTTCTAGTGCTTCAGCAGCATCCAGGATTAATTGAAGCTCGCTGCCTGAAGCAACTAATGAAATTGAGGCATTATCATTTTCTTTTACTAAATAACCTCCTTTGTCTATATTATCAATCTGATTTTGATTTCTTGGAATTGCTGATGTATTTTGTCTGGAAAAGATAAGACAGGTAGGCGAATCCTTTGACTTTACTGCATTCTTCCATGCAACAGCTGTTTCAACAAGATCAGCTGGTCTCCAACTTTCTAAATTAGGTGTAGATCTTAATGTTACTAAATGCTCAACCGGTTGATGTGTTGGGCCATCTTCACCAAGTGCAATTGAATCATGAGTATAGACAAAGATATTTGGCAATTTCATTAAAGCTGATAATCTCACAGCATTCCTGGCGTAGTCAGTAAAGACTAGGAAGGTTGCTCCGTAGGGCTTGATACCACCATGAAGAACCATTCCGTTCATAATAGCCGACATTCCAAATTCTCTTACTCCATAATTAATATGGTTTCCAGTAGGGTTGCTATTAGAAAATGTTGCGCTAGACTTTGAAAAAGTATTATTTGATGGTGTTAAATCAGCTGATCCGCCAACAAGCTCAGGTAATTCTTTTACAAAAAAGTCTAGACATAATTGAGAGGCTTTTCTTGTTGCCATTGCACTATTTTCTTCGTTACAATTTTGCAAGAATTCAATATACCTTTCGTCAAAATTATCTGTAACCTTGCCTGATATTCGTCTTAAAAGCTCCTTATGCTTATTGTCGTCACTTTTTTTATATTCAATCAATAACTGATCCCAACTATTGTTAAGTTCTGATCCAGATGACTTAGCATCCCAATATTCGTAAACATGCTGCGGCACCTCAAATGGTTCATATTTCCAATCAAGCACTTTTCTAGTTTTTTCTATTTCATCATCGCCAAGAGGAGCTCCATGAACATCTGAAGTACCAGATTTATTAGGAGATCCAAAACCTATTGTTGTTCTACAAAAAATCATAGTTGGCCTAATAGATTCCTCTTTTGCAGATATTATTGCTTTGTCTACTTCATCCACATCATGGCCATCAACACAAATAGTTTGCCATCCATAACTATCAAATCTTTTTACACTATCGTCAGTAAACCAATTTTCAATTTCACCATCAATCGATATTCCATTCTGATCATAAAAACATATTAATTTCCCAAGATTATGAGTGCCTGCAAAGGAACAAGCCTCATGAGAGATTCCTTCCATAAGACAACCATCGCCTAAAAACGCGTATGTGTAGTGATTGACTGGTTTTAACTTTTCTGTATTAAACTCTGCTGACAATATTTTCTCTGAAATGGCCATTCCTACAGCATTTGCTATACCTTGGCCCAAAGGGCCGGTGGTAGTTTCGATGCCACAATCAAGATCTAATTCAGGATGACCTGGAGTCTTTGATTTTAGTTTACGAAAATCTTTTATATCGCTCATCGAAATATCGTAGCCAGTCAAATGAAGTAAGCTATATAACAGCATTGATCCATGACCATTAGATAAAACAAATCTATCCCTATTAAACCAATGAGGGTTTGCAGGATTATGTTTTAAATGATTTTTCCATAAAGCTGTTGCTATCTCTGCCATACCCATGGGCATTCCAGGATGACCTGAATTCGCTTCTTGAACAGCATCTATTGAAAGGAACCTTAAGGCGTTAGTTGATTCAGAGTGATGCAATTTTTTTCCAGTAAGATTTTTATTTATAATAATATTTTACCTTTCAAAATAATAGCTAAATATTTACTTTTTTGATATAAATATCAATCTAGTAATTTTTATGGTTACTTGGAACTTTAAAATTCTTAAAACAAATCATATTTAACTAGAAATAAATTTTATTTTTGGGGAGATTTTATGAGTTACATATTTACATCAGAATCAGTTTCAGGAGGCCATCCTGACAAAGTTTGTGATCAAATTTCGGATGCAGTATTAGATGCTTACCTTGCTGAAGATCCTAATAGCAGAGTTGCTTGTGAAACTATGATTAAGAATAATATGGTCTTTATTGCCGGAGAAATCACCTCTTTGGGCAGTCCAGATCTTGAGCCGATTGTTAGAAAAACGATTAATGACATCGGTTACAATTCTGATGAATATGGCTTTAATGGTGATACTTGCGAATTTACAAATCTTGTTTTTGAGCAATCACCTGATATCTCTCAAGGCGTAACTGAGGGTGAGGGAGAAAATCTAGAACAAGGTGCTGGTGATCAAGGATTAATGTTTGGTTATGCTTGTAAAGAAACTGAATCATTAATGCCTCTTCCAATAGATCTATCTCATAGGTTAGTTAAAAAACAAGCTGATGTGATGAAAAGTGGAGAAATTAAATGGCTAAGACCAGATGCTAAAAGTCAGGTAAGCGTAATTTACTCAGATGATGGTAAATCAATAGAGGGATTATCTGCTGTTGTTCTATCTACACAACATGATGAAGATGTTACGCAAGAAGAAATCAAATCAGAAGTAATGGATAAAATTATCAAACCAATAGTTCCTGAAGAATGGATTCTTGACTCTACAAATATTTATATCAACCCTACTGGTAAATTTGTTATCGGTGGTCC
>ERZ802826.224-NODE-224-length-18397-cov-16.9135_pt1 | contig 18397 bp, 16 predicted proteins | sample MGYA00345651_ERZ802826 | MGnify/ENA primary metagenome ERZ802826 (study PRJEB30503, sample SAMEA104212371) | marine metagenome | biome: Westerlies Biome; feature: [SRF] surface water layer (ENVO:00010504) within the epipelagic zone...; material: water...
TGATTTCATACCTACTTGTTTCTGTGGCGTCTTGCACTAACACAAACAAACCTGACCACGAGCGCAAAACGAAAAAAACCAAAACAGATAAATCTAACCACGTTGTTTTAATTAATCCATTCGAAGTGCCAGAAGGCAAACTGGAAGAGGCTATTAGCTACTGGGAGGCCTGTAGAGACTTTCTTAAAGAACAACCAGGATACGTTTCTACTAAACTGCACAAATCAATCAAAGATGGAGCAAAGTTTGAGTTAATAAACGTTGCTGTCTGGGAAAACCCAAAAGCATTTTCTGAAGCAGCTCAAAAGATGGTACAAGAGCTTGGTGTTGCGCCTGTTGAAGGTTTAAAACCAACCCCATCCCTTTATACAATTGTGAGACAGTAAACAGCAAGAAGACCTCGCCCTTAGCCGAAACTTCATCTGGAAGGCCTTGCGATTCTATGTATGCAATTTCAGTTTAAAATAATCTAAGAAACAGCTTATTTAGGTTGTTCCCCCTTACCGCTGGCGCGCGTCTTTGCAGCGAGCCACGTTTTAAGACTCCCTACCTTCCCTGCTCCAATTCAACCGCCACGCTTGCGACATGCCCACCAATAGGCGGGTTTATCTTTGCCACTTTAATATTGGCTAAGTTCACTTGTGCGTTGGCTTCAAATATGCGATTTAAAATACGTTGCGCTACTTGCTCCAATAGCTTTGAGGGCGTTGCCATTTCTTCACGGACACAAGCGCAAAGCGTTACATAATCAATAGTGTCTGCGAGTTGGTCCGAAACGGCAGAAACGGACAAATCGCCTTCTACCCACACATCCACACGATAGTCGCTTCCAATCAACGTTTCTTCAGGCAAACAACCGTGGTAGGCATAGACCTGAATGTTTTCTACATATACTTTTCCCATAGTCTGCCAAATATAGAAACTAAAACCAGTAAGTATGCCTAAATAATTACCTTTGCACGAAACATTTTCAAGATGAGCGAACAGCCATCAAAGCACTTTATTGAACACATCATTGACGAAGACCTAACCGCAGGGTTCGAACCAACAGCCTTACGTTTTCGTTTTCCCCCTGAGCCAAATGGGTATTTGCATATTGGCCACGTAAAGGCAATTTGTGTCAACTTTGAATTGGGTAACTCCTACAATGCACCAGTAAACCTTCGCTTTGATGACACCAACCCCGCCAAAGAAGAACAACACTTTGTAGATGCCATCAAAAAGGATGTGTCATGGTTGGGTTATTCGTGGGACAAGGAGTGTTACGCATCTGATTATTTTGATCAACTGTATGCTTGGGCGGTTCAACTTATACAACAAGGAAAAGCCTATGTAGACGGACAGTCTGCCGAACAAATGGCAACTCAAAAAGGCACGCCAACCGCACCAGGAACTGCAAGCCCTTTTCGTGATCAAGCCCCCGATGAGGCCTTGCGCTTGTTTGAGGAAATGAAAAACGGCACATACCCCGAAGGCTCTTTCACGCTGCGTTTTAAGGGCGACATGGCATCGCCCAACATGTTGCTCCGTGACCCTGTTATATACCGCATTATCAATAAAAATCATCACCGAACAGCTGACAAATGGTGTGTTTATCCCATGTACGACTGGGCACATGGGCAGTCGGATTATATTGAACACATTTCACATTCGTTGTGTACATTAGAGTTTAAACCACACCGTGACCTGTATGATGCGTTTCTAGATGAATTAGTAGCCGAAGGAATACGACCCAAACAGCGAGAATTTGCACGGCTAAACTTAAACTATACCATTACCAGTAAACGAAAGTTACAGCGTTTGGTAGATGAAAACGTCGTTTCGGGCTGGGACGACCCACGCATGCCAACCATTAGTGGGTTGCGTCGACGCGGGTATACACCAGCATCGTTGCGGAAGTTTGCCGAAACCGTTGGTGTCGCCAAACGAGAAAATGTCATTGACGCCTCACTATTGGAATTCTGCATTAGGGAAGATTTAAACAAAACAGCTACGCGCGCAATGGCGGTCTTAAACCCCATTAAGGTGGTCATTACCAATTACCCCGACGACAAAACAGAATCGCTTTCAACGGATAACAACCCTGAAGATCCAGCAGCCGGCACACGAGAGTTACTGTTTGGAAAGGTTCTTTATATCGAGCAAGAAGATTTCAAAGAAGAGGCTAATCGCAAGTTTTTCCGCCTAAAAATGGGTGGCGAAGTACGTCTAAAGAGCGCCTATATTATTAAGGCAGAATCGGTCGAAAAAGATGCAGCAGGAAATGTCATCACTGTTTTTTGTACATACGACCCAAAAAGCCTTAGCGGAAGTGGTACTGACGAAAGCCAACGTAAAGTAAAGGCGACTATTCATTGGGTTTCTGCTGCACATGCTACAGAAATTGAAGTGCGCCAATACGATCGTTTATTCAAAACTGCTTCTCCCGACAGCGACAAAGATGTGGATTTTATGACGCACATAAATCCAGACTCACTTTCTTTACAAACCGCCTTTGCAGAACCTATGTTGGCAGAAGCAAATGCCGAAGATCGTTTTCAGTTTCAGCGGCTGGGCTATTTTGTGTGTGACAAAGACAGTACCCCAACAAAAAAAGTCTTCAACAAAACAGTTGGATTACGCGATACTTGGGAAAAACAACAACAGCAACCCCAACAAGCAAAACCCCAACAACAGCAACTTAAGCCAATTGACGAGCTTAGACGCCTAGGCAAGAAATTTTCGAATCTATCTGCTGAAAAGCAATTAGCGGCTAGCGCCCAAGTAGAGGCCCTAGCGACTCAAATTTCTTATGCGGAATTAGAACCCCTTTTTAACACGGCCGCCAAAAAAGTGGGGACACGCGCGGTGGTTCTTCTTGTGTTAAAAGAACAACTTAAAACCAGCTCAGCTACGCCAGAAGCAACAGCATTTATAGCAAAAGCACAGCAAGACAAAAACGAATTATTAGTTAAACTTTCACATGACATTAAAGCATAACGTTCTTTTTATATTTTTAATTTTTTCTACCCTCACAGTAGCACAAAATGATATTGGCTCGTGGCTGATTTATAAAAACAAATTAAAGTTGAACAGTAAAACGAGTATAGACACGCAGTACCAGCATAGAAGTTTTACGCTAGATTTTGAGGAAGATCAAGCGCTTATCACAGCAGGTATGAGTCACGCGCTATTGGAAAACCTAACGGTTTCTGCAGGATATCGAAAAATAGGCGCGCTTTCTGAAAACGGAATGTATCAAAAGATTGCCTTTTCTACCCAACTTAATAAAGTAAAACTTGTGAACTCGTTTTTTTTAGAAGAGCGTTGGATAGGTGACAATTTCCAATTGCGTTACCGTTTTGGATTAACAGCAAAGATTCCAGTTAATGCCAAAACATCTCTTAGTTTAACGGAAGAGGTGTTTTTACAAAACTCAACACCCAATTTTAACCAGAACCGCATAACGGTCCAAGTGTCTCATAAACTCTCAGAAGTGCTACAGCTTAATTCTGGCATGATGCACTGGCAGTTTCCAAACGTAAAAAGATGGGTGCTTTTGCTTTCACTCTCACATACGATTAGCATATAAAGAAAGGCGGTATAAAAAGTATGAAAATATGTCATTCTGAATTTACTTCAGAATCTTTAAAGATTGATTATCAACACATTGATAAGGTCAGAAACGAGTTCTGATTGACTAAATGTAGCTTTTTTAGACAGCATCTTTACAACAGAAACGCTTAATTACGCTTCGCCCTTATCTTTATTTTCTTTTCCTCTTTTCATTGCCTCACCGATTTGATTACTCGCAGTAAATGATGCGACCATATTGTTAAGCATATCTGATCCCGCTTGTGGTGTGTTAGGCAAAAGGATAAGGTTAGAATTTGTTTCTTCTCCTATTGACTGCAGGGTGTCGTAATGTTGGGTTACTACAATTAGCGCGGATGCCTCTTGCGAGTTGATACCGACTTTATTTAACACTTCAACAGACTCTTCTAGTCCACGTGCTATTTCACGTCGTTGATCGGCAATACCTTGCCCTTGCAGACGTTTAGACTCTGCCTCTGCTTTTGCTTTTTCAACAATCAAAATACGCGCAGCATCTCCTTCATATTGAGCAGCAATTTTTTCTCTTTCCGATGCATTGATTCGGTTCATGGCTTGCTTCACTTGTTCGTCTGGATCGATATCGGTCACAAGTGTTTTAATGATATCATAACCATAATTTATCATGGCGTCATTAAGTTCTGATTTAACAGCAATCGCAATATCATCTTTCCGTTCAAAAACATCATCAAGACGCATTTTAGGAACTTCGGCGCGTACTACATCAAACACATAGGAGGTGATTTGATCGTGTGGGTAATCAAGCTTGTAGAACGCCTCATACACCTTGTTTTTTATAACCATATATTGAACCGAAACTTTTAGTTTAACAAAAACGTCGTCTTTTGTTTTGGTTTCTACAATTACATCAAGCTGTTGTATTTTAAGGCTTAAACGGCCAGCAATCCGATCCACAATAGGAATTCGGAGTTGAAGTCCAGACTGTCGAATACTTTGAAAACGACCAAAACGCTCTACAACGGCAGCCGTTTGTTGTTTGACAATAAAAACAGCAGAAAACACAAAAACAACGGCAATAAAGCCAACGAGTATATTAAAAACAAAATCCATAATAATTAATTTAGAAAGAACCCTAAATATAGTGATTTAGACGGAAAGGTTTTTTATCGCAGTGTTAATTCTTGAGATGCTATTCTGGACTCCAATAGTGCTACAAATTTCGAAAACATCGGGGCCGCGTAAACTCCCCACCAGCGCAATACGCAGTGGCGCCATGATTTTTCCTAAGCCTATGCCGTTATCATTCGCATAGCTTTTTATTAAGACACCTAATGTGTCAGCAGTTGTCTCATCTGCACTATCTATTAGTTCTGCAACAGAAGACAAAATTTTTGCTGTATCGTCTTTCCATTGTTTGCGCACCGCCTTTTCATCATAGTCTTTTGGCGCAATAAAAAAGAAGTTAGCTTCTTGCCACACATCCGTCAAAAGGGTTAGTCTGTTTTGAATGAGCTTGGCAACGCGTGTTAGATCTACATCACTTTTTTCCACCCCATTGGTTTTTACTTCTTTTTCTAATACAGCTACTAGGAGTGATGAATCCACCTGTTGTAAATACTGTTGATTGAACCATTTACAGCGCTCTGGGTCAAATCGCCCACCAGACTTTGTAATAGCTTCCAACGAAAACATGTTTGTAAGCTCACTCAATGAAAACAATTCCTTTTCTCCTCCCGGACTCCACCCTAACAACGCGATATAATTAGTCAACGCTTGAGGTAAATAGCCACTTTCTCTAAATCCAGGCGTGTTGCTGTCCCACGTTAGTGGAAATACAGGGAAGCCAAATTTAGAACCATCACGTTTCGATAATTTTCCCTCACCAGTAGGTTTTAGGATAAGCGGAACATGAGCAAAGACAGGCGAATCCCAACCAAACGCTTTGTACAATAACACGTGAAGTGCCATAGACGGCAACCATTCTTCTCCACGGATCACGTGGCTTATTCCCATCAAATGGTCATCTATAACATTTGCTAAATGATAAGTGGGCATGCCGTCTTGTTTAACTAATATTTTATCATCTAATAGCGACGTATCTATGTCAACATTTCCCCGGATGACATCATTTAGTTTTAATAGTTCTTTGCTTCCTTTTGAAAATGCTTTAAAGCGGATAACATATGGCGTGCTTGTTTTCAACAACGCAGACGTTTCCTCTTCGGACAAAGAAAGACTGTTTTTAAGGCTTTCCCTGTTCTGCCAATTATATATAAAGGTTTCGCCATTTGCCTCGGCAGCACTTCTGAGAGAAGCCAATTCATCTGGAGAATCAAAAGCTAAATACGCTTTTCCTGACTGAACAAGCTTGTTTATGTTGCTGATATACAACGATTTACGATCGCTCTGCCGATAGGGCCCGTAATTTCCTTCATTCCTCGGACTCTCGTCAGGAGAAATGTTCAGCCAAGCTAATGCGTTTTGAATATAGGCTTCTGCACCATCTACATATCGATTTTGGTCGGTGTCTTCTATTCGTAAAACAAACGTTCCGCCAAGTTTTTTCGCAAACAAATAATTGTATAATGCCGTGCGTACCCCACCAATATGAAGCGGACCTGTGGGACTGGGCGCAAAACGAACTCTGACAGCCATGCTTTCTTTTTTCCAAATATACAACTGCACGGACTTTTAATACAGGGTTAAATGAATATATTTGCGGCATGCAAGGAGCTGTTGAATTCGTATATCAAACTTCTTTTTCCCTGTCCGACGAACCACTGTACGTACGTTGGCTCACGGCATGCGCTAAAAAGTTCAAGGCAACTTCTGTTGACATAGCCATTGCGTTTATGAACGACGAATCTCTACACAAATTAAATGTTAAGCACCTAGACCATGATACATTAACAGACATCATTACATTTGATGATTCTATTGGCAAGGATGTTGTTGCAAACATTGCCATATCTATAGAACGCATTTTTGCAAACGCAGAGACCTTTTCACAAACAAATGAGGAAGAGTTGTGCCGTGTAATGGCTCACGGGCTACTTCACTGCTTAGGGTACAATGACAAAAATGAAATTGACAAACACAACATGGAAGCAGCAGAAAACATATGTATGAAACTGTTCCACGTGGAACACAAAACCAACAATCATGTTTCATGACGTATATGATGTGATTGTTGTTGGGGGCGGACACGCAGGTGCCGAAGCCGCCGCCGCCGCTGCTAACTTGGGCAGTAAAACGCTTCTCGTCACCATGAACTTACAAAACATTGGCCAAATGTCATGTAACCCAGCCATGGGCGGAATAGCCAAAGGACAAATTGTTCGAGAAATTGATGCGTTGGGAGGATATAGCGGTATAGTTTCAGACAAAACGGCTATTCAGTTTAAAATGTTGAATCGCTCAAAAGGACCTGCTATGTGGAGCCCAAGAGTTCAGTCCGATCGCATGCTTTTTGCAGCGGCTTGGCGTAATATGTTAGAGCAAACGCCTAACCTTGATTTTTACCAAGATATGGTCACGGACTTGCTTTTTGATGGCCACACTATTGTTGGGGTTAGAACAACGCTAGGAATCGAAATTAAGACGAGGTCTGTCGTGCTCACCAGCGGTACCTTTTTAAATGGTTTAATTCACATTGGCGAAAAACAATTTGGAGGAGGTCGTGCTGGCGAAAGCGCTTCTTTTGGCATTACGGAACGATTGATTGAGCGTGGCTTTGAGTCTGGGCGCATGAAAACAGGAACCCCACCACGAGTTGATGGTCGTTCACTTGATTTCACCAAAATGATTGAGCAGCCAGGAGACGTAGCGCCGTCTAAATTTTCCTATGCAAGCCAGACAACACCTCTAACTCATCAGCGCTCTTGTCATATGACTTACACTAGCCCAACGGTTCATGACTTGCTGCGAGAAGGTTTTGATAGATCACCCATGTTCAATGGACGCATTAAGAGCATTGGTCCGCGTTATTGTCCCTCTGTTGAAGACAAAATCAATCGTTTTGCAGAAAAAGAACGACACCAAATCTTTGTTGAGCCTGAGGGATGGGACACAGTCGAGGTTTATGTCAACGGTTTTTCCACCTCATTGCCGGAAGAGATTCAGTTTAAAGCGCTACGTGCTGTTGTTGGTTTCGAAAACGCCAAGTTTTTTCGTCCAGGTTATGCGATTGAATATGATTATTTCCCTCCAACACAGCTTAAGCATACCTTAGAAACAAAAACGATCAAAGGCCTTTTTTTTGCTGGACAAATAAACGGCACAACGGGCTACGAAGAAGCGGCATCACAAGGCATCATGGCAGGAATAAACGCTCATCAACGCATTCATGAAAAGGAGCCCTTTACACTCTCAAGAGACGAGGCGTACATTGGCGTGCTAATAGACGATCTTATCACAAAAGGCACAGAGGAGCCTTATAGAATGTTTACTTCTCGTGCAGAATACCGAACGCTGTTGCGTCAAGATAATGCGGACACTCGTTTAACTCCTAAGTCACACAAAATTGGTTTGGCCTCAGACGAAAGACTCAAACAAATGGAACAGCAGTCTGACAAAGCTCATAGGCTCATATCTTTTTTTAACAAAACAAGTATTCGCCCAGAAGATGTCAATCCAATGCTTGAAAACAACGCATCAGCCCCAGTAAAACAATCTTTAAAAATGGGCAAAGTGCTGTCACGGCCAAATATGACAATGAATGACTTTCTGTCTCACAAACCAGTTGTTGACTTCGTTACTAAACACGAGATGGACACGACTGTATTAGAGCAAGCAGAAATACAAATCAAGTATGCTGGCTATATTGCGAAAGAAAAAGCCCAAGCGGACAAACTTACACAGCTAGATTATGTTCAAATTCCAAAAGAGTTTGATTATGAAAAAGTAAAGTCACTATCCATAGAGGCGCGTCAAAAATTAGCTAAAATTAAACCAGTTACCATTGCGCAAGCGTCAAGAATTAGCGGAGTTTCGCCAAGCGACTTGTCTGTTTTGCTTGTGTATATGGGGCGTTAATTGTTCCACGTGAAACCATTCCAAGTAAAAGACTTTTTGGTTAGCAAAGAGCTGTTCTCGTTACGGTATGACAGGGGGCTAAACGCATGGCAAACAACACCTGAATTGTCATCCGAAACATTACAAGAGTATTACCCAAAGCAAGATTATTTGTCACACACAGACAACGCAAAAAACACCAAAGAGAGGCTGTACTTGTGGGTGAAAAAGCAAAACATCAAAACAAAACTTCGCTGGGTTTCAGTATTACACAACAAAGGAAAACTGCTAGACTATGGCGCAGGAAACGGAGCGTTTGTACAAGCGGCTCAAGCGAAAGGCTGGAAAACATACGCTTTTGATTTTTCTGAAACCGCAAAACGACAGCTAACAAAAAAGGGGATTAATCAAATTAACGAAGTCCGTCAAAACGACAACTATGATGTGATTACGCTATGGCACGTTTTCGAACACTTGCCTAATCCACAGCAACAACTCAAACGTTTTTACGAAGCTTTACTCCCTGGTGGAATTTTGGCGTTAGCAATTCCTAACCACAGCTCTTGGGACGCAAAACACTATGGCTTACACTGGGCCGCTTATGATGTACCGCGACATCTTTGGCATTACAATAAAAGTTCTATTTCAGCGCTTGGGTGCCGCGCTGGCTTTCGTGTATTGAAAATCCGCAATATGTTTTGGGACGCGTTTTATATCTCCCTGCTTTCTGAGCAGTATAAAAACAGCCAGTTGGCTTGGCCCAAGGCTATTGTTAAAGGACTTTACTCAAATCTAGTAGGATGGAGAAAACGAAACACATCGGCAATAACAATTATACTACAAAAACCAAAATAAGCCAATTTAAGCACGCTTAAGCCATTGCTAGGCCACAACGTGTGTCAGACGACACGAAAATGCTGCTAACGGACTGATTTGCCAACCACAACCATAACACTCAATTATTGTCGGGCTAAAACAGCATAAGAAAAAACTATGCTGCTTTTTGATGGAGTAAACGGGTGAGCTTAAACGATAAGTCGGTAAAAATCATTTGCGCGTTGCCATTGCGTTCCAAATGGTATGCACTTTTCTCAAGTGCATCAACGATAGGTAAAATATTGCCTCCATGAATAAAAGGCGCGAACTTCGAAAGTTTAAAATCTGAGGATGACAGAAATGAACTAAGCGAACTCAACCCATAGTGCTGCATAACAGCTGCGCGAATAAGCGAGATAGCAAAACCCAAAAACTGCTTTTGCGTTTCTACTCCCTTTGAAGCAATTTCTTGACTCCAACCAGCAAGCTCTAGGACAACACCCTTGTTTCCTTTGGCCCGAAAAGCGGTGCGTACCCAACGTACAAACCATTCCTCAAAGACCTCATATTTTTCTTGACGTTCAAAAAGCGAAAGGGCTTTCCCAACAGCACCATTACTTAAGTCAGCTAATGTGCTTGCCAAATCTTCACTCGCGCCTTTTCCTATCAAAAATTGAGCAATTTCTTTCTTCGAGACGCGGCCAAAATGTGTTCGTTGAGTTCGAGACCTAATGGTTGAAATAAGTTGTTTTTCATCTGGGCAAACCAACAAAAACAAGGTTTTTGCAGGTGGCTCTTCTATGCTTTTGAGCAGTTTGTTTGATGCCGCTGTGGTTAGGTTTTCGGCGTGCCAAACTACGACGCATTTCCATCCCCCTTCAAAAGATTTTAAACGTACTTTCTGCATCACTTGAAGCGCATCTGTAACATTTATTACGGCCTGCTTGTTTTCTATTCCCAAAAATTGGGACCAGTTATACAATGTTGCATAGGGTTGCTCTTGAACAAACTGCCGCCAAGGTGTGCTAAACTCATTTGAAGTCGGCTTTGACTTTACATCAGGTGTTGTAGCAGTTGGAAAAACAAAATGGATATCAGGATGAATTAGACCATTAGCTTTAAGGCGGGCCGCAGATTGACCGTTGTCAGCCCCGCAAACCACTGCGCTAGCATAAGCAATTGCCATAGCCAGAATACCTTGTTCATCCCCTCCTTCAAATAATTGCGCGTGAGGAATTCTTCCTGTAGCAAGACTATCTAGCAGTACTTTCTTTTGATTCTGATGGCCAACAATGTCCTGAAAACGCATGCCTAAAGATACAAACCGCATTTAACTATATCGCAACAACAAAAACGCAAACGAAATTGTATTTTTGCCCAAACAAAAAACAACATGAACAGCTTAGAAAACCTTTCTTTTGACCAAGAGCGTGCACTTATCCGTGTAGATTTTAATGTACCTCTAGATGACAACGGCAACGTGACAGACGCAACAAGGATTGCAGCCGCACTTCCTACGATTAAGCATATTTTGGCAGCCGGTGGTAGTTGTGTGCTGATGTCGCACTTGGGCCGACCTAAAGGGAATGACCCAAAACTCAGTCTAAGTCAAATTGTTTCGACACTCGAACAACATTTGGGTCAAGCGGTGCACTTTTGTGACGAGGTAGTAGGTGAAAAAGCCGAGGCTCAAGCCCTTGCGTTGCAACCTGGCGAAGTGTTATTGTTGGAGAACTTGCGTTTTCACGAGGAAGAAACCAAGGGAGATGAAGCCTTTTCTGCGGCATTGGCAAAGCTGGGTACAGTTTATGTAAATGATGCTTTTGGAACAGCACATCGCGCGCATGCTTCAACAACAATTGTGGCTCAGTTTTTTTCTCGAAAAAAATGTTTTGGACACTTATTGGCAGGCGAAATAGAAGCTGTAGATAAAGTGATGACATCGGGTGAAAAGCCTGTTTTGGCCATTCTAGGAGGGGCAAAGGTTTCGTCTAAAATCACCATCATTGAAAACATTTTATCAAAAGTAGATCACCTTATTATTGGCGGCGGCATGGCGTTTACATTTATTAAAGCACAAGGCGGTGCTATTGGAAAATCCATTTGTGAAGACGACAAAATGCCTTTGGCGCTATCCATTTTAGAGCAAGCAGCCAAGCTAGGTGTAAAAATTCACTTACCGGTTGACGTACGTGCAGGGCAAGACTTTTCTAATGACACCCCACAGCAAGTATTTCCAATACATAAAATCCCAAGCGATTGGGAAGGCATGGATGCAGGACCAGAGACTGAGAAAAATTTTGATGCTGTCGTAAAGCAGGCTAAAACCATTTTATGGAATGGGCCTCTTGGGGTGTTTGAGTTTCCTAATTTCGACACCGGCACTCGTGCTCTTGGCGATAGCATTGTGGCCCAAACGAAATCAGGAGCTTTTTCACTTGTTGGAGGTGGAGATTCGGTAGCGGCTGTAAAGCTTTTTGGCCTTGAAGACAAGGTTAGCTATGTGTCAACAGGCGGCGGCGCAATGCTAGAAAGCCTTGAAGGAAAAACACTGCCAGGAATCGCAGCGATATTGGCGTAATTTTTGTTTATTATTACGCATGAAAACACGTGTTTTATTTTTCATACTAATCATGATGGGGTGTAAGCGCACCTCGACACCCATTGTAAAGCTTTCTAGCGGAAACATCAACACGGTTACAGTCGTAACGCCCACCCTTTTATGGGAAACAGAAGTGGGCGATGCGATCAGAGCAGCATTTGCATTTCCCACAGAAGGGCTTCCTCAGCAAGAGCCCATGTTTGACCTGCGGCAAATGCCACCAGATGTATTTACGGGCTTTGCTCGATCTAGTAGAGCCATTTTGTGGGTGGGCTTTAGTGATGAAGTTGTGATTCGAACAGATAAAAATCGTTATGCACGACCACAGCAAATGACTGTACTTAGCGCACCCGACACAGCGTCATTGGTAGAAATGATTTTATCGCAGTCTACATCCATAATAAAATCGTTTAAGCAAGGGGAGGTTGCTGAACGCCAACGCAGGATTAACAAATCTGTTCTAAAGCAAAACATACTAGAGGATCGCTTCGGAATTGATCTTGTAATACCTTCTGCCTATCGCCTGTTTAAGGAAGGCACAAATACTGCTTGGTTTCAACGCGAAATACAAAAAGGACATGTGAATTTATTGGTATATGCATTACCCAAAAGCACCTCGATAAATTGGGTAGATCCTTTGCAAGACGTCATACAAATTCGCGACTCTGTGGGAAAAGCATTTGTACCGGGAAGGCTAGAAGGGACACACCTTATTACAGAAGAAGCCTATGAGCCGTATGTGTATTATACCAAAATAGGCGGGCTTCCAACAATTGAAACTCGAGGCACTTGGGAGGTGAAAGGAGATTTTATGGCAGGGCCTTTTGTACAGTATCTGCTTGATGATAAAGCAAACAATCGGTATTTAGTTTTGGAGGGTTTTGTGTTTGGGCCATCAGCGGCCAAACGCGACTATGTTTTTGAAACAGAGGCAATTATAAAGTCGATATACAGAAAAAACAAGGACTAATTTTCTTGATTGTCGTTGTCTTTTTCTTCTTGCTTGGTAGCGTTTTTAAATTCTTTAATTCCTGTTCCGAGTCCTTTCATTAACTCAGGAATTTTGCGGCCGCCAAAAAGCAGGAGTACAACTAGGGCAATTACAAGGATTTGTACAGGACTGATAGCAAAAAACATAATTCGTATTTTTAACAAAGGTAACAAAGTAAATGGATTCTATTAGCACGTGTTTTAGTACAAAGCAACTACTTATATTTGCCACAAATGGATAGCAAAAAGAAAAAGAAGTCAAATTTTTGGAAACGTTGGCGCGCCACGTACCGATTTGTTATTTTTCATGATGAGACATTTGAAGAACGCTTTTCATATAAGCTTAACCGCCTTAACGTCTTTCTTGTTATTAGTATTTCAGTAGTATTCCTCATTGCTGCCACATTCTTGGTGATTTCGCAAACGCAATTAAAAGAATATATTCCTGGCTATGATTCTTCTGAGTTACGCCGACAGGCCATTCGGAACAACGACCGGCTTGATTCGTTACAACGAACATTACAACAAAACCAGAGGTACATTACGTCAGTAAATAAAGTTTTAAGAGGCGATTTGGATCTCCAGGAATTGGAAACTCAACGGCAATTTGACTCCCTACAAGCCGACACTATTTTTGTAGATTTCCCTACGTCAAAAGCAGATTCACTCCTTCGTCTTGATGTGGCACAAGATGACAAATACAACGTATTGGAATCTGCTAGTCAAACCGTACCCTTTGTGTTGTTTCCTCCTATTACGGGAACAATAAGCCAAGGATATGACCCAAGCGTGGAGCACTATGCGGTCGATATTGTAGTACCCCTTAACACCCCCGTTAAGGCTGCAGCAGAAGGAAATGTAATTTTTGCTGACTGGACTACCGAAACGGGCTATGTGGTTATTATCGACCATCCGTATAACATTCTTTCGGTGTATAAGCACAATGCTTCGTTGAACGTCCGCCAAGGGGATGCTGTTGATCCGGGTCAGGTGATAGCCATTGCAGGAAATTCCGGGACCATGACCACAGGGCCACATTTGCATTTTGAGTTATGGAGCGACGGTTATGCGCTTAACCCAGAAGAATTTATTGAATTTGAATGATGAGCATAAAGCAACGCATTGCTAGGCGGTGGGCAAAACGCGCCGTAAAAGCAACAAAAAAATGGGCGCAGAACCCGGTTAAAACCCAAAACAAGGTTTTAATGGATCTGGTCAAAACAGCGAAAAACACGGCTTTTGGACGAGATCATGATTTTGAAAACATCAGAAATTACGCAGACTTCGTAATGCGCGTTCCCATAAGTGATTATGAGGGATTACGCCCCTATGTAGATCGTATGGTAGCGGGCGAGGCAGACGTACTTTGGCAAGGCAAGCCGTTGTATTTTTCCAAAACATCGGGCACCACTTCAGGTGTAAAATATATTCCTATTTCAAAAGAGTCGATGCCAACCCATATTAAAGCAGCACAAAATGCCCTGTTCCACTATATTCACAACTCTGGTGACGCCTCTTTTGTGGATGGAAAAATGATATTCTTGCAAGGCAGCCCTACACTTTCAAAAACAAATGGAATATCCACTGGACGCTTATCGGGTATTGTGGCGCACTATGTACCTTCTTATTTGCAGCGCAATAGGCTACCATCATGGAAAACCAACTGCATTGATGATTGGGAGCAAAAAGTGGATGCTATAGTAGAGGAAACGCGACAGGAAGATATGCGCTTAATCAGCGGTATTCCCCCATGGGTTAAAATGTATTTTGAGCGGTTAAAAGAAAAGTCTGGGAAGTCTATTTCTGAGCTTTTTCCCAACTTTTCATTGTTTGTGTATGGCGGAGTTAATTACGAGCCCTATCGCGATGTATTAGAGGAGTTGATAGGGCGCAAAGTAGATAGCGTAGAGCTATACCCTGCATCAGAAGCTTTTATAGCTTTTCAAGACCAATTAGATGAAAAAGGCATGTTGCTGCAATTGGATTCAGGGGTTTTTTATGAGTTTGTTGAAGCAGACAAAGCATTTGATGAAAACCCAACACGTGTTTCTTTGGCAGAGGTCAAACTGGGGGTTAATTATGCGGTTATTTTAAACACTTCTGCGGGGCTTTGGGGGTATAATATTGGCGACACGGTTGAGTTTGTAAGTTTACATCCGTATCGCATCATTGTCTCAGGCAGAATTAAACATTTTATATCAGCTTTTGGAGAACACGTTATTGGCAAAGAAGTGGAGCAAGCGATGAACAATACCGTTAAAAAACATCAGGCTTTTGTATCGGAATTCACAGTTGCACCGCATATTAACCCACAGGAAGGCCTGTCACATCATGAATGGTGGGTGGCGTTTGAAACACCACCAAAAGATTTGGCTACCTTTACTGCGACATTGGATATGGAAATGCGCCAACAAAACACGTACTACGACGATTTGATTTCAGGAGGCGTTTTGCGCCCTTTAATTATTAGAACACTTCCTGCAGACGCATTTGAACACTATATGAAAAGCATCGGAAAACTGGGAGGACAAAACAAAACACCGCGATTAACAAATGACAGAAAAGTTGCGGAATCGCTGAATAAACTATTTTACATAAAATAAAACTCACAAACCTTCGTTTTGCCTTTAGCAAACGAAGCATAAACCAAAAACCATATCATGAGTAAATTTACACCAAAAAATAACGACAATGAAGAAATAGACTTAGGTGTTCTATTTAATTCGATTGGTAGGGCATTTACAAAGCTTTTTTCTTTTATAGGCAACATAGTTATGTTTTTGCTAAACACCATTTTTGACATATTGGTTTTTGTACGCAAGCGGATTGTTTATTTTGCTCTTGCTTGTGTTGTAGGCTTAGCAGCAGGGATTGTTATTGAAAATACATCTCCTACAAATTATTTGGCAACAGCAACCCTGGAGCCTCATTTTGACAGTGCAAGACAACTCTATAGCAATGTAGAGTACTTAAACGACCTTGCTGAGCAAAGCGACTCTATCCAATTGGGAACATTTTTTGGGATTTCAACAGCCGACGCGGCAACAATAAGTGCTGTAGAAATTGCTCCTTTTGTTACGGAAACGCGCTTACTCCAAGAGTATAATGATTTCGTAATCGGACTAGATTCATTGGTAGCAACCGAGATTTCTTATAAGGACTTTGTCAAACAACTGGACGATTATGAACGAAAAATACACGTATTAAAAGTAGAGTCGTCGAAACAAGATATTTTTGGGTCTTTGCTAAACCCGCTAACAAAATCAGTGTCGGAGGTATCATATTTTAGGGAACAGCAAGCAACAGAACTTGCCAATTTGGAATTGATGGATTCTATTACACAGGTCTCAATCGTTCAAACAGACTCTTTGTTGTCCTTGTTTAAAGATGTAAAAATTATAGAGGCAAATAAGGAGTTTTCAAACGGCACAAACCTTTATATGTCTGAAAGTGCTGAAGATAACGCAGAAATTTCCTTGTTAGAGAGAAAAATTACACTTTCAAACCAGCTGGATGAAATCCGCACAAACAAGCTTAAAGCAAAGTATGTTGTGGATGTTGTTGCTGCTTTTCCGGAGGTTGGATATTTGGTCAAATCTTTTTGGGGCGACAAAAAGGTTCAGGGCGCTGTTGGAGGACTTATTTTGCTTTCTTTCTTTTATTTGATTGTTTATTTGGATTCGTTCATTATTTCAAAAAACAAAGAAGATCGAAGACACTGATTAGTGGGAAATACGTTACCTGACAGAACGATACGGAAGTTGACGGATATAACAAAGCTTCTTCAACACCACTGGAATGAAAAGATTGATCTTAAAAAAGTGATAAGAACGTTATGTAGATTCTTGGATGAATGAAATAAAGACAAAGAATAAATCTCAAAAAAGACTCTTAATAGAGAACATTGTATCACTCTCTTTACTGCAGTGGGTCAATTACCTAGTTCCACTTTTATTAATACCATTTTTGGTAAGATCATTAGGCATAGAAGTTTTTGGACTTGTTATGTTCGCTCAATCAGTCTCAACAATTTTTATAATTTTTTCAGATCTCGGCTTTTCAATAACGGGGACTCGTAAAATTTCTATTCATACAGATGATAAAAAGCAAATTTCAGAGATATTTTGGGACATAACAACAATAAAAGCAGCTACATTGATACTTTTATTTGGTGTTTTGCTTATATTAATTGCATTTGTCCCCAAGTTTTCTAAAGAGCCATTATTATTTATTTTTTCCTACGGAGTTACCATTGGTTCGACTGTTTTTCCATCTTGGTTTTTTCAAGGTATTCAAAAGATGAAGACAATTACAGTCGTAAATGCTACTGCAAAACTAATTTTTGCCCTTCTTGTTGTAATCTATGTATCGTCGCCAGAGGATTATTTATTAGTCCCATTGTTTAATTCTTCAGGATTTATAATCGCTGGTTTCTCGGGACTGATTTATGCAACTCGCCATGTAACATTTTTAATGCCTAAGCTCAAAAATATCAAGGCACAAATAAAAGAGAGCGCACCCGTTTTGTTGTCATCTATTTCAATAACGCTTTATACCTCTAGCAATGTCTTAATTTTAGGCTTTTTAACAAACAACACTATTACAGGCGTATATGCTAGTTTTGAAAAGGTAATTTTAGCACTTAAAGGAGTGTATAGCCCAATTTATCAGGCAATGTTCCCTTGGCTTTCAATGAAGAAGAATATTAACAAATTTATTAGAAAAACGGAAATTTATGTTTTCATAATTGGTCTCATAGGGTCATTTTTTTTAATTGTTTTTTCGAGGCAAATACTACAAACCCTTTTCAATAATGAACTTATTATCTCTTACAACAAAGGCTTTCAATTAATCTCTACTGTTTTGCTCTTAGCAGGAATGAATATGCTGTATAACTTTCTTTTCTTGTCAGCAAAAAAAGAATATATCTTGCGCATGAAAATTTTGGGAACCACAAGCCTTATTGGTCTTTTTCTGTCCATAACCTTAACTGCTAGTTATGGGATTTATGGAACTATAATAGCTGTTGTATCAACAGAGCTAATACTTCTAATATGGGGGTATTTCACATATAAGAAACTTACGCTGTGAAAAACCTTATAATGATACAAGTTGTCACCCCCGACTACAGGGAAAAGTTTTTCGGACATTTACAGAAAAACCTTGGCAATAGTTTTCGTTTGTATTCAGGGGACGTAGATTTTCAAAAGTCAATTAAGTCAGAGCATAATGTTCTTAAAACTAAAATAATTAATACGTTTTTGTTTAAGCGTAGTCTCTTATTTCAATTCGGCAGTCATTGGCAAGAACTCTTCAAAAAAAACATTATGGTTATTGGGCTTAATCCAAGAATAATCTCCAATTGGATTTTTCTTATTCTAAGAAAACCATTGGGGTTAAAAACCTATGTGTGGGGACACGCTT